>Ga0114922_10000918_pt1 | contig 28116 bp, 19 predicted proteins | sample AartaG_FD_100975 | JGI IMG/M metagenome (GOLD analysis project Ga0114922, IMG submission 100975) | Deep subsurface microbial communities from Aarhus Bay to uncover new lineages of life (NeLLi) - Aarhus_00045 metaG | ecosystem: Environmental > Aquatic > Marine > Oceanic > Sediment | place... | reverse complement strand
GGCGAACGTGTTGCAAAGCAAAAGAGGCCCTCACGGCGGATCCTCTCTGGCAAGGTCACCCAAAAAGATTACTATGCTTGAGATTATCGAGGCCATGCAAGGCCCGTTCACAAGTGACCTGGTACTCTCAGAACACGCCCCAAGAGAAAAATTCGCCTCAAAAGCCCAGAAGACATCCGACAAAGCCTTCACACGGGCCCGAAATGTTCTAAGGGCTGTAAAGCTCTCAGACTTAATCTGACCCGCATCAAAGTTGCCAAGCCTAAGCATTCTGGCGATGCACCCCTGCCCCGTGAGATGGCGCCAGCCTATCTAACTGGGGCTTTTTCAATCAAACGTGCATGCACTCCTACCCCGGCCACGTCTCCGTGCCCTAACTCCATACTTAAGATATAGCAACTCTGGCTTCACCACGCCTGACAAAGTCAGCAACTTAGACGAACTTCGCAGGCCGAACGCACGAGCTCGCTCGGAGTACGTCTGCAAGTTTGGATAAAAAAGGCCGGTCCCCACCCGGCCGCTGAAGCCAACTCTCTGCGCCCTCTGAGAGCTCTGTGGCCAAGAAAAAACTTGGTGTCTTCGCGCCTTCGTGGCAGGACCCTATCTCCGCTCAAAATCTGTCGCAAAACGACAACAAATTTGTCAATTTGCGACAATTTCCCCCAAGATACGCACTAGTTTAAATAGTGTATATTGCCCGCCGGCTCCAACTCCGCCACTCCTTTGCCCCTCCAAACCCCCAATTTTCCGTCAAAACTTTTGTAAATTTTCGAATGTTTTACACATTTCGCAAACTTATTCGAGCGCAATACCGCCACTTTTTATATGTTTTTGCAAACTTTTCACAATTTTTCACACTTTGAAACACTTTTCAACACCCCCAACCCCCATTTTTAGCCCAAAATCAAGGGTGACCTCCCACCTGTCAAATTCCCCACCCCCATTTTTAACCCAAAATCCAACCTCACCCCGCCTCACATACCCAAAAACAACGCTTCACTTTCCCATCTCTCCCCAACCTATTATCCCAACCCGCGCAATTGTTACGAAATTTCCATCGTCTGCTGCTATTCGGATGTCCCTAACTCCTTAACGCCAAACGAATAAAAAAAATTCTCAAAATCCCCATTTTCTCTCTTCACTACCTGCGTTTTTGATTGACACACCTACCCCCAGAAACCCGCGCTTTTGATTGAAATTTTCGCGCCCATTTTGCCGGTTCACCAAAATATCTTACCCACCTTATCGGACGAAAAGCCCCTTTTGGCAATTTAGGCAAGCCGCAAAACACGACCCAACCATCCGGTCCCCTCTTAGTTCACCCTCAAAGCTTTTTTTTCAACCCCCCGAAAAAAGTTGACGCCGGCCGCCTCGACAGTTAAAATCCCTTGGCTTTTTTGAACTTAATCGCATTATAAAGAGGATTTACCGCATATGTCTAACGCAAAAGAATTACTGAAAGAAAAACTCACGGCGGAACATTTCAACCGCCTCATCGCCCTTGATAACCCCAAAATGCACGATTTTGTAGCCGATGCCATCCAGCTTTGCAACCCGGCCTCCGTCTTTGTCTGCACCGATGCACCCGAAGATATAGCTTATTTTGGCCAGCTGGCGATAGAAGCTGGCGAAGAAAGACCCCTCAGCATAAAGGGCCACACCTGCCATTTCGACGGATACTACGACCAGGCACGCGACAAAGCCCAGACCAAATATCTGCTCCCGCCCGGCTCGGAGTTGGGCGAAAGCCTCAATTCAATCGAAAAATCCGCAGGTGTAGACGAGGTCCGCTCTTTTTTGAAAGACTCGATGGTCAGCCGGGAGATGCTCATCTGCTTCTGGTGCCTCGGCCCGCCCGACTCCGATTTCACCATTCCCTGCATTCAGATTACCGATTCGCCCTACGTCGCCCACAGCGAAAGCATCCTTTATCGCCCCGGCTACGAGCAGTTCAGAAAAATCGGCTCATCACCGGATTTCTTCAGATTTATCCATTCCGAGGGCGAGCTGGAAAACGCCGTAAGCAAAAAAATCGACAAACGCCGTGTCTACATCGACCTCGAGGAAAACCTGGTTTACAGCGTCAACACCCAATATGGCGGCAACACCATAGGTCTGAAGAAATTATCCCTCCGGCTGGCCATCCAAAAGGCCTCACCCGAAGGCTGGATGGCCGAACACATGTTCGTCATGGGCGTCCACGGCCCGGCAGGGCGGGTAACGTACTTTGCCGGCGCATTTCCCTCCGCCTGCGGCAAAACCTCAACCTCTATGCTGCCCGGACAGACCATCGTTGGCGACGACATCGCATACCTCCGCAACAAAGCTTCCCGGGTCCGCTGCGTAAACGTCGAAAAAGGCATCTTTGGCATCATCCGCGATGTCAACGCCGAAGACGATCCCATCATCTACCAAGCCCTCACTGACCCCTGCGAGGTCATCTTCTCCAACGTCCTTATCGACAGCAACAACAAACCCCACTGGCTTGGCATGGGCAGCGAACTGCCCACCGAAGGAACAAATCACAGCGGCCACTGGCAGAAAGGCAAAACCGACGCCAAAGGCAACGAAATCACCCCCTCGCACAAAAACGCACGCTATTGCCTGAATATCCCGGACCTTGACAATTGTGACCCTTTGCTCGACGACCCCGATGGTGTACCACTCGGCGGCATCGTCTACGGCGGCCGTGACTCCGACACCTGGGTCCCTGTCGAGCAGGCCTTCAACTGGGCCGAAGGCATCATCATAAAAGGTGCTGCCCTCGAATCCGAAACCACCGCAGCAACCTTAGGCAAAGAGGGCGTCAGGACCTTTAATCTGATGTCGAATCTGGATTTCCTCTCAATACCGCTCGGCCGGTACATCCAGAACAATCTCGATTTCGCCAAAGGCGTTGACAACGCGCCCTTAATTTTCTCGGTCAACTATTTCCTCAAGGGCCGGGACGGCAATTATTTAAACGGCATGGCCGACAAAAAAGTCTGGATGCTATGGGCCGAGCTTAGAGCAAACGGAGACGTTGATGCTATAAAGACGCCGACTGGTCTGATATCAAAGTACGAAGATTTGGCAAAGCTCTTCAAAGACCACCTCAACGCCGAATACAGCCAGGCCGACTATGTCCAGCAGTTTACCATTCGTATACCCGAGAACCTCGCCAAGCTCGACCGTGTTGAGAAGATATACAGAGATAAGGTCCCCGACACGCCTCAGATACTCTATGACACCTTTGCCGAAGTTCGCAAACGCCTCGGGACTGCTCAGGACAAACACGGCGATTACATCTCACCCTTCGATTTGACAACCAAGTAGACAACACGCCGTCGCCCTAATATAATGCACTCGACCCTTGTGCGAAGAAGAAGTAGCGCCGGGACTTGGCTGTCAATATCTCAAGCTAGTAAAGCTCAAGGAGGTTTCCCAGTGAGCCCAAAGAACCTCAATCGCCGTGATTTTCTAAAATCCATCGGTATGTTGACAGCCACCTCGGTCGCGCTGCCGGGATGTACGAGCACTTCCCGGCAGGCGTCAATAGCCCGCAAGAAGCCCCGCCTCAATATCCTCTGGATTAGCTGTGAGGACATCAGCCCCCACCTGGGCTGCTACGGTGACGACTACGCCGACACGCCAAACCTTGACCGCCTCGCCAAGCAGGGCTGTCGCTACACAAATGCCTTCGTGCCCTACCCTGTTTGCGCGCCGACCCGCTCGGCCGTCATTACCGCCATGTACCCCAGCACCATTGGCTCAATGCACATGCGAACAAGTTTGAAGGGCTATCAAACTGTTCCTGCCCCATACGTAAAGTGCTTCACCGAGTACCTTCGCGCGGCCGGCTACTACTGCACCAATAAAAGCAAAACTGATTATCAGTTCAGCCCGCCTTTCACCGCCTGGGACGAGTCCAACAACCGCGCCCACTGGCGAAACCGCCCAAAGGATATGCCGTTCTTCAGCGTAATAAACCTCTTCGTAACCCACGAGTCCCAGTGTTGGGACATCGACGAGCCCCTGACCCACAATCCCGACAAGGCAAAGCTTCCGCCTTATTACCCTGATACCCCCATCGTCCGCAGAAACTGGGCAAGATACTATGACAGAATCAGCCTGATGGACAAGCAAGCGGGTAATATCCTTAAACAGCTCAAAGATGACGGCCTTGCGGATAACACAGTCGTCTTCTTCTGGAGCGACCACGGCATGGGGCTGCCCCGCGGAAAACGCTGGCCCTACGATTCGGGCCTCCATGTGCCTTTGATTGTCCGCTGGCCAGGCGAGGTCAAGCCCAGCAGCGCCTGCCACGACCTTATCAACCTTATTGACCTCGGCCCCACCGTCCTTAGCATCGCCGGTATCGAAATACCCTCATATATGCAGGGAAGGGCGTTCCTCGGCGAGCAGAAAGGCGAACCAAGAAAGTACGTCTTCGGTGGCCGTGAGCGCATGGGCCACACAAACGACGAATTTATCCGCTCCGTTCGCGACAAACGCTATCGATACGTCCGCAACTTCATGCCGGAAAGACCCTACGCGCAGCGAATACCATACATGGAAAAAATGCCCATCATGCAGGAATGGCGCCGCCTGAATGCTGAGGGCAAACTCAAAGGTCCGCAGAAATTATTCTTCCAAGGGACCAAACCACCCGAGGAACTTTACGATATTGAAGCCGACCCCTACGAAGTAAACAACCTCGCCGATTCACCTCAATATAAGCACGTGCTTGAGCGAATGCGCACCGTATTAGAAAGGTGGATGGAAGATACAAACGACTTGGGTAGGATTCCGGAGGATGAGCTTATCGAACGTATGTGGCCGGGAAGAAAACAACCCCTGACCGCTACGCCGACCGTTGAGGCAGTGCCCGCAGCAGATGGAAAAATGACCGTTGAGATTGATTGCGCCACGGAGGGCGCTTCGATTGGATATCGCCTCGGCGAAAAAGGGCGTTGGCTCATCTACACACTACCAATCCATCTAAAGCCCGGCACTGTCGTCCGCACCAAGGCCGTCCGAATCGGCTACCTGCCAAGTCGGCAGGTCAGAAAGGTCATTGGAAACTAGTTAAAAATAACTAAGACAATTAAGGAAAAATAAGAAAGGCACAAGTATGATTAACACTCCAGCATTAACCCGACGACAGTTCTTGAAAAAAGCAACCGGCGTGGCCGCCACAGTATCATTTCCATATGTCGTGCCCTCCTCTGCTCTAGGCAAGGCCGGCACCATCGCACCAAGTAATCGTATTCTGATGGGCTGTATCGGCACCGGTAAGCAGGGCCAGTATGTGATGAGAAACTTCCTCCAACTGCCGCAAGCCCAGGTCGTGGCACTGTGCGACTGCAGAAAGTCACAGCGCGACGATGCCCTGGCAATAATAAAAGAGCAGACCGGCAAGGCGGACTGCGCCTTGTATAATGATTTTCGCGAGCTTTGTGCACACACCGACATCGACGCTGTCTTGATTGCCTCAACCGACCATTGGCACGTCCTGCATGCGTTAGAGGCGGCCCGAACAGGCAAAGACATGTACCTGGAAAAACCCATAGGAATAAGTGTCGAGCAGGCACAGGTCCTGCGCAAGGCAATAAAACGTTATGGGCGGGTGCTTCAATTCGGAACGCAGCAGCGCTCCGACCGCAACTTCCATTTCGCCTGTGAACTGGCCTTAAACGGCCGTATCGGCAAGCTCCATACAATCAAAGTCGGAGTCCCCCCAAGTATCAAGACCGAAAATTTCCCCGTAGTGCCTGTTCCGCCGGGATTGGACTACGAAATGTGGCTCGGACCCGCTCCCTGGGTGCCCTACATGAAAGAACGCGTAGTAACACTCGGCCCGGACTGGCATAAACTCTGGTGGCATATCAGCGACTACTCCCTCGGATGGATATCCGCCTGGGGAATCCACCACATCGATATCGCCCAGTGGGGCAACGGCACCGAGCTCACCGGCCCGGTCGAAGTAGAAGGGACGGGCGTCTTTCCGGACGAAGGCTTGTGTGACTGCGCAACAAGCTGGAACGTAAAGATGAGGTATGCAAATGGCGTAAACCTTGACTTTACCGACAACAATCAAAACCCCCAGGGTGTCCGCTTCGAAGGCGCCGACGGCTGGGTCTTTGTAAAACGAGGAGCTATAGATGCACAGCCGAAGTCTTTATTGACTGAAGAGATCGGACCCGATGGGATACACCTGCCGCTAAGCAATCACCACCAGCAGAACTTCCTGGATTGCGTCAAGAGCCGCGGCAAGCCTGTCTCTCCAATCGAATCAGCGGTTTGCTCGGAAATAATATGCCAGCTCGCCGATATCGCCACCAGAACCAAACGCAAGCTCACATGGGACCCCGAAAAAGAAAAGTTTACTAACGACGAACAGGCAAACACAATGCTAAAATGCGCTATGCGGACACCATGGCACCTGTAAGAAAGAGGTAAAACAAAAATGAATCAAAAATCAGATCTTAGCCATATCGTATTGTTTGTGACCTGCTGCTTCTCATTATGCGGCTGCACAAATCAAATCAGTGCCCAGCCTGCGGACACTTCCTCGCTAATCCCCGCGCAGCAACTTAAGAAGATAGAAGCCGCTGTGCCGACTAAGGCCACGGTCGCGCCGAAGCGGCCGCGAAAGCTCCTCGTTTTCAGCCTCTGCAAAAGCTACGTCCACACCTCAATTCCCTACGGCAAAAAAGCCATCGAGGCAATGGCCAAAAAAACCGGCGCTTTCGAACCGGTCTTCAGCGACGATATCTCAATGTTCGAGCCGGACAAACTCAAACAGTTCGACGCCGTCTTCTTAAATAACAACTCCGGCGAGCTGTTCCTGCCAAAAGATATGAACAGTTTGCCCCCCAGACAACAGCATCTCGCCAACATGCGCAACCAGCAGCTGCAAAAGAGCCTGCAGGATTTCGTCGCAAGCGGAAAAGGGTTGGCCGGCATCCACTGTGCCGTCTGGTGCTTCTATACCTGGCCCGAATACGCCAATATCATCGGCGCCGTTTGGGTCAGCCATCCCTGGCATGAAAAAGTCGGAATAAAGCTCGACGACCCGGACCATCCGCTCTGTGCCGCCTTCGCCGGCAGTGGCTTCGATATCACCGACGAGATTTATGTCTTTACCGAACCTTACTCGCGCGACAGCGTTCGAGTTCTGTTCAGCCTCGATATGACCAGGACTCCGAGCAAAGAGAAGTTCAAAGGCAAGCGAAGTGATAATGACTACGCACAGTGTTGGGTCAAGAAATACGGCAAAGGACGCGTATTCTACTCCGCCTTCGGACACGACCACGATATCTTCTGGAACAAAGCGGTGCTTCAGCACTGGCTCGACGGTATTCAGTTCGCCCTGGGTGACCTGCCAGCTGATACCACACCGAAGTAGTTACTTGGAAAAAAATTGGAGACTCAGCTATGAGTATGAAAATCGCAATGATTGGCGCTGGAAGCGTCGTCTTCTGTAAGACACTGCTCAGTGACATCATGGCCACAACCGCTCTCGCCGGCAGTGAATTCGCCCTGATGGATTTAAACGAAGAGAAGCTGCGCCGGATGGAGACCTTCGCCAGACAAATGCTCAAAGACAGCAACGTCCCCGGCAAGGTCACTGCGACATTGGACCGCCAACAAGCTGTCAAAGATGCAGACTTTGTCGTTATCATGATTGACATAGGCGGTGTGGAGGTCTTCGGCCTCGATTACAACATTCCTTTGAAATACGGTGTCAATCAGTGCACCGCACAGTCGGTCTGCCCCGGCGGGGTCTTCCGCGGCCTTAGAACCATACCGGTCCTGGTCGACATCGCCCGCGATATGGAAACCCTCGCCAAGCCCGGCGCGATTATGCTCCAGTACGCCAACCCGATGGCCTCCAATTGCATGGCCCTTGGCAGAGCAAGCAACGTCAGCTTCGTCGGTCTGTGTCACGGTGTACAGACTACTCTCGCCCTTATAGCAAGCTACTGCGGCGTTCCAAAAGACCAGATTAGCTATACCTGCGGCGGCATCAACCACATGGACTGGTTCCTGAAAATTGAACACAACGGCGACGACCTTTACCCAAAACTCCGAGAGGTCTTCGAAAGACCCGAGTTTTACAAGAATGAAAAAGTCCGCGGCGAAGTATTCCGCCACTTCGGCTATTTCATGACCGAAAGCACAGGCCACCTCAGCGAATATGTCCCCTGGTTCCGAAAAAACCAAAAGGCGCTTGACCTTTATTGTGACGAGCCGGGCTTCGGCGGCGAAAGCGGCGCCTATTACAAATGGTGCAGGGCCGTCGCCGAAAAATACGCCGAGCACGACCCGCTGGAATTCGAATCCACCAAAATCGAAGAACGAAGCGTCGAGTACTGTTCATATATTATGGAAGCAGTCGCGACCGGCGAGCCCTTCAGCCTTATGGGCAACGTCCGCAACGAAGGCTATATTACAAATCTACCGTCCGGCTGCTGCGTCGAGGTCCCCACGTTCGCCGATGACACCGGCCTGCACCCGGTAAGCATTGGCAATCTGCCCCCTCAATTGGCCGCCGCCTGCATGACCAACATAAACGTCCAGACCCTCGTTGTCGAGGCGGCCCTCACCGGCGAGACTGAACACGTCGTCCACGCACTCGCTATAGACCCTCTTACCTCCGCCGTCTGCACCCTAAAGGAAATCCGCGACATGTGCAGCGAGCTGCTCGAGGCCCAGCGCAAATGGCTCCCGCAGTTCAAAGGAAAGAAAATCGCGCCGAAGCCGACCATCAGCATTCCAAAAGATTGCAAACCAGCAGAGGTCCCGATGGACCCGGCACAAGCCATCCTGCAGCGATTCATGAAACTAATGGAACAGAAGACCGACTGATTGCTAACTTATTGTAAAGGGTAAAATTATGAACTCTAAGTCAGCGTTCCTCTTCACCTTCATGTTGTTGATATTGCTAACTTGTTCCTGCAGCACCATATCCACGCCTGAAGCCTCATTTGCTAAGCACCAGGAAAAGCTCAAGATCGTAGTCGTCACTGGCGGCCACGACTTCGAACACGAGCCGTTCTTTGAAATGTTTGACTCGTTCGACAACATCAAATACGTCGAGGCCGAACAAAAAGACGACAGTGAGATATTCGAGGATATCGCCGGCTCCGATTACGACGTGATTGTACTCTACAACATGACACAAAAGATTTCGCCAAAGCGACAGGCCAACTTCATAAAACTGCTCAATCGCGGTGTCGGCCTGGTCGGAGTTCATCATTCAATAGCAAACTTCCAGGACTGGCCTGAATATCGAAACATCATCGGAGCAAAATACTACTTGAAAGTAACTACGGAAAATGGCGTAACTTATCCGCGAGGCCAATATAAACATGACGTGGACATCAACGTTCACATAAAGGACCCCGAGCATCCGGTCACACACGGTTTGAGTGATTTCTCGATTAACGATGAGACTTACACCAAGTACACCTTTGACAAAGGTAGCCGTGTCCTCCTGACGACGGATCACCCGATGAGCAATAAAGAGCTTTGCTGGGTAAGAAACTATGCCAACGCCCGAGTCTGTTTCATCCAGCTCGGCCACGGCCCACGCGCCTACGCCAATCCAAATTACCGCAGGCTCGTCAGGCAGGCAATAATCTTCTGCGCTGGGGAAAATTAGAAACCGTCTGGCACCGACGAGTCTCTTGGGCTCTTGAAACGGCTTGTCGCGAACGGAAAAAATCCTGCGCCAAAGGCAGCCGAAACTGTGCGAGCAGGTGGAAAAAAAATTAGAAATAACTAATTTTTTTTCTCTGCCCGGCCCCGATTTAACAATTTGGGAGCGGATTTCCGAGTTTATATAGGAAGTTTTTTTCAGCCCCTATCAAATATGGTCAATCTTGAGGACGCCGAACGGCATATTCTCCTACCAGAAAGCCATAACCTATTGAATATCAAGTACTTAAACCTTTTTCGCCTACTACTGCCTTTCTGTCACGGGTAGCGTTTTTACCGCAAAACAGCGCTTTCCTGCCGTGCCGTCGGCCTCTCACCGCTCCGGACATACGTTAATTTAGGAAAAATATAAATAGTCCGATAATTTTTGACTTGACTTTCCTGCCCTCTCCTGATACACTGTTTTTTACAGGAGAAGTAGGAGAGATAGCCTGTGTGTTACCACGCCCACGCGGGTTAATCTCCCCTCAAAAGTATGTAGTTGATTTTGAGGGTGAGTAATCACCCTTGGAAGAGAGAGTCTACACGGGTGATGAGAGACGAGAGAGAAAGCGATTCGACGCGCAGGGGCGTGCCGAATATGAACAAGGACGTGGAGAGTAAGCGATTGCGGTCTTTTCCTAAAAACAACGAGAGAACTGGCTTTCGGCTTGTTAGCTGTTCCGATGCGCTCACTTCTATCCTTGATACGGCCAAGGCTATCGCAGCACGAAAGTGTCCCGTGATAATAACCGGCGAGACCGGAGTCGGCAAAGAGATGGTCGCACGCCAGATACACCTCGCCAGCGACCGGGCCGATAAGGTCTTTGTCCCAGTTGACTGCACGACTCTCACCGGGCAGCTCTTCGAAAGCCAGTTGTTCGGCCACGTAAGAGGAGCTTTTACCGGGGCCATTGATAGCACTCTCGGTTTCTTCAGGGCTGCTCATGGGGGCACAATTTTCCTTGATGAGATAAGCGAAATCCCGCTCGAATTGCAGGCCAAGCTGTTGCGCGTTCTTCAGGAAAGCGCTGTAACGCCTCTTGGCTCAACAAAATCTTGTCCCGTTGACATCCGTGTCTTGTGTGCCAGCAACGCTAACCTGCGTAATATGGTCGACGAAGGAACTTTCCGTGCTGACCTGTACTATCGCCTGAATGTGGTTAATCTTGAAGTACCCCCGCTTCGCCAGCGCACCGAAGATATCGTCCCCTTGGCCGAATACTTCCTCGCCAACCAGGCCATATTTTACAATGAGCCGCCAAAAGTCTTAAGCTCCACCGCCAAAGAGCTTCTCTTGGATTACAGCTGGCCCGGCAACGTCCGAGAGCTCGCAAATGCTATCGAACGGGCCTACGTTCTGACCATGGGCCAGGAAGTTCAGCCGGCAGTCCTGCCATTCGAAATTATAGTCGCAGAAACCGCCCCTTATCCAAAGCATGAACTGCCGACGCTTAACGCGGTAAAACGCAAGATTATTACGCAGACCCTCCAGTACACACGAGGCCGTAAAATCGCCGCCGCCAAAATCCTTGGCATCGAACGCAGAAAGCTTAACCGGCTCATCGAAAGACTAAACATCGAAGTGCCGGAAAAGAGCACCGGCAGCTAACCTCCGTCTTTAATGCCACTCCCCGCAGCTCTACACAAATACTCCCTGTCACCGCACCCCATTGATTAAATATAGTTGGCCCGAAAAGCTGGTCCGCAGAATTTAACATAGATTCTTACATCCGCGTCTGTTCTCCAAATACCAACGGAAAATCAACCTTTAATTTCTATTGACCGGTTTGGTCACCCCTGACCAAACCGGTCAGTTTTTTTTAACAGACACTGCTGTAAGAACTTGCCGCACTAATTGCTGTAACCCGGCGACCATAATGGATAGTTGTTTGTCAGGGGCCAAAAAAATCAACCAAAAATCTTCCTTGCATAAGTGCGGTTGAAATAAGCACTTAAAAAATTTCTCTGCGATAAAAACAACTTTGGCACACGCTTCGCTATTAAGAACAGTGCAACACGACGAGGCAGCAAAAGAGAAAAGTGAGTCTTTGAGAATGTGAATATAAGAAAGCTAAAGTTGTCGTGGCGTTGTTTGCTGCATAATTCTTTGCACGGGCTTTGATAACCGCCACTAAAACAGCTCAGCGAAATTAACCTTGATACGTTGTAGGAAATACGATGATTGTTCTCGTGCAAGCAAATGTGTTAACGGTTGGCCTTAATGGCAAAAATGATGCTCTACGGGAACTGCCAGTTAGATTGATAACAATGCAGTCCGGTGTTCAGGCTGCTCGCTCTTTAAAAAATGAAAAAGTTGACAGTGTTATCAGCAAGTGGGACTTGCAAGATATGGAGGATGGCCGGTTTCTAAGAAGCCTTAGAGCCGTCAAACCCGAGATTCCGACAGTGGCTTTTGTAAGAGCCGGCGATGTCGCTCAGGAAATCGCAGCTCGAAGCATCGGCGTCTCCGCGGTCTTGACCGACGACTCCGATGACGAGTTTTTCCGACAAATCGTCGCCAATGTGCTCGGATTGACAAGCCCCGTCTCCATAAAAGCAATAACTCTCGCTTGAGATAATAAACGAGAGAGAGATACTCACGAAGTAACCAGCTCAACAACGAAGCACTAACACGTAGCTGGACAAGATTGAGAGCAGACACGGCTTATGTTAGACCGTGAAAAAATAAATGCTCACGAGGAGTTTTCTCCCCCCAAGCTGGGCTTGATACCGTAAAAACCAAAATAAATAAAGTGAGGTGACAAGCCCGGCAGAAAGCCAGCACGGCCCCGCCGTGATTATTATAAACGCAACTTTGGCTTACAAACTCGTTTTCTCTCCTCTTCTCCGCTGGGTTTGAAAGTTTCAACCGAACCTATCAAGCCCAGCAGTAAAAACAAGCACTGCCCTTTATTGGGCGTGATAGCGATAAGTCTCTTAAGGGTGTCTCTCCCCTTCTTCGCTGGGTTTGGTGAGGCTTTACACAGTGAAAACTGGAGTTAAACAAACCCAGCATGAATGTTCACACGGCCCCGCCGTGATGACCATAAGAGAACTAATAACTTGCTTTCTCTCCTCTTCTCCGCTGGGTTTGAATGTGTCTACCGAACCTGCAAACCCAGCATAATAATAAACACAGCCGCATACCGGCTGTGATAACAATATAAGACAATTTAGAAACTCGGATGAGTTTTTCAGCCCCCAACTGAGCTGGGTTTGACAAGTTTAAAAACAGTCATAATGTGAAACACACCCATGCAAGCCCAGCACGAAAACAACCGCGGTTTTATACGGACCGTGTTCGACATAGTAAATGTGAAATGAGCGGACTTTCAACAATAATGTTGAGTTAATGTACATCTTAATGAAGGAGAAGGCATCTATGAGAAAGAAACTTTTTTTATGTAATCTTGTTTTTTTCTGTGTCCTTGCCACATCCATCTCCCCGCTCCACGCCGCGTATGTGTACCATCTCGAAGCCTTCACCAATAACGGCTCTTATCATGACAGTGGCGATTTGGACCTCTACGTCGTAGTCTCCGACCCCGAGCCGGGCCATGTCGATTTCACCTTCCACAATCAAAGTCTCGTCGACTCCTCTATCGCAAGGATTTATTTCGATGATGACTCACTCCTGAACTTCTACGACATTACCGGAGGCTCTGGAACTTCTTTTAGCCAGCCTGCGACCCCGGGCAACCTGCCCGCTGGCAACACTCTTGAACCGTCATTTGTAACAACAGATGAATTCGGCTTTAAAGGCGGACCACCCGCCCCACAAAATGGAATAAATCCAGGCGAACAGCTAACCATCATCTTCAATATAAGTCCCGGAACCTTCACGCAGGTACTCGACGGCTTGAACACCGGCGCCCTGCGTATCGGCACCCATGTCATCGCTCTGCCTGACGGCTCATCCGAATCCGCAGTTACTGTTCCCGAGCCAGCGACGGTTTGTCTGCTCGGCTTAGGTACATTATTCTTCCTTCCAAAGCGGCGCTCTAAAGCCACAACCAGGTTCTCAAAATAAAATAGCCGATTTTTTATGAAAACCGTTCCACTCTCAGCAAGACACGCACACAGCGCCGCCGCCCTCCATATTCAGGTCATTAATACCGGATTCATAAGTTCGCTCGGAATCGATTTTGTTACCGCTTTATACGAGGCCATCGCCAAGAGCGCCTCGAGCTTCGGTTTTGCCGTCGAGGATAATGACAAGGTCCTCGGCTTTGTAACATTTACGACAAATCTCAGCAGGCTCTACAAATCCATCATCGCCAAAAAAGGCTGGCGTTTCGCACTGCTTCTGGCCGGCAAAATGTTCTCCGTCAAAAGAATTAAAAAAGTCTTCGAGACGCTCTTTTATCCCAGCCGCGTGAAGAAAATGCACCTGCCCGACGCTGAGCTGCTCTCAATCGCCGTCGACCCCGAAAAATACCACAACGGACTCGCAACGAAATTAGTCCAAAAAAGCCTCGAACATTGCAGGAAAATAGGACTCGACAAAGTCAAGGTCCTTGTCGCGGCGGCTAACGAGCCCGCCAATAAGCTGTATATGAAGTGTGGATTTCAGCTCGTCGGCCAGATTGATAGCCACGGCGCCACCAGTAATATCTACCAGGCCGCCACCGACACCGCGCTACTGCAACACTCCGTTCATAAAAGCTCAAAGCCTTCTACCCAGCCAATCCTCTCCGAAAGAACACATTCAGTCCTTCCGCTCCTTGAGCCGGTTTCGATTGGCTTCTTTGCGGCACGCAGACAAAAACTGCACCGAAAACGAAGCGCTTGAGTCTAAACCTTGTCTCCCAAAGCGTGGGGAGACGAAACTGGGACACACCGCCGCACAACAATCCTCAAATGACGCTCTACTAGTATTTATTGCACTCGTGCAATGGCCGAAGCCACCAATCACCCTTTCAATCGTGCCGGTAAAGCTTAACCCGCACCACTCTCGGCCTTCTTGACCGGTCGTACCTGTCCCACCGATTAGGCGGAACCTGCACCCTTGAACCATGCCCGGCCTCATCCCCGTTTAGCCTACGCCCTGAAATCCACTTGCCGTTTTCATACCGCCCTTCCCATGCCTCTAAAATACCCGCGTACCGCGGCCCTGCCGTCGACGGCTCAAATTTTACACTGAATCCGTACCCCGCCACTAAATATTCATCCGGCCGGGTATTGATTATAAGCCCGTAGCCTCTGTCGTTTTTATCTTCACTCATGTAGCTTATGTGCCCTACATACTCACCCATCTGCACATCTACACCTTTCTCTTCATCGATACACTTTTCCTGCAAAACACCAACCATTTTACCTGTCCCCTGGTATTTCGTTATTAGCGGCATCAGCTCGGACAGAACCTCGTAACTTTGCACAATGGACTGATTCACATCCGTACCTTCAACACCAAAAGGCGCAAAGCATATAGCATCATGCTCGGCAATCGCCCAAAATACGTTCCTCGCCGACTCATCCAACCTCCAGGCTTCAAGTTTGAACCACACATCCCCTGTTGCCTCCGGAATCAACAATGGATTATCGCTCCGCGTATAGCTTGCACAGATTCTCTTAAAATCAGGCAAATAAATATCAGGCGCAAATATGTCAATCTGTGGCCCACCAGCCCGCCATATGTCTAAGACCTTTGATATAGGTCCACCAGAGGGATATTGCCCCGGCTTTTCACCTGCGAATTGTACTATCCACGCATTAACGTACATCGGCAGCGGATATTCTTTTTTGCCTGCCGCCACAACCTTGTTGATGTAACGGGCGTAATGCCATGCCATAAAAATCTCATCAGTCTCAATGCCTTCACCGAATACCTCCTGCCAGCTCCCATTCTCCCTAAATCCTGTCCTGCCCCATGTCTTTTTCAATTCCGCCAATAAGTTTTCCTTGTTCTTGACTAAGTTGCTCATCAGCTCTGATGGAACCGCCGACTTAAACACCGACTCCGCCGCCGCCGACCGGTCCCGGCTGGCTGTCAAAAGCCCAACCTCATTCTCCACCTGAACCATAATCACCGTATTTTCTTTTTCATCAATCTCCCGTATGTGCCGCATAACCGCAGCAAAAGCCTGTGCGTCCGCCGCACACGCCTCCTCGCTGAATACACTTAAAACATTCAGGTTCTTGCCGGATTCATTCTGCGCTCGCGCGAATCGCGCGAGATTTGTTTTGACCCACCCCGGACAATAGCTTGATTCCCCATTTTTCCAGCTGCCAAACCACAAAAAAACCAATTTCAAATCATGCTCCCTCGCCTTTTCGACTAATCCATCTATCAGCCTAAACTCATAAGTGCCTTCTTCAGGCTCAACCAATTCCCAGGATATCGGTGCAAGAACCGTATTCACGTTCAACTTCACAAGCTTGTCCCAAATCGCCTCCATATATTCCAGACTCGATGAGCTTGAATTATGCAGCTCGCCCCCCAGCATAACATAAGGCCTGCCGTCAACAATCAACTGCGTCGCAGTCCCCTTCTTCTGTAAGTACGGCGTCTTTGCCAAAGCATCCCCGGCCGCACCGGCCAACAGCACGACAATAAGACTTAAGACCGTAACACATCTCTTCCAATTCCCACTCATATTTTATGCACCTCCACAGAAACCCTCGTCGAACCAATCAATAGCACATTTTGAAATGCTGACTATAACAAAGGGTGAGAGAGGGGATTTGAACCCCCGACCCCTGGATCCACAATCCAGTGCTCTAACCAGCTGAGCTACTCTCACCACAAAACTAAGTTGCTTCGCAGCAACAAAAAAGATGCACCTGGCCACCCACCGGCACACCCCTATATTTTACACAAAACCGAATTTATGTCAAAAACTCTCTTACCTGTTTCTGACCGCCGCCTGGGCCGCCGCCAGTCTCGCTATCGGCACCCGAAACGGCGAACAGGACACATAGTCCATCCCGACCCGATGGCAGAAATCAATGCTCGCCGGCTCTCCACCATGCTCTCCGCAGATGCCCACTTTCAATTGTTTCCTCGTCTTTCTGCCCAGCCTCGTGCCCATCTCCACTAATTTGCCGACACCCGTCTGGTCGAGCGTCTGGAATGGGTCCGCCGCATAAATCCCTTTGTTGACATACTCACCCAGGAACTTGCCCGCGTCATCCCTGGAAAAGCCCATTGTCATCTGTGTCAGGTCGTTCGTGCCGAAGCTGAAGAAGTGTGCCTCCTTTGCAATCTCGTCCGCTGTCAAAGCGGCCCGCGGTACCTCTATCATCGTCCCAATCATATAGTCAACTTTCGCCCTTTTTTCTTTGAAGACCTTCCCGATTTCATCCACAATCTCATCCTTGACCAGCTTCAGTTCTGAAACCGCGCCGACCAACGGAATCATAATCTCGGGCTTGACCGCTACCCCTCTTTTCTTAACGTTCAGGGCCGCCTCGATAATCGCCCTTGCCTGCATCCGGCACATTGCCGGATACGTTACCGCCAGACGGCAGCCCCGATGACCTAACATCGGATTAAACTCGTGCAATTGGTCCACCTTCTTCTTCACAACCGCAGGCTTGACCTTCAGTCGCCTCGCCATCTCCGCCTGGCTCGCCGCATCCTGAGGTAGAAATTCATGCAATGGCGGGTCAAGCAGCCGAATCGTCACCGGCAGACCCGACATCGCCTTGAATATCCCCTCGAAGTCACCACGCTGCAGCGGCAGCAGCTTCGCCAGCGAACCTTCGAATTGCTTCTTGGCGACCGCATACTCCTTTTCAATCGCCTTCTTTTCCTTCTGTGTCTCCGCCGCCTCAAGTTCACTCAGCATCAATGCGTAATCATCAGCCGCCAGAATCATCGAACGAACCGGCCAAATCCGCTCGCCCTCGAAGAACATGTGCTCCGTCCTGCAAAGTCCGATACCTTCAGCCCCGAATTCCCTCGCCCGTCTGGCGTCTGCCGGCGTATCGGCGTTCGTCCGCACGCCGAGCCTGCGAATCCAGTCGCATATCCTCATAAACCTGCCAAAGTCACCGCTCAAAATTGGAGGCACCGTCGCTAACTGTCCTGTCATCACCTCACCGCTCGTACCGTCAAGGCTAATCCAGTCCCCTTCCTTCACGGTCACTTTGCCGACAGTAAGATTTTTGTTTTTATAATGGATATGCAGGCTGCCCGCCCCGGCCACGCATGGTTTGCCCATCCCCCGCGCGACCACCGCCGCGTGGCTCGTCATACCGCCGCGGGCCGTCAATATGCCCTCCGCCGCGTCCATCCCGCCGATATCTTCCGGGCTCGTCTCTATCCTGACCAGAACGACTTTTTTACCCTTGTCTCTCCACGCCTCCGCAGTATCGGCGGTGAAGACGACCTGCCCGACCGCCGCGCCCGGCGACGCGGGCAGTCCCTTGGCGATGACCTCACGCTTGGCCTTCGGGTCAAAGTACGGATGCAGCAGCCTGTCTAATTGCTCCGGCGTTACCCGCCTGATAGTTTCCCTCCGCGAAATAAGCCTTTCGTTGGCCATATCGACCGCAATCTTGACCGCCGCCTCCGCCGTCCGCTTGCCCGTACGCGTCTGCAGAATATAGAGCGTGCTCTCCTGAATCGTAAACTCCATGTCCTGCATGTCCTTATAGTGCCTCTCCAGTCTGGTCATCAGTTTTGTCAGCTTCTTGTAGGCGTCCGGCATTATCTTGGCTAATTTCTTCAGCTCCATAGGCGTCCTGATGCCGGCCACCACGTCCTCACCCTGTGCGTTCATCAGGAACTCACCATAGAATTCCTTCTTGCCCGTGCTCGGATTGCGAGTAAAGCAGACGCCCGTCCCGCAGTCCTCCCCCATATTCCCGAATACCATCGCCTGAACATTGACCGCCGTCCCTAAAAGCCCCGTAATGTTGTTCAGCTTCCGATACGTCACCGCCCGCGGCGTCATCCACGAACCGAACACCGCGTTTATCGAATGCGTCAGCTGCTCCCGTCCGTCCTGCGGGAACAGTCGCCCGATATGTTTCTTGTAAACGGCCTTGTATCCTTTAACAACCTCCTTTAGCTGCTCGGCGCTCAATTCATTGTCCAGTTTGACCTTCGCCTTCTTCTTCGCCGCCGTCAGCACCTCCTCAAAATGCTCATGGTCGCACCCCATCACCACGTCCCCGAACATATCGATAAACCGGCGATATATATCGTACGCAAATCGCGGATTGCCCGTCTTCTTGATAATACCCTCAATCACCGTATCATTCAGACCCAGATTCAGCACCGTATCCATCATCCCCGGCATGGATACCGCAGCGCCGCTGCGGACGCTCACCAGCAGCGGCCGGTTCGGGTCGCCGAGTTTCGCCTTCATTGCTCGCTCTAACTTGGCGATGTTCGCGTCCACCTCCTCGCGCAGCCCCTTCGGCCATTTACCCTTGCTTTCATAACATGCGCGGCACATCTTCGTTGTAATCGTAAAGCCCGGCGGAACCGGAACCCCCAGGTTAGTCATCTCCGCAAGGTTCGCGCCCTTGCCGCCCAATAGCTCCTTCATCTTCGCGTTGCCTTCGCCGAAGAAGTAAACCTTCTTTTCTGCCATTCTCAGTTTCTCCTTATCAAGGTTAATTCTACACTACCCGGTAAAACGACACCGGGAAAAGATAATCAATATATTACCCCCACACACAAAAGTCAAGGCTATTGTAAACCTTCCGCCCTCTTTTTAATTCTGTATCATCACACTCTACAATTCCTTGCCGCCTCAGAGGTTGAGAACTCACCCCCGGTCCTGGCCTGATATTCCGTTCTCAACGGAACATTTTGCCCTCGAGCATCTCAGGCTCGATTTGCGGCCGCGGCTCCACCCGATTTTTCCTGATATACGATTCCGCCTTTGCCACAATCTCCGGATACCGCCCCGCAAGGTCGTTCTGCTCACCGATATCATTTTCAAGGTCATAGAGTTCGAAAGCCTCGTCCGTACGGTGCCGTACTACCTTCCATTTACCCATTCGCACCGCCTGCATCAGCCCGTTCGGCACGTTCCTTCTCTTTTTCCAGTCGTACAGATGCCACTCCCAGTAGAGATATTCATGCCTCTTCTGCCTCCCGCGCTGCCACAAAAGCGTCGGCACAACCGACAAACCATCGACCTCTTTCGGCATATACTCACATGCCCCGGCCAGCCCAGCAAACGTTGGCATAACGTCAGCAAAATACCATATATGCTCGCTTACCCCTCCTCGCTTTATCTGCCCCGGCCAGCGGACTATCATCGGCACACGAATACCGCCCTCGTACATATCGCGCTTGCGCCCTCGCAACGGCCCGCTCGAATCCAGCACCCCGTCGAACCGCTCCGCCGCCCCGTTGTCCGAGCAGAAAAATACAATCGTCTGCTCATCAATCCCTAACTCCTTCAGCAAATCCAGCACCTCCCCGACATGCCGGTCAAGCATCGTATCCATCGCCGCCGCCACCTTCGCGTCCCGCGGCCAGTCCTTATCCTTGTAAATCCTCCACGCCGGCTCATCTTCCGGTATCTGGTATTTGCCGTGCGGCGGCGTCCACGGCGCATAGCAGAAAAACGGCCTGTCCCTGTTCTTGCGAATAAACTCCAACGTCTTTTCGAATATCAGATAGTGCGTATACCGCTCGCCGCTTCCCTTTTCACCTCTCATATGGACCTTCCTGCTGTTGTGCCACAAATAGTCCGTCCAGTAGTCGTGCGCATGAATCTGATGATAATACCCGAAGAATTCATCAAATCCCTGTTTCTCCGGCACTCCCATAGTCCTCACGTCCCCCAACCCCCACTTGCCGAACCCGCCGCATGCGTATCCTGCCTGCTTTAGCACTTCGGCCGCCGTCACGTCTTCGGTCAGCAGCGGCATCCCGCTCGTATTGGCCCGCACCGATGTATGCCCCATGTGCATACCCGTCATAAGAACGCTCCGCGCTGGAGCGCAGACCGTACAGCCCGAATATGCCTGCGTAAACCGAATCCCCTCTGCCGCCATCCGGTCGATGTTGGGCGTCTTAATCTCCTTACTGCCGTAACAGCCCAAATCTGCCCACCCCATATCATCGACTATGATAAAAATAATATTCGGCTTGTCCTTGTTACCCTTTCCCGTCGCTGCCGTCCCTGCGCAGCTCGCTACCAGTCCCGATGCCGCCGCCAGACCCGCCAGCTTCAAAAACTCCCTTCTACTCTGTTCGCCAATATATCTTGCCATGACTGAGCGCCTCCTGCATCGAACAACCTGCAAAACCGAAATCCTACAAAATTCCCCTCCCAAATACAATCCCAAACCCCCACTCTCTCTAATTATCACAAAAACCGATTGATATTCTCTTGACCCCAGCCTCACTCGCGCTTACTATATACCCTCAGACCAGCGTGCCCATGACCAATATCGGCTCCGGCGATTGGATAAGAGAAAAGTTAGGCATATAACAACGAATCAGACCAACACCAGTTGAACACAAAACAAGTGGCGAATGCCGCGGAATATTGTTCCGTTAAAACACGAAAGGCACCTAAAAACCGATGAAAAAACCTTGCCGTAAAATCGCGCTTGTTGCGTCGGCGGTTTTAGTTTTACTGATTGTTATCGCTTTTAGTATTTTTCGTTCCGCCGAAACGAAACCAGCCCCCCAAGACAATATTTCATTGCTGCTCCGGAGCTTGAAAAAGAGTACCAAATTAGACGTACATCACGAAATTAAATACTCTGCGTACTTTATTAACGAGGACGTTGCGATAACCGATGCTAAAAAAATAGAAGCGCTACACGATGTGCTGGATGGCCTCAAGTACGTCCAAGTCTATTACCCCGGGACACCTGATTTTGGGGATGGTATATGGGTAGTTGTATATGAGAACGAAAAAGTACTATGCAAATTCGTTATGTACGGTGATACACTGGAAATAAATTCTGAATTTAACCAATATGAAGTTTCTGATGAGGACGTCTTAACCTACGTCTGTCAAGCCTTGGGACTCCGACACTGATAAAGATCATGCTGTCAAAACGGGAATTTATATGAGATCGCCCCACCAAGCTACCGCTTGCGCCGATTCAGGTCTTTCCGCAGGATTTCCTGCGTCAGCTCGTATGAGTCCCCGTATTTTTCCCGCAGCCGCCCCAAATCCGCCTTCAGCCTTCTGACAACAACATGATACAGGGGATCATAGTACACATTATTCAGCTCATGCGGGTCCTTCTGCAAATCGTACAGCTCCCATGCGTCTATATCATGATAAAAATGTATCAGCTTGTACTGTTTCGTCCTTATCCCGTAGTGCCGCTTCACCGCGTGCCAGCCCGGATACTCATAGTAATGGTAGTACATCGCCTCGCGCCAGTCCTTCACGCTCTCGCCTCCCAGCAGCCGCCGAAAGCTCTCTCCCTGCATGTCCTTCGGCCTCGAAACACCCGCAAAGTCCAGCAGCGTCGGCCCAAAATCCAGATTCAGCACAATATCATCATTCACCGACCCCGCCTGTATCTCCTTTGGATACCGCACCAACAGCGGCATCCGAAGCGACTCCTCATACATAAACCGCTTGTCGAACCACCCGTGCTCACCTAAATAAAATCCCTGGTCCGATGTATAGATGACAATCGTATTTTCCGCCAGTTTGCTCCTGTCGAGATAATCCAGCAGCCGCCCCACATTATCATCCACCGACGCCACGCACCTAAGATAGTCCTTGATATACCGCTGATACTTCCATTTCTTCAGCGGCTGCCCATGCAGTTCCAGCGACGGGCTCCAGTACTCCCCGTGCACGCCTTTTTGCCACCATCCCCTCTCATCCTCACCCGGCAGCTCGTCCGGCTGCTCCACCTTCAAATCACTCGGCGTCAGATGATGCTCCACCGTCATCTCCTGCTGCCTCGCCGCGTCGCTCCGCGTCTTGTAATCATCGTCGAATGTCTCCGGCTCAGGTATCTCGACGTCCTCATACATCTTCGCGTGCTTATCATCCGGCTTCCACCCACGGTGCGGGGCCTTGTGCTGATACAATAGGCAAAACGGCTTATCGCCCGTGCGCTTCTTTAGCCACTCAATACTAAAGTCCGTAATAATGTCCGTAACGTACCCCTTGGTCTTCGTCTCTTTGCCGTTTTCGCTGAAAAGTGGTTCGAAGTATTCCCCCTGCCCCCACGACCCGACCAGAATCTTCCAGTAATCAAATCCCGTCGGCTCGCTCTTAAGGTGCCATTTTCCAATCACCGCCGTCTCATAGCCCGCCCTTTGCAGCAGCTTCGGGAACGTCTGTTGCCGGCCGTCGAATTCTACCCTGTTATCGACAACGCCGTTGATATGACTGTACTTGCCCGTCAGTATCACCGCCCGGCTGGGTGCGCAGATCGAATTCGTACAGAAGCAGTTCCCAAAAAGCATCCCCTCCTTCGCTAACCTGTCAAGGTTCGGCGTCTTATTAATCTTACTGCCGTAACAGTTCATGGCCTGCGCCGCGTGGTCATCACTCATAATAAATATAATATTCGGCCGACCGCCGTCCTCACCAACCCGAGTCTCCTCCTCCAAACACCCCCCCAGCGCAACCGAAACCGCCCCCAGTCCCACACCTTTCAAAAACTCCCGCCTGCTATGCTTTCCCACAGACCTTCTCCTTATCCTATTTCTACTTGCTAATCAGGAAAACGCAATTTAGTCCCCTTAGCCTGACATGTCAACCCCGCGTTCATTCCCTGCGCAGTCCCCGCACAGGCCGAGGCTGCATTGATGTTGCCGTGCCGCCAATAATTGTACAAAACAAAGCCACCCGGCCGATGATTATATAGTTGGTACCGCCGGCCGATTTTAATGCCGCAAAACCTTACATAACCAGACTTACGAATGGCCCGAAAATACAAAATAAGAACGGTTGCTTCCTGCATCATCCTCCTCACCTGCCTTGCAGGGCTGACATATATGGGACGTGGTTTCTATTACCGAGCCTTAACCATACATGAACTCTTAACCGAGAATAGACAGCTCAAGCAGGCCATCACCAACCTCACCACCGAAGACCAAATCGGCTACGCAAAAGTTATCTCCCAGATACACCGCGACGGCCAGCTCTTCACAACCATAAGATTTGTCGAAACCGCCAGAAATAACAAACTCACAAAGTTGATTGAGGCCGATTACACAATTCAGGGTGATGTAATATTTTTTGATGCGTTAATCGTCAAGTTCGGCGAAAAAATGGTAATGGACGGCACCCAGAAGGCCCTGTACCTTTGGCGCAGGGTCTACGGTGAAAATACCGCTCCCGAAAATGGCCTCACCATAGAACAGCCCGGCCGAGAGCCCCAAAGATACAAGGACCTCTTGGAACTCTTACCGCCAAGTCAGAGGAACCTTTTTTGGACAAATATATGGCAACTGGCAAACGACCCCGAAAGGCTCAGCCAGTATGACATCAAGGCCGTATACGGCAACGTCGTATACTCCAGGTTAAAAGAGGACCTCATTTATGTCTTCAAGATTACCCCCGCCGGCCAGCTGTATCCCGAAGTCCTCCCCGACATGTACAACTAAAAATCCCGGACCCTAACCCCCTGTCTTCTCCTCACCAAACCTCGCCGCGGCTCCGCCCTTGGCCCCATTTACTTATTCTTCTCACTTGGTATCTTTTTCTCTGCCTTGGGTGCCATTCGTCTGTCCCGGTTTCGAGCTTCCCTTCGAAGCACTTCCGTCCTGCTGTGGCCGCATTCGGGACATCTATCTGCGAAATCGTGTGGGACGCTGCCTCTCAAAAACATTGTCCCGCACTTCTCACATTTCTCGGCCCTGTATCCGCTTGCCTCACTGCACTTCGGGCACGCGATTGCCGGTGCTGCCAATACCATAGGGTCCTGATGGTCTCTTAGGTACATAAAGTAATCTTTCCGGTCCATCTGCCATTCGTGTTCACACTCCGGATTTGTGCACTTGACCCAATACAGTACCCCGCGTTTCAGCTGCTCAATGCCGGACGCTCTCTCTTTAACAACGACCGCTCGCCTGACCACCGGAAAATCCTTGATAAATTTCAACGCTAACTCTTCCCACATGCCCATAAGGTCTTCATAGAGAAAATCTTTGCTCGCCGTCCCGTAGTTCCATGCCTGCCACGTCATCGCTGAATAAGATTTCGCCGGCTCCGTCAATAGCATAACTCTCTGCCAGAGCGCCAGTCTTGCCCATACGGCATATCTCCCCCCCCGACCCGGGCATTCAACCGAAGATATCTCGAATACCACCACCGGCATCCGGTTCGACTTTTTGTATTCTTCAAATGAATAGGTTCTTATACCGTGCTGCCCCAGCAGCTTCTCAATCTCCGTCAGAATTCGTTTCTTCAGGACCCCGGCGCCATTTATCTCGTCCGGCAGCCTGAAACCTCCGCTCACCAAAACGCCTTCCAAACCGGCTAATGTCTCACGCTGCTCATAAACCTCGGCCGAACCGCCGCCCGATTCCTCCTTGTCCATAGCATTTATCGCTGCACTCGCCGCTACACTAATCAGCACAGCACCAGCCAAAACCAAATACTTTATCACCTTCATAATTTAGCCTTCCTAATGCCCAAATCCACACATTTACTCATCCACGAACTACCAACCGCGAACATGCCCCACCATTTTAACGATTGCCTCTCCCAATTCAACCCAAAATCCCTCGATTTGCCTGTTGTCATCATGAGCGAGGCGGTGCGCAGCGCCGCGCAGTCGAAGCATCTGGTCACCGCAGGAAATCAACCTCCCGCCCCTCGGGCGTCGGTGCCCTCATACTCCGTGGACATTACAGCTTGCCGGATGTGTTTCGATTGAAGGAAAACTCGACTTTGACCTCTGCGGGCTTGCCGCTGACCTCCAGCACCGGGTAGGCAAGGAAATTGATTGGACCTGAAGCCGGCCCCGGCTCTACCACGAGGTCACGCCCTCGGCTCAGTTCGATACGGTTTGCAGGATGGTGCCCGAAGTAATATGTAGACAGGCTGGAACACTTGTCCCCCTCACTGATATCAACAGGCCACCATCTGCCGTCGGTATAGAACTCCGCCCAGCAATGATAGCCGTCTATCCCCCCTTCATTCCTCTCCGAAGGGATCGCCGCACCGATGGCGAAGCGGGCGGGAATATCGACGGTTCTGCACAGCGCGATGAAGTATGAATGAAAATCTGAACAATTGCCCGTCCGCGCGTCACACGCATAGACGGCATCCCCTTTTCCCCACCCGGGGCCGAACTTCATATAGCGCATACGGTCTATGACATGGTCGTAAAGGGCCCGGGCACGGACCAGGTCACCCTTCTTGCCCTCGACGACTTTCTCGGCAATGCTGCGGAATGTCTCATTGGCGGGCACAAGTTGCTCGGGCTCAAGGTATTGCCCCAGGGCCGCTTCTTGCGCTTCATGAACGGATTTCTCAAGCCGCTGTACCCGAATCCGCACCGCGACGGTTTTTCCGCTGTCTTCAGGGCCGAGTTTCAAAAAAAGTACTCTGTTTCCATGTTTACGGTCCTGCAATATTTCCGGCTCACCCGGAGCGTCGATGGACTTAATCTCGACCGTCTGGAACAGGTCCGTTGCCGGCAGGGGAATCCACATCCGGCCGGTGTTGGTCATCTCCGGCAGTGTCGCCCGGTATAGAAACTCGAACTCGTCCCGGCCGGTTATAACCCCCAGCAGTTGCGGCGAGGCATTCTTCACGGGCACGCGCTTCCACGTCTTGTCACGCCTCTGCTTCCACGCATAAAGCGGTTGGCCGTTGACCTTGTGCACCGTCGTTTCCGTGACGGTCATCGCGCCCGGCTCGCCCGCAAGGAAAAAATCCACGTCATAAACATCTCCGTTCGTGCTCGCCAGGTCTACGCACGCGAAATGCCGCCCCGGACCCAAATTCGCTAAGTACTCGGTATGGACGCGAACCAGCTTAAGCTGCAGTTCACCGCCACCGAAGTCAATCCTGAAATATCCTCCGCCCAGGCGGGTCTGCTCTTCGATGTGTTTTTCGATACCATTCTGTATGTCCTTTGTTACCACGTGAGCGGCCGACTCGGACGCACTTTTCTCCTTGTCCTTCGACTTATTACAACCGGCAAGTGCAGCGCATAATACAACCGCTGCTACTATCACCTTTTGCCAGTTCATAACAATCCTTTAACCTCTAAGCTGCATGCCGCAGTAAGAATTATGAACATCATTCCGGATGTTCGCTCGTCGGATGTTCCCCGGCCGGATGCTCCTGCGTCGGATGTTCCTCAGTTGGATGTTCACTGGTCGGATGTTCCTCAGTCGGGTGTTCGCTCGTAGGATGTTCCCCGGCCGGATGTTCGCTCTTGTCCTTGCAGCCCGCTAAGCCAAGCGAAACAACTGCGGCAATCAGCAGCAGCACAAATACCTTTTTTATCTTCTTCATCTTTACCGGTTCTCCTTTCTTGTCTGTACCTCACGGCTTCCGCAACATATTGCCCTCCATCTAATCTGCTGTCCAGGGCAATCGTGCATTTCTCTAATATTATGAACCATCGTAGCCAGTCTGAACATCGGTGCAAAGCATGTTTTTTCCATCAGGCTTTCCCCTATGGTGCCCCGCTGTAGCGCAGCGAAGCCTCTCGAAGCGTAGCGGAGACCCCAGACTCCGATCTGGGGCCCAGAAAGTCTCATAATTCATAATTCTCAATTCCGCTTTAGCGGCTTCTCGTCATCGTTACTATCGAAAAGTACGCCGCCCGAGCCACAAGCACCCCAAAGTAGTGCCATAATGCCTCGTGCCCCTCAACAGACAAATCATTCACTATCCCCGCCTACTTTATATCCCCTGTCTCCCCCGCATCTCCGCATGTTTGTCACACAGCCACCGGTACGTATTGTCCGCCTTGCACTTCCGCCGATGTGTGTCAACCAGCCTCCCAATTTCGAGCCCACACCAAGTTTCCAACCCCAACTCTACCGGACTAACCTGTCCCATCTCTTAGAGTCCACCAGACTCTAAGGAGGAGCACCCCTGCGCCGCTAAACACCCGCGTCCTCGCGAGGCTCCGCCCCAGTTGCTAGCCCCCTTGTTCAGAGTCCCTTGGACTCTAAGGGGGCCTACCACTTAGCCGCTCTGCAATTTAACCAATAAATTACTCCAAAGAACAATATCTGTCAAACCCTAAAAATCTCTGCCGAGTCCTCCCATCGGCACTCCCTTGTCCAGAGTCCCCCGGACTCTAAGGGGGCCCCCATCCCGTCAACTTCTTTTTCCACCTCCTTCGCGCCTGCTTGTGCTGCCTCCTGCTCGGATACTGTTTTATCTGCACGCCTCCGGCGTACTACTTTATGTCTCCTCGTTGCCGCCTCCGGCAGCACCACGCAACCAGTTTTTTCCCCTCCACCACCCCCAACTCCGAGCCCTTTTTGAGCGAGGAATCTTGCCTGTCCCAATTCGTGCCCATCCTCTCTAAAAAGAAAGGGCGTTTCTTTGGCTT
>Ga0114922_10000917_pt1 | contig 28124 bp, 25 predicted proteins | sample AartaG_FD_100975 | JGI IMG/M metagenome (GOLD analysis project Ga0114922, IMG submission 100975) | Deep subsurface microbial communities from Aarhus Bay to uncover new lineages of life (NeLLi) - Aarhus_00045 metaG | ecosystem: Environmental > Aquatic > Marine > Oceanic > Sediment | place... | reverse complement strand
TGCTCCTGGGACCTGATGAGCAAAATATGGATAAATGGCTGACCTTTGGCATGAATTACTTTTTTGAAGCTCATCATTTGAAAATGCAGTTAAACTATATTCTGAAGAATGAAGATATGCCTGTTGGTGTTCCAGAGCCTGAAAATGATGCTTTATTAATGCAGTTTGCTTACTATTTTTAACATGGGGAAGAGCCAATAGTTTTTACTTTACTCCATAGATTCATTTTGATAATAATTGGAGTGCAGAGTAAAATATGATAAAAGACCCGATTTATGGAAAAAACAATCTATTTGCAGTAGCCGATGAAGCAGTAAACACTTACATGTTTAGGCCATTAGGCTGGCCTATTGCTAAATTTCTAAAAAAAACGCCAATTTCAGCCAACCAATTGACTTTTGTTGGGTTGATTTTTGGAATTTTATCAGGTGTTTTTTATTATTACGGAGGGAATTCAAACTATTTTTTTGGCGCACTTTTTCTTTTTATTGCTTCTTTAATAGATTGTACAGATGGCCCTCTTGCGAGATTGAAGAATATGCAGTCAGAATTTGGCAAGATACTGGAGGGAACAGTTGATTATTTAGTTGGGATATTCGTTTTCATAGGTCTTTCAATTAGTCTTTATAGGGAGAGTAATTATAGCAAGGGAACTTTATTTGTTATCGTCATTGTTTTTATCATGATTGTTGTCCAGAACATTGGGTGGGATTATTCTAAGATGCAATTTATGAATATCATGGAAAAGGGAATATTTGAACCTGTGACTAGTTTCAGTGATTTTTTCCAAAAACATACAGAACTGAGATATAAAGAAAGAGGGGTAATCGCAAAAATTGGCATACTTGGCTATTATATTTATAACCTGGCAATAGAAAGGTTTTTATCGCCAACTTTTCCCTATAAGAAAAGAGAAGTTAAATATTTTAGTGAGGATGAAAGAAAACAATATTATAAAAGATTTAGGTTGATAATGAGATTATGGACGTGGAATGCTGCAAAAACCAAAATTGTTTTTATAGTATTATGTACAGCTTTTTATCAAAAGAAGATTATGATTTTTGGATTGCTATTGGTTTTTAACTTGCTCTGGATAATGACATTTATTGCTCACAAAATCAATTTTTACAAGAAAAGTTAACCTGAATGGTTCTCTTCCATTATGTGTGGCTAAACTTTTGTGGAAAAAGACATCAGGGCTTCACCCTCCGGAGATGTAACTTTTCCAATAATTCCAGTAGCTTGTAATATATGCACAATTTTAGTTCATTAATTCTAATCTGTAATCCCGGGCTGTCCTTTTTGCCTTTATTTTCAGGATTTTTTTGCGCTTCTCCTTTCCCGACGTGTTCTCTAATTCCAAATTCAATGTATAAGTCCCTCTCTTCAACATCAGGGGATACTTTATGATAATTTTGTCTTCTTTTCCTATATCATCCTCAAGGATGGAAATTGAATACTCCTTTGTTTCTGATAGAACGATTTTCTCTTCTGCATCCAGCACCTCCACAGACAATACAATCGTTGTCTCCAAACGATCCTCAACTCCGGCAAACCAGATATCTTTATAATTTATTTCTAAAGTCACAATGACCTCATTCTTTTCATTAATGTGGGTTTTCACCTCAAAATCAAAGAATTCTTCCCTTGGTTTGGCTAGTTTTTGAAAAGCATTTTGCGCTTTGTTCAGTTCAGCAAGATGCATCAAATTCAGGGCTTCAAGTTTGTAATCTCCGGTCCCCATGTGATCTATGAATATCACCGGAAAGTTCCCATAGTACCAAACTTCCCTAGGTGCAGGGTCTGTGGAGTAGGTGTGTCTCTCTGAGGGCGGACCAAAAAGAATGTAAATTCTTCCTCTGTCTTGGAGCCACCCAGGACGACCTCCATGGAATAACCGGTTGGCCTCATCGATTCTCCGGAAATACTCATCCTTGAATTCATTCTCTTCTGTTGTTGAATCAGGATCCCGCCGGCTCCAAAATTCCTCCTGGAATTCTTTTTTTTCTGAATCGGGAAGCTCCAAGAATATCTTCCTTTCCTCCTTGGTTACGATGTAGCGGACTTTAGAAAGGAATTCCTTATATCCGGGACTCAATTTTTTTTCCAACTGATACAGACGGCAGCCGACGGCAATCACAAACCAGAGAACGAGGAGAAAATACAGACCAATTTTTTGTATCTTAAACATCCTTTTTATGAAACAATCACTCCCAACATTCATACACTTTGGATAAAATTGCTAGTTTCCCAACGTTATTATATTACACAATAATGAGGTGTTGATGCAATCCACGGCGTCGAGTGAAGCTGCTATTTAATGAATTCTTCCAGCGTGGAGCGACTGGGAGGAGCCATGATTTTCGGAATGGTTTCTTCAAAAACCTCATAAGACAGAGGCAGCTTGTTCTTTAAGTCCTCAGGATTGGCGATCCCTGTCCACTCCGCTTCCGGACCATAGGGCTCATAAAGGTCCCATGCGGTAAAAATGACCCAATAAGTGTATTCCTGGATCAATACTCTTGTTCGCTCTTCATCATCGATACCCGCTTCTTTGTACTGTGCGATATTGTAATGCCCTTTGTCGATCGCTTCCTGCATAGCAAAATATATCTTCGATGTTTTCGATGTGCAGCCCCACTCAGCGGGAAATGTATAGTGAAGTCCTACATCGCTCACGAAATGCAGAATATGTTCGACAACCTCGTTCACCTGTCCGGGCACTCCTTCCATTATAATGTCGCATATGCTGTTCTGGCTAGTCGTGAGATCCCAGGCCTCTCGATCCTCGGGAGAGAACTCAAACTCTTCATCCCTAAAAAGAGGGATAACTGCTTTGTATCTGTACAAGTTCCTGAGAACTTCTTTTTGCAGTTCAGTTTCAATGGCCTCATTTTGTGGGAATATCTCTTTAATGGTTTTGGCGACCTTTCGCATAAAATCGTCGGAAATATCATCCCGTCCGATCAGGGTAATTCCGTAGACCGATAGCTTGTTCGTGAACGGTTTGTATTCCTCGGTCGGAACGACGTCGGTTGCCTGATACAAATCCGCGGGCGCTTCAGCCGCCGGTGAGGCTAGAATACATCCTCCTACATGGATTTTTACCGTTTCGGTCGTTTCTGTCGCTGTTTTTGCCGGCTCGGTCTTATCTTGTTCATCTTTGCCTGGGCTGCAGGAGGCCAAAACTAGGGCCAAACAAAGAATTGCACAAAATACGTATCGAGTTTTCATTTTATAACCTCCATTAATACAAAAAAAATATGTCTATTTCACTTCAACTTTTTTGTCTTTAAACTTAAGGACTTCGATATCCGTCAGTTCATCTTTTCCATCGCGATCCTGAACAGTATCAGTGACGGTTGTTTTATTACCTACTTTTGTAACCTCATATTCTGAATAATTGCCGGAATATTCCGCAGTGTCTTCGCCTTTCCCTCCCGCAATGACATCATTTCCTTTGCCTCCGGTGAGAATATTGTTTCCATCATTTCCGGTTAATTGGTTGTCCTGATCATTCCCGAGAACGTTTGTGTCTTTCTTTCCCGTCAATATGATATTGACAAGATACTGGGATTTAAAAGTGTATTCCGTGTTTTTTTCGCGCACGGTGGAAAAAGTCCCTTCGAAGGAAGGATCGATGTAGGCGTCATATGTCAAATACTTCGGCCAAAATTTTTCAACAAGATCGTACAGAGCCGGATCTCCTTTTTTCATTTCCTGTTTTGTGTGGAAGGGGTACTCGTCTCCGAAAGAGGTCCCATCACCTTGTGGATTATGGTCCCATAAGCCGAAATAGATATCGAAACCTGTGATGATGTATTCATGGGGTGCAAGACGGCCATAGTGATAGATATCAGCTGCGACAGCTGCCTTTTCAGCTTCGACGATCTCTTGATGGTAGGCAGGCAATATATCCTCAAGTCCTTTGTCATGAACGAGATGCATTATCTCCTCATACGAAGCATCACGAGTAAATCTTTCCCCTGGCTTTCCTTTATTGTGGATATATTCATAACTTCCTTCCACAGGAGATTCTGTGGCATACAAATCCTGAAGCCTGAGCTTTGAATCCCTCAGTATAGGACGCATGGCAAAAGATTTTATCTCTGTGTCCGTATATAAAAGAGTGGCTCTTACATCAGCCATTCTGTTTGCAACCGCGGCTTTGTCATGACCGTATTGTGTACCGGGGGCATCGGTAAGATGGTATTTCAGGATCTCTCTTGCCCTTGCGACCTGAAGGTCGCTCACTCCAGCTTGAGCAAAGATGTGGATGGGTTTTCCATTCGGAGCCATATGCTTAGTGTATTTTGAGAACAAACCATTCAACGTTTTGCCAAGCTCTTCAGGAAGAGAAACAACTCCATAAGGGGATGTCGAGGTGTCGATATTGTCCAATATTTCATAATTGATATCGATTTCATCAGGTACATCATATTTAATCTCAGCCATTTCCTTTTCCATCCTTGCTCTTCTATCTTCCTGACCTGCCTGTTCTGACTCATTCTTAGCAACATTTTCATTTTGTGTTCCGCATGACAAAAGTGAAAATACCAAAATAATTGAAAGGGTTATGAATAATTTTCTCATTTATGATTCCTCCTCTTATCGTAATTTTGATGATATCAACTTTTTTCCCCTCAGTAAAGAAATCGAATGAATCCACCCTCCTCAAAATCCTGTCTTGGTGATTAGGCGAATGGACAACTTCGGCCATTTCAGCTTTTCTGGAGCGACCATGACGGCCTTTTTTTTGCCCGGGAATGAGTCTGGAATGCCTATGGTAACTTTGCCGGTTGCAACGTATTCTGTTCCCCTGGCTAGGACAGTCTGATAGCCCACACAGTGAACCGCTTCACCAAATGGGGGATATTCGTCATTGTAGTGCCCTAATGGAATGTGAAATACCTTGCCTTTTCCGTAGGTGATGATCATCAACGTGGGCTCGTTTTCCTTCGTATAAAGGGAATAGGAATGAGCCAGCACTTCGACGTTTTTATAAGGGCCGCGCAGAGCACTGTACAGTTCATCTGTTGCGTGTTTCCACTTGGTGGGCAGCCCCTTGAGAATCGGATGCGAGGGCTGGTCGTGAATCATCAGAAATTCACGCATTTCTAGAGGGGGAAGTGCATACATCCACGGTGAATCGGCCTGTCTGCTCAAGAGTAGCTTTGGCGGCGATGGTGGTACTCTTCCAATCGTGATTATTGACACCATCGATAATCAGTACTTTGATCTTTTGAGAACCAAAACTGACGCAGCTCAAAACAGAAATCAAAACAAATATAAAGAATACTTTGACTTTAGCCATCCTCTGTTCTCCTACAAATTCCAGCCCTCTCTGAAGGCCGGTTTGATATATCGGTCTGCCTCCGGTGTTTTGGTGGCTTTCAGATTGGGCCCATCCCAATGTATTTTCTTGCCCGTCCGTAAAGCGACTTGGCCAAGCAGCACCATTTCTGTCAACGGACCTGCATAGTCAAAGTTAGAACTGGCGGCATCACCACCCTTACAGGCGTCTATCCAGTCGCGATGATGTCCCTTAACGCGAGGGATTGTCTTTGGCGGACGTTTGTAAGCCTTCATCTTTGACTCGGGAATCAAACGCGGCGATTCAGCCCAGCCGCCCATCAATAAGACTCCCTTGTCACCCACAAAGTAAACTCCCTCACCGCCCATTCTACGGTCTTCTTCCAGTTCCTGTGGTCGCGGGGGCATCAAACCCCCATCATACCAATTTAAAGTAACTGGGGGCATCTCCCCCCCGGGCCGGAAATTTGTAATGATACATAGCTCCAAAAGGGACTGTCTCATCGTTTAGCCCGGAGCAGCTGGCTTCCACGCTGATGGGTGAGCCCAGGTCGAGAGCCCAAAATGCCGGATCCAAGTTATGACAGGCCATATCGCCTATAGCTCCCGTACCGAAATCCCACCAGCCGCGCCAATTGTAAGGGGCATAGGCAGGATGATAGGGGCGGAAAAGTGCTGGCCCTATCCAGAGATTCCAATCCAGTGTCCCAGGCACCGGCGGTCTCTCCTTTGGTCTGCCCTTGGTTTGCACCCAATCTTCCCGTCCCACAGTAGTCGAGCCGTGAACCTCTCGCACCGGTCCGATCGCCCCGTCTCGTATCCATTCCACAGCCAAGCGAATCCCTTCCCCGGAATGGCCGTGGTTGCCCATTTGGGTTGCAACACCTGCTTTTCGGGCGGCCTCGGTCACCATGCGCGTTTCATAGATCGAATGAGTCAGAGGTTTTTCACAGTACACATGTTTGCCTTTATTGATGGCTGCCATGCAGGCCACTGCGTGGACATGATCGGGTGTGGATACCACGACGGCATCGATACCGGTTTCTTTGTCCAGCATCTCACGAAAATCTGCATAACCAGCGCAGCCTTTGGAGGCACCCGATTTTTTTCGTTCGGCATTGTTGCGTTCCACAGTCTCCTGCGCAATTTTCAGGCCTGCTTTGCCTCCGAATTCAACATTACTGTAGTCAACCACCTGTGCTACATCACAGACAGCAATCACCTCTACATCCGGGAGTCTGATGAGATTATTGAGATTCCCCATACCCATGTCTCCTGTACCGATAAAGGCTAGGTTGACCTTCTCACTCGGGGCTGGTTTTCCAGGTGCCCCCAGGACAGAACGGGGAATAATCGTGAATGCTGCGGCTGCCGCCGCTGAGCTGCCTATAAATTCACGCCGGGTTATTTTTTGGCCCTTTCTTTTGAAATTTTTATCTCCTATTTCCATCAACATTCTCCTATTTCTAAAGAAAAAAATTTTAATATCATATAATGTCTGATCTCATGACGTTTTTACTACTATTTCAGTGTGAGAATTTTTGAGATCCGGATATCCGTCGAAGAGCTCCCGATCATGATGGTAAAATCTCCCGGTTCGACAACCCAATCGTTGCTTTTTTCATCGAAAAAAGCAAAAGTATCCTTGTCGAGCTTAAAAATCACTGTGCCTGTTTCGCCGGCTCCCAGAGTAATGCGTGTAAACCGTTTTAGCTCCATTGCCGGGCGAACCACAGAGGAATACTCATCATGCACATAAAGCTGCACCACTTCATCTCCGGGACAGTCACCAGTGTTTTGAATATAAAAACTGACATTCGCTGATGTGGAGGAGGTGGCATGCATCTGAAGGTTTGAATAGGAAAATGTAGTGTAGCTCAATCCATGACCGAACGGCCACAGCGGCTCTGCTTTGGATTGAAAATACTGGCCTGGGCGTCCCGGAGGCATGATATTGTAATAAATCGGCACCTGTCCCACATTCCTAGGAACGGTCATAGGAAGCTTGCCTCCTGGATTGACTTTGCCGAACAGCACATCTGCCACAGCGTTCCCGGTTTCCTGTCCCAAATACCAGCCGTCAAGAATCGCAGGAATGTGGTCTTTGATCCACTCGATGGCAAGAGGCCGCCCATGCAGCAGCAAAACAACAACGGGTGTCCCGGTGGCATAGACCGCTTCAACCAGCTCTTGCTGTTTTCCCACCAGCCCCAGGTCGTCCCGATCTTCGTTCTCTTTGCAAGTGATTTCATTCCCTCCGATAACGACGACAGCCACATCCGATATCTGTACGATCGAAACGGCTTCATCGATGTTTTCTCTTTCAAAATCTTCTATGCTTACTCCTTCTGCATAGAGCACCTCTACCTCGTTGCCCACATGGTTTCTGATGCCATCGAGAACAGAAACAAAATATCGGGGTTTTGGCGTTGAATAACCACCAAGCAGCTCTTCATCGGCATTAGGTCCGATAACAGCGATCCTTTTTAGCTTAGCCTTATCAAGGGGAAGCATATTGTTTCCATTCTTCAATAGAATGATGGACTTATGCGCCACTTTAAGTGCCATTTTATTGTGGGAAGGATTATTCAGTATCTCATCAACATTTTCTCGGGGATTTGTAAGGCGATCGAGGGTGTTGAAATAGTCACCTCCCAGGTCCCTTCCACGAATGGAATCGGAATAAGTTTTCACTTTGTAATCTGTTTTGCCCTTTTCTCCGGACAACTCAAAATCCTGCCATGCAACTACTTCTGAACCATCGTCGAATAAACCAAGCTTGAACTTGGCTCTAAGGACATTTTTAACAGCTCCGTCGAGAAGATTGGCTGGTATAGTACCGTTTTTCACTCCTTCTACCAGCGGAGCTCCGTAGGCACGTCCTTTTTCCCACGAGCGTTCCCAGGCTAATTCTGTATCGATGCCCGCTTTTAAAGAAAGCCGGGCAGCTTCTGTCCATGTTTTTGCGACTCGCATAAATTCCATCAGGTTGAAAATATCGTTGTTATCACAAACGACCAAACCGTCAAAACCATAAGTATCCCTGAGTATATCGTTCATAATATATGTGTTGGAATGACAGGGCACTCCGTTAAGGCTGTGGTGTGCAGGCATGATGCTGCCCACATGTGCTTCTTCCACAGCATCCTTGAATGGGGGAAGGTATATTTCATGAAGAGTTCGTTTTGATACATCGAAAGCCGATCCGTTCAAACCGGCGATCGGTTCCCCATCTGCAATATAATGCTTGGCCGTTGCGATAATGTGGTTCTCATCAAAGCGCTGTTCTCCTGTACCCTGCAGCCCTTTGATAAATGCAACCCCGATCCTGGAAATTTGGCAGGGATCTTCCCCGTAGCTTTCCTCTGTTCTGCCCCATCGTGGGTCTCGGGCAACACCCAACATGGGTGAATAAACATGATGCACCCCGAGTGCCCGCGCTTCTTTTGCAATAATGCTTGCCATTGCTTCGATAATTTCCGGATCCCATGTGCTGGCGAGAGCTATGGCCATTGGAAAGCTCGTTGCATTCGGCAAACAAATACCGTGAAGTGCTTCTCCTGCCTGCATATGGGGAATACCCAGCCGAACATTGGCATTCGGGAAAAAGGAAGCCAATTGATGTGCCTTTTCCTCGATTGTCATTCTTGAGAGAAGATCGTTCACCCTCTCTTCAAGTCTGAGTTCAGGATTTTTGTACGGAGGCATTTCCTGAGATGACCCGATGTGTATGCCGGATAGTGATATTCCTGGAAAAACACAAAATATTAATATTTTTGTGAATATTTTCTTCTTTTTCACCTATCCCTCCCTATACAAGTATAAAAGGGTGTTTTCTAAGTCATCTGTGATTTTATTTGAAGTAGAGATCCCAGAAACTGGCCTGCCCCTCATCTTTTGTCAAATTGACGGGTTTTCCATCTTTGAACACCCACTTCAATTTTCTGAGATAGGATATGTTTTCCAAGGGATTTTCTTCCACTACAATCAAATCCGCGAATTTACCCTGTTCAACAGTGCCAAGTTTTTCCAAAACACCGCACATCTCGGCACAATTTCTAGTGGCAGCGATGATGGCCTGCATTTCGGTCAATCCCGACAGATAAAGTTGCTCGATTTCCAAAATGCCGAGTTCTCCAAGCGGATTCGAATCGCTTCCGCTTAAAATTTTAACTCCGGCATTGGCTGCTTTGACGATTATCTCCCGGTGTCTTGCGGCCACTCTCGGGGGTCTTTCATCGGCATGGGCGACAAGAACTCTTCCTTTGACAACATCTTTATCGTCAGAGAATCCCAATTTCGCCAACCGATCTTCGCGCTCTTGAATGTATTTTTCGCTGAGATTACATACGACGGTTGGACATAAAAATGTGCCTTTTTCAGCCATGAGTTGAATCGTTTCATCGGATATCATTGTTCCGTGTTCGATGCAGTCAACACCTGCCACAACTGCCCTGTGAGCGCTCTCTCCTCCTGAATGAGCAGTTACATTTAGCCCATGTCTGTGGGCAAGCCCAATTATTGTGGCCATCTCATCATCTTGGAGCGGAGGAGCAAAAATTTTCACAAAATCTATACCTCTGGCTATGTTTTTCCGTACGGCCTTCCGTATTTCATCAGGTCCATCTGCATATATTTCCACCGGCCAACCAGGTTCCGATGGATCTCCTTCTGTAGGTGTCACAACCTTCCCGGCGGCAAATATTCGTGGTCCCACAAAAATACCTGAATCGAATGCGTCCCTCCACGCTATATCGATGTAGTCCCGTTCGCCGACAACTCTGAGACCGGTGAAGCCCCTTTTGAGTGCATCCATTGCGTTACGGCCGGCTCGAATGAATGCTGGGAAAGTCGGTTCGTGCCCGAGTATATCGTGCACATCCGGCAAAAGATCGGACAGATGCACATGCATGTTCCACAATCCAGGAAGGATATATCCTCCATCGAGGTCGAACACCCTGACATTCTTTTTTCCTGGTAGTTGATGATAGATCCCTTGTTTTATTTCTTTGATTATGTTTCCTTCGATTACAACGGTCACATCTTTCCTCAAGGCCTTACCTGTGCCATCGATCAAATGGCCATTGGTGAGGACATTGATCAGGGGATTTTTTTCTTGTCCGTAAGACAGGCTGCCGATTGAAAAAAATGCTGCCAGTAAAATAAAACCTGTTGATTTAAAAAATTTCATTTGTTTCTCCTTCGATCCAATGTCAACTTTTAGATATTCTGGTCTAAACCGGCACCGGATTTTGTATAAATCAGGCTATTACCGTGTATACCTCCAATCATCATCGATAAAATACCGGCAAACAATCTCATTATATATATACCATCAAATATAAAGTCTATCAATGAAACTTTGAATATTATATCGAAAAAGGATAAAATGCGAACACATGTTATTTTCTCAGGTTATATGATATACATATTCACTAAATAAGGAGACAATCGTGAAAAAAATATGTGTTCTATTATCTTCGTTCCTCATCCTGTTTTTTGTGGCCTGCAGCTCTGAAAAGAGTGAAGCCGAGCAGGAAACAGAAACATCTGTTTTTACTAAAAAGATCGAGGTTTTCGGCCTTCATGTGTATGCAACGGCTGGAGTGGCCGATGAAAAAATGCTCCATGCCGCCAATATGATGGCAGAATATCTGGATAATGACGAGGATGGCGTCCCAGATAATCAACTTGTTGTCGATGCTTTGGTAAAACACAACACCTCCCTTGTCATGGCAAAAGACGAAGAGGAAATGCATTCAATGGATAAAAGTTCTCTTCCTCCAGGCGAAAAACAGGGACTTTGGGACGAGGAAACGATCCCGGGAGGCGCTGAACAGGGCTTGTTCGATGCCGCACTGGAAGAGATCATCCATCCGATCACCTATGTGGGCTATGGCAATGCTTATCCTGAAGTGTTCGGAACAGTACCCGGATCAGAAGTGGGGAATATCATGGATGAGGCCAGGGGAGGGCATTTCGAAAAAGTCCCGGATAAATACCCCGATAATGCATGGTATACCTACTATGACGAAACATGCGATTATGAGTGCCAGATCACAGAGTATATTTACTGGGCCCTTACTTCCATCCTCGGCGGGCAGGATTTTCCAGGGAGATTGGAACGAATCCAGGATGAATGGAGATACAACACCAGGGAAAAAGTGGAAAAGGGAGATCCCAAAATTTATGCTTTGCTGACCGATCCTTTGTACAAATTCCCGACAGTTTTACCGGATGGAATCTATAAGGCAAAAACATTCAAGATCGAAGAATTTAAGTTAAAATAGCGGCCTGACGATAGCCATTATCACCCGCCTCCACTTATTGGGATAAAGGCTATCACGGAGTCTTTTTTCAATGGTTCGCCGCTTTTTATGAAGGCATCGGAAAATTTTTTATCGATGAATATCCGGGTGCTTTTTTCCAGGTCGTTTTTCCAGGGTATTTTGAACTTCCGGATGATGGTGTCAATAGCCTGGTTTGGATCGGTGGGAAGTTGCATACGGATATCCCTTTGACCGGAGTACCTTTGCATCCGCGTAACAAAACGGACTTTGACTTCTACCATGTTGAAACTTATCTAGCACATAGCCTTTTTCGAGTCAAACCACTTCTGATTATCTAATTTGGACTTGATCGATCATGGATGTTTATTCTTTATAAAGGGAGACCAGGCTGGATCCGATCCTTTGCCCAGACATATAGGCTTGGAGCCATTTTTTTCGATCACATAAATTTCTGAATTGTTCTCTGTTCCCAGATCAAAAGCGATTTTTGAACCATCGGGTGACATGGAGGGATAGGAAGCTGCGCCCTCCGTTTTTGTCAAACGCCTGAGATTTGAACCGTCGATGTTCATGATGTAAATATCGTAATTTCGAGATTGCGGCTTGTCATGCATGTCTGAGGAGAACAGGATCTGTTTGCTGTCTGGTGACCAGGAAGGGACTTCATCCAGGGCGCGGGTAAAGGTAAGTCTCTGTTGATTTGTACCGTCTACGGCATTTGCCATATAAATTTCTGGATCGTCCCTGTCTCTGTCGGCCTCAAAGGCCAGCCACAAACCGTTGGGGGACCAGGAATGAAAATTGTTAATCCTTTTGTGCGGAGTGTCCTTGGTCAATTGAGTTAGATTATATCCCCACATTTCTTTGCCGTTGCCATCTGTTACGTTGGTTCGCCAAATTTGTGAACTGCCGCTTCTTTCTGAATTGAAGGCGATCATGGAACCGTCAGGGGACCAAGAGGGATAGATATCTTCAGCAGCATGTGTTGTCAGCCTTGTGATATCCGTACCGTCTGAATTCATGTAATAAATATCCCAATTGCCGTTTTTTTCTGCTGCAAACGCGACTTTTTGGCCATCTGGGGACCAACATGGTGAAACACCTTTGGCCAATTTCTTTTTGTTCGATCCATCGTGATCCATGACACAGATGAAATAGTCATTATTCTCGTTCAGGGTAAAGGCGATTTTGGTGTTAGATAGATCCGGTGATGAGGTTTGATCTCCGGACAGCAAAACCGAATAAACCAGGAAGACCTGAGTTAAGATCAATATAAAAGGAGTCTTTTTCTTCATGGGAATAACCTCCAATTACAGGCTTGATTTTTCTAAAAAAGAATATTATGTTCTGGTTTGCTTCTGTTAAATTAAAAACAGGGCTACAGCCCAGAGTGCAATCGATGCGATGACTGTGCCTGCATAGGACCAGCTTGGGCGGCGGTCGGCGAATACGCTGCCGTTATGGCCAACTAAAAATCCCAGCGGCACGAATAAAGCTGCCAACAAAGCGGTGATGCTGCCGCTTATAAATATGTGATGAGATACTTTGGCCATTCCTGCGACTACCCAATACTCGTACCGGAAAATGTAGGTGATCATTAGCGCAAAAATCGCGTTGTTTGCAAAAGCACTCACAGTGCCCGTAAGCCCCCATTTGAGAGGCGATTTTTCTTCATTTTTCAACCATAAAGAGGAAAAGAGATCAAAGGTTGCGCCCAGCAAGAATATCCCGAGCAAATGGCAGTAGGAAGGGGCTGTATTTGCCAACCGGAATAGTACAGCAAATGCTCCGATCAATGTGGAGGTTCCAGGCTTGTTTATCATGCCGCGGGATAAAGCCAATATAAAAAGGGCCATAACTGTCAGGATAACGGAGGATTGTGTAACCTCGTTCCGGTACAGGATATCTCCTAGGAAAACTTCGTTTATTCCCCATATCGAACCAAAAAGAAACAGCCACATGATGGGTTTAAATTTTTTCATCTTTTTTCTCCTTTCTTATCATTGAAAAAACAATACGTTCCGCATCTTCCGGTATTCCCTCTAAAGCGTTGATCATTCCCAGAAGAGAATTGGTGAATATTTTTTGGACAAAGCGATTCATGGGCATGGAAACATCATCAATATCGAGTTGGAGTAAGGGCTCATTTTCATGCGGTTGGTTTTCTAAAAAATCGGAAATTTTTACAATTTCTTCTGGAGGGAAAACAGGTATATCTTTTTCCATATCAAAGTCCGAAACAATGGCTACTAGCTCCTCAGGAGGGCACTGCATTTCTTCAGAGACTCCTTTGCGTAACACCTCGATTTTTTTGAGCGTCTTGTCTGATTGAGCTCCCTCTACCAGGATGAAGTCGGAGGTCTGGAAATATTCTCTGGAAATCTTTCTGACATCGAGATCAGCTTTTTTTTGTTGAAAAACTACAATACCGTCCGGAGAATACATACAAACAGAATCGGATCCGGCCTCCACAAATTGAAAACTGTCTTTTCCCTGTTCTTCGAGGTCAAAACCATGGGCGCAATGTTTGATAACGGAAACCTTATGCCCCCTGTTTTTTAGTTCACCGACCAGTTTCTGTATGAGTTGAGTTTTTCCTGAGTTAGAAATTCCTACAAATGCGAATATTTTCATCAATTTATCGTGTTTTCATGGGTGTTTATAGACAAATTGTATATCATAGGGTAGATTCGATGTCAAATTCACAGCTTTTTTAGTCTTTCTGGAGAACTTTTTTGCAAGGGAAAAGCAAGTATCCATTGGCGAAAAGGCGGCCCATCATGATGGCCAGGGCAGCCGCAATGGCCCCGACAAAATTGAACAAAACGGTTGTTATGAAGAGGAGCGAAAAAATGGTGAGAACTTCGATCGAAGTCGCGATGGTGATGGCCGTTGTTTTATCGTTTTTGACGAGGATAGCTCTCTGAAATGAAATGAGAACCGTCAATCCTGGAAGCACAGTGAGTATTTGAGCAGGAAATCGGGCAAAATTTGTCAACTCAAGAGTTAATCCCGAGACCTTGTTGAACCATATAAAGGATAGGGGAGTGAGAGTGATTAAACAGAGGCCTGCTACAACCGAAATACCAAGAGTCAAGGCAAAATTTCGCAATATTTTAAAGTTTTTATTCTGCTCCGCCATCAACGCGATCCCCACTTCCTGGAAAGAAAGACCCATGCTTCTGAAAATGAACACCAGTGAGTTGATAACGGGAAGAACGGCCAGAGATTCGATCGGCATACGGCTCTGTCCCATGAAAAAGGTGACAAGAGGATGAACGCCCAGGCTTAGGATGGAGGTCAAGGCCAGTGGATAATAAAATTTTGCGATGTATCGGTAGCTTAAACCTTTGCTTTCTTGGATGCTCGAGGCTTTGGATAAAAATCGTTTGACTGTCTTTTGAGACATCATCCTCACCGCAGCAGCCTCTGCTGTGACAGACAAAGAAAGTGAGAGTGTGCCCACAAGCGCTCCGTTAAGATGAAGAAAAAAATAGCACACCAGTGCAGTGGAAGCCATGGTGGTTAGCCGGACCATTGTGCCGTAGGCCACTCGTCGGGTCAGGTTGCTTCGAATAAGAACTCCTTGATAAAAACGGCGGTAACCGATGGACCCTGGCCACACAAGGAGAGCGATACACGCTTGATGAGTTATTTGGGCTACGTTAGGAGGCAAACCGATAAGTCTCTGGACGATAAAATAAAAGACAGGCGGGATAACAAAAATAATCATGAGCAGAGTGCACATGCCGTTCAACACAAATGTGAAATTTCTTAACTTAAGATAGGAATCCCTGTCGCGTACTAGGGCTGTCGAAGCGCTCATGATCATGATGATCGGGGCTTCGATGAGCACACCGAAAGAATAGGCCACCCCGTAGGCAGCCAGATTGTATTTGGGATCTGCAAGCCTTGCGATGATGGCAGCGAGAAAGGGCCCTTCTGTGGCCATCATTAACCAAGTGGCTGCCAATGGTATCCAGAAGATGAAGATCTTTTTGTATGTGAGAGCTTCTTTTTCGTCGATCATAGCGTATCAGTTTAATTAGTATGGTTAAAAGAAGCAAATGAGGATTACTTTCCGAGGCAGATTCCGGGCTGCTAACTTGTATTAGCGAAGAATTCGAATCCGTTCGACTGGAATTATTTCCTATCAATTACGGATCTCATTTTAAGATCCAGACAAATACAGCAATCAATAATCCCACAGCCACCCAGGTAGCAAGAAATCCCAGCACGCTAACAAAGCTGGGTTTTGTGATCTCAAAATCTGGATGTTTGATTAATACGTTTCGCGGAGCAGGTGTTGTGCTTTCTGGAAGGGTAAGGGATTCGACTTCCGGTTCATTCGGCTCCACTGGAGTCCGAATACATTCATACACGCGATCGTGCAGATGCGTTTGAGCAACATTCCGCCTACAAGCCCAATTCTTGCTTCCTGCTCGGTTTTGCCTGCACCGCACATGGCCATGGAATAAGGAGCTGTCACCCAGCCAATGAGTGCATTAAAAGCGATTATTATGACATAGAGTGTCGTGATCTCACCGGGAGTCACGATCTCGAAAATGGACGGATTTTTGACAATGGCTTTTAGTCCTCCCAGGCCTCCCACTGCTTTTAAAGCAAAAGGTAAAATCAGAAAAGAGAACATAACTGTTAAAATACCCTGAAAAAAATCAGTTATAATGGCGGCATTCAATCCACCAGCCACACCATAAATCACAAACAGAACAGTCATCCCAAGTATGGCCAGAGTAGGGCTGATGGCACCACCTGTTACAGCCGTGATCACGGCACTTGATGCCTTGAGAATGACACCGATGCTGACTGATAATTGTGCCATCCCTACCAGAGCAAAAAGAACTGCTACGCTCTGACCATAACGCTTGAATAAATAATCGGCTGTTGTTACCGCTCGCATACGACGGAATAGAGGAGACAATAACCAGTAAAAAGGTGTTGAAAACAACCATAACCACTGATACCAAATTCCGGAAGCACCAGACTGGTAAGTCTTTGCAGCGACTGTGACCGCCTGATCGGTATTTGTCCCTGTCCCAAATGTAAAGAACATCATCATGATCTTTCCGAACTTACGATCGCTGATAAAAAAGTTTGACGCGGTCCTTACTTTTTTGGCAGACCAGACTCCCACCAGTGTTACACCGATCAGATACATAAGAACAACCAGCCAATCAAGAAGCATAGTCGATCTCCATCAGGAATTTCATCTGATCTTCAAAGCCGGTTAGCTCCCATCGTGTCAAGGAGATCGGGATGATGCCTCCGCCCATGAATTCGTCGAAGAATTGTCGTAAGGTGAAGTTTTTGCCCAACTGCCCCGACCGTTCGGCCATGAGTTGCTGCATCATATTTTTTCCGGCAATGTAGTTTGTGCTGTGGCCTGGTGCGCGCAGGGTTTCTTCGATGTCCCACCACACGGCGTCACCATCCGCATCGGCCCATGGATAGGGGAGACATTCAGAAAAATTCTTTATTCCATCCGCTAATGTGTACTCGTTGCTGTGCATTCGCAAATCCGATAATGCACGGGCCATGCGGAAAACCAACCAGATGTAGGCGATCTCTCTTGATCTGGGCCGTTCATCGAATAAACCTGTCTGCATGAGCCATTCTTCGATCCCGAATGCCAATGCTTCAGACCTGGCTTCATGCATATCAAAGAGACGAATCTTACTGCGGATGGGCCGATCGTCGCCATTCTGATACCAGATTTTTCTGCCGCCCACATAATAATGCCCGAATATAACGTGGAGAACATTGGTCATTGGTTCTCGATCATTGGTCTGTTCGAAATAACCTCGATAGTTGGGCCGGAGGTAGGCGCTTTTTCCCCACGTTCGCGGATATTGCTCAGGGGGGAGAGGTGGCAAATCCTTAGGAACAGTGATGATCTCTTTTTCGCGGAGAAATTTCATGATCGTTGCCGCAGTTTCTCTCTGCCTCAGAAGATTTTCCTCTTCGCTCGAAGTCAATTTAAAATTGGGAAGATCCCGGTTTTTGTGCTCTTCCAGCTTCAAAAAAGCAATGGCGCGGTTGTATTCGCTTAGAATTATTGTGTGAAGCTCATCCCATGTATAAGGAATGAGATGAACATTCTTTATCCACCAGTTATAGTTCTCCTTTCCCACTCCGGCTTGTGCGGTCATCTCACTCTTGTTTGCGATAAGCCAGTCACGATAATCCTCTGTGGCGGCCTTCGCCTGTTCGACGTATGGGACCAGCTCGGGATGATGTTCGGCAAACTGAAGCGCAAAGCCGTTTAGAAATTGAATGTCTTTTTCCTTAACGCGGATAGCTATCGTAGCGAGATCTCCGGCTGCTTTGGTTAGATTTCCCTTTGCCTGGGCAAAGAGTTTTGGGACTGCCTGCAACTTCATTCGGAAATCGGCGGCTGCGTCTTCCGAAAGAGGAAGTTCCGGTTTATACAGCCCCCAGTTGGACAAACTTCTCGAGTGGTGAACGAGGAGCCGGGGATATAAGCCGTCGGTAAGATTGTAAAAACCGGGATCACGAGCCCACGGCCGAAGAACCCGGTGGTCGAACTCTACGCCGTTCATCTCCGCGCGAACCACATGGTAATCTACTTTCTGAGTGACATCCCACCCACCGCTATCGATCGCAGCAAGACGTTCTTGAAGCCGTCTCACACCACGATATTGTTCCTCCATTGCGGCGGCCGTAAAGTCGGGAACTCCGTCAACGACTGCAGGTTTTATGCACTCGCGAAACTCTTCGAACAAACTGACAAGGTCGGCATAATCACCAGATGAGTTTTTCATTTATTCTTCTTGAATTATTGGAAAAATAAAATGAGAAGGGTACTTTTTTGAATGATGGATCGTATTCTTAGCTACGACCCGTTCAGTTTCATCATAATTATTGCCTCCGGTGTTCAGATTTCGTTCGAACAGTGGAAAATCGCTGCTGGACACTTGCACACGGATCTTATGTCCCTTTTTAAAGTAATTGCTGGTAGCATCCACATCTATCTGAATCCTATAAACTCCTCCCTTTTCCATCCAGACTTTTTTGGTGAATCCTTCTCTATATCTTGCACGTAAAATCCCCTGTTGTATATTGTAAGCTGTACCATCGGGATATACATCCACAAGTTTAGCGGTAAAATCTGTATCTTTCGCTGATGAAGAGACATAAAGGACGGCTGTTATCGGACCTGTTAGTTCAATACCTTCCTCTAATGCTGGTGTCGTGTAAACTAAAACATCATTACGAATTTCTACTTTATCTTGATCAACAGCCCCAGCCTTGGTGCCATATGAGGTGCCACGTTGACCTCCTACCGAAGGAACCGGATTCCTCGGATCATAGATAAATGTATCGGAGGGCTCATTCTTTGGCATCTTTGTCGACAGCCCTCCGTTTCCATAACGACTGTTCGCATTCCCGTCGCTGTGGAGATAATATTTTGTATATTGAGTTTCCGGCAAGGGCCAAACGTCTGCTGAATGCCATTCATTACTCCCCATAGTATAATACTGCACTTTCGGCATATTCGTAATTCCGTTTTCTATTCCCTTTAACCAGTAATCAAACCACTTGAGATAAATTCCATTCCAATCTTTTCTTGCATCGCCTACATCACGATCACCAACAATTGTGTGTTCTTTGGCACGCTCGAAGCCGCAGTGCGTTGTAGGCGCAATAATCACAAACTGATTATTAGCGGAAATCTCTGAAACAGAATTTTTCCTAAAATAATTGAATTCAAAAATAGTCTCTTCAACACTCGGGTCATACCACGTGCTCATATGCAGCGCCGGGACATCAATTTTTTCCGTGCCGTCATAATATCCCATCACATCGTGCCACCATGGATCGTCAAAATCCGTTGTGATCAATTTGCGAAAATCATTTGGAGGCGCTCCCGCCCTATCCATGATGTCAATAATTGGAAGAGTCCAATTGATTTTTTCCCAGTCAACTTCAGGAGCTTTACTCACATTCGGCTCATAGAATTTACGTATCTCGCGGACCTCGGAATCCGATAGACCGGGCGGCGGTTTGAGAGAGTATTTACTGCCAGACTCAAAATACCATGGTAGAGTCGCGGCAAAATCGAGAACACCGCCTTTGAAACCGGTCCAATACCTGTAGCGGCCATTTGCTGCGCCAATCATTGGACCATTCTGCGGTATCATGCACGTAAGATTCGGAGCCCTTAATGGAGCTTGTGCGGCTTGAACTTCGCCTGGATACGAACAGCCAATAGTGCCGACTTTGCCATTGCTCCAGGGTTGTTTAGAAATCCATTGCACCGCGTCGAAGCCATCCTCGGCCTCATGTCCTGCAGGGGGGGAATAGATGCCTTCGGACTCATGTTTTCCCCGGCTATCCTGTACCGCGACAACAAAACCGTGAGAAGCAAACATATAGGCTTGCCCTCTCTTCTCGCGCTCTCTGAAGCTGTTCTTGTTGTAGGGAGTGCGTATGAGAACAGTCGGAAGCTTCCCATCTGAAATTTCAGGAAAATATAGATCGGTCGATAGTCTTACCCCATCTCTCATGGGAACCATACGACTTTCTTCCAACCGGACCTCATATTTAGGTTCAGGCACATCTTTTTGGTTTATTTTAATCGCAGAGCTTTGCGGTACAATAAAGAAAGAAAAAAAGATTAAAAATACCATCCAAAGTTTGATTTGTTTGAACACTTTTGTCCCTCCTTGTTTTATTTGTGAATCTTTATTTAATTATACGAATTTCCCGGGGCGGTGGATAGAAATACTCGACTCCACGTTCGGTAACAATCGCACCGTCATGTAATTGTATACTTAAATATTTCCCTTCACCCCATTCAGGCATCGGAACATAGACCCAGTATTCAAAATAGAAGTGGTGATTGAGCGGGAGTGTCATATTCCGTTGCCAATCCGGACCTAAAGGACCGATCCTGGGGGCATAAATTCCTGCTCCGGCATGCATGTCGAGAGGAACCTGTGTTTTTTCAGGGTCCAGATCTTTGTTAAATATTTGTCGATTGACATAAATGTACCCTGCTTCTTCGATTTTTTGCTTGAGTATTTCAAAAGTTTCACCGGCGGTATGCCCCACCTTAATATTGTCTTCTAAAATTTTACGGACTTTCATAACTTCCACCCAGGCTCTTTTGATCTTTGGAGGCAGTTCAGTCTCTCCTTCACGAAGGATATAGCCATATTCAAACGTGATCTCATAGAAGTTCCCGAATTCCCACTCGGGATCCACATGGCCGCCGCTTTGTTTACCACCTGCCAGACAAATCAGGTCACCTCTTTGGAGTACATAATCACGTCCTCTTCGATTTCCGTCCATGTCAACGACAGAACGACTTCCCTCGAGATCGCCGAATTTGGTCACGCCCGGCAAGATACTCTTAAACTGTCTCTCTAAAGATTCAGCGATCGTCTCGCGGATTTTTTTGTAGAGGACGATTTCGCTTTTCACCGGTCTCGATAAAAAATCCGTGATCACATATTCAGCAGAGACGATTCTCTTGGCGTATTTATCACCGAGAGCTTTGACCAGCAGGTTGAAGTCTGTATACGAAAGGCCGTCGGATCGCAACCTGGGAATTTCGTATAAAACGGGAGAGCCCAACTTATCCAGGTAATTGACACCTATACGTTTGGGATCACGTTTAGCAACATATTTGCCGACGCCTTTAAATCTGAAGTCTAATTCTGTTTTTGGCCCTCCCGGCCATTCGGTCCCGCCCTTTCTATAAAATATTCCTAAAGGCATCCTGTATTCTGGTAAAGCTGTTAAAGGAATTCTGATTTCTGGTTGAACAACTATATCGTAGGCACTACATTCTCGAACCAAATCCGAACTGTGCCCGAAAACCGCCCGCTCAATCCTGTCTCCGCGGTCCGTAAAGATAAAAATCCCAGAGTCGCTTCCCAAGTTTGATGAAAGAGGATCAGGATTTCCTTCTCTCAATACATGAATCCACATGTCGATATTGTTCTCCCGCATGACTTGAGGCAGGATGAGGTCAAACTTATCCCGGCGGATTTGATTCATTAACTCCTCCGTATCTTTTGGTTCTCGCTCCTGAGCTTGGAGTCCATGGACGAGGAAAAGCATGTAGAAGAATGTGAGAAAGATCCGTGTTTTACTCATGATTCCAACTCCTTATCGAAATTTCCGGCCTATCTTTACCGAAAACTCACTCAACCACTCCTTCGGCGCTGTAAACTGTTCCTTTGGAAATTGTAAAATTCACTCCATCGAGTGTACCCTTCCGCTCAACACTAATGGACAATTCAAGTTCCCATTGCCCAGGTGCGTAGTCATATGGTCCAAAAGATGTCGTGGTTGCGGGAAACTCATCAGATCTTGTTGAACCCGGGCCGGCAAAGTACACACTGGCGTTTTGTGCGATAGGATCAGTATCCCATCTAAAGGTAATCGGGCTGGCCATGGGTTGAGTCACGTCCGGCTCTTTGAATCCGTTGTTTTTCGGAAACGGCAAAGGATCATCAGAGCCGGATTTCCCATACCACAGCTCAACCTGGTCGCTTCCGTTATTGTACTTCGCTATGATCGTGTACATTCCATCGCCAAACAGCTCATATTCTTTATTCGCTATTGCAGCTAGTGTCCAAACACCTTCATTACCATCTAGTTCAAAATCACGGATCACTTCGATACCAGACTCTGGATCTTTCTGGTCAATGGCTCCATTGTCATCTCGTTCACATGTAAGAGACGCTCCGGAAGGAGTTGTAACCGTTATATATTGCACCTGTACTCCAGCATCTTCTTTTGTCCTGACCGATACCCGTAGATCGTAGTCGCTGATCTTGGAGCCATCCAGTAAGTTAAGTTTTGTATTGGTCGTTCCCAATTCGATACTAGTAATGACAGATATATCTCTTACATCCTTTCTGTTTCCCAAACATGCTGAGATCAAGATAAGCGGCAATACCATCAACGGTTTGATTTTTTTGAACATTTTTGTCCCTCCTTGTTTTAACCTGAACTATTTGCGAATCTTTATCTAATAATATGAATCCCTTTGGCAGGGGGATAGGGAAACTCAACTCCATTTTCGGTTACAATCGCACCGTCATGGAGACATGCATATAAATGTTTTCCCTTACCCCATTTAGGTACTGGCATATGGACCATGTATTCAAAAGCAAAGGTATGATTGACTTGAATCTCCCTATTCCAATGCCACTTAGGACCCATAGGAGAAATTCTGGGGGAAAGCACTCCTTTTCCCATAGCATGCAAGTCGAGGTGAACCTGGGTTTTTTTGGGATCTGCATTTCTGTCATATTCATCCCTATCTGTATAAACATATCCTGCTTCTTCTAGTTTACGTATGAGAATCTTCAGTGTTTCTCCCGCAGTAGGACCAACTTTGATGTTTTTTTGTAAAATCTCCCGGACTTTCAGAATATCTTTCCAGAGATTTTGGACCTCTGGAGGCAGGTTTGTCTCTCCTTCCCGCAGCACATAGCCGGTTCCGCCAGTATCTGCATCCATGATCCTGAGCATATCACCGGCGCCGTGGAGTATACCAACAAGGTCGCCTCTCTGGATCACATAGTCGTCATTATTGTGTTCATTTCCGTCCGGATCCCTTACAAAAACATTCTGCTCAAGATCGCTCAATTTGGTTACACCGGGCACAATTTTATCGAAATTTCTATTCAGATATTCTGTTGCTCTAATACCCATCAAGTTGTGATATTTTATTTCTTTCTTTACCCTTTTCGATAAGTAATCCAATATCAGATATTCAGCCGATACCAGCCTCTTTGCATAATTATCACCCAAAGCTTTTTCCAATAGGAGGTAGTCTGTATGCGAAATTCCGTCGGTAAGTGCTCTCACTTCTGAGCCTTCGGCAAGTGATAGTTTTTCCGAGTAATTGACAGCGATTCGTTTGGGATCCCGCTTGGCAACGAATTCTCTGAGTCCCATAAATCTTAAATCCAATTCCGTTTCTGGGGCTTTGTCCGGATCTTTGGGCACATAATAGTTCTGTTGATCGAGATCTTCGGCTTCGTTGCCGATTATGTCGTATGCTCCTGGGTCTATAACTTCACGCCCGAATTTAAAAACAGCCCGTTCGATCCTTTTTTTGCCGCGGTCTGTAAAGATAAAAACTGCTGAGTCGCTGCCGAATTCATACGCAAGAGGATCAGTCGCCCACGGCCGAATCACGTGGATCCACATATCGATCTTATTATCCCGCATAACAAGAGGCAGGTAGATGTCAAATTTATCCCGGCGAATCTGATTCATTAACTCCACTGTATCTCCTGGCCCTCGCTTCTGTGACTGGAGTCCCTGGACTAAAAAAATGATGCTGAAAATTGTGAGAAGAATCTTTCCTTTTCTCATAACGTCAACTCCTTCATAAGATCACCATAATTTTTTGATTTCATCCTCAAAACCGGTCATCTCCCATCGGATCAGAGACATAGGGATCATGCCTGCAGCAAGATACTCATCCATAAACTGGCGCAGATTGAATGCATCCCCAAGCTGTTTGGCTCTGTCTCTGATGAGCTTCATGAACTGGGCTTTGTCCACGACCATTCCCATATGCCAGCCGACATAGCGCAGGGCTGTTTTCAAGCAGCTCGCCAAGCGATACGCAAGCAACGGCGAATTCCATGGCTTCCTCCAGTGTAAACTCATGGCTGTGGCCGTATAATCGGGGATGCCATCCATGACCTTCGGTTTTTGGAATTCCCGAAATTCTTGAAAAATCACCACAAGATCTTCATAGTTCTGACTACGTGTTAAAACTGAATTTTCTTCAGACCTGCATGCGGACGATATTATGATAAGAATTATCAAAGAAAAAACAGAAAAAATGAAAGAATTCTGCTTATGCATTGGAAAATCCTCCTTGAATTTAATTATGCTTAATCTCCCATAATGAATCAAATGTATCTGTTTTGTAAGGTCCAGAAGATGGAAAACAGGCTTTCAGTTTAAAGAGTTTTTAGGGAAGAAGCAATCCATTTATTAACTCAAAACGGGATTTTGATATAATTTTGCTTGATTTAATATGATTTAGTTGAAATGTGTTCATTTTTCGAATAGAATCATAAACTCATGAAATATCGAATGATAATTTCCTCCATCTCAATAATGGTCTTCCTTTTAGTCTGTTGTAAAGATTCAACGAAAACACCCAAATCGCCTGGCAAGAAAAAGATTGTTCTAAAAGTGGCCCATAACGGGACAGCAAATCATCCTTTCCAAGTGGGATTCGAAAAATTCAAGGATGTTCTGGCTGCCGAGACGGAAGGTGCTGTCGAAGTCCAGATATTTTCAAATGCCCAACTTGGCAGTGAGGAAGAGGCAAGCCAGATGGAAAAACTGGGATTGATCGCTGCATCTGCTTCAAGCACTGCAGGTGGCTTGTCTACATCGGTTCCGCAAGCAGAGCTTTTCAATCTTCCTTTTATTTTCCGAGATATCGATCACTGCTATAAGGTTCTTGATGGACCCACTGGTCAATGGTTGGCAGACATCGTGGAAGACAATCTCAATTGTGTTGTGCTCGGTTACTGGTTCTCCGGTATCCGGAATGTCTGGAATGCAAAAAGGCCCATTCTAAACCCAGGCGATTTAAAGGGAATTAAAATCAGAGTTATGTCCAGTCCCATCCTCATCGAAACATTTAATACGCTGGGGGCTCAGGCCACTCCCATGGCCTTCGGAGAGCTTTATTCAGCGCTTCAAATGGGAGTGGTCGATGGGGCGGAAACAGATCATTTAGACCTGCTTTACGAGAAATTCCATGAAGTGACAAAATATGTATCCTATACAAATCATATGTTTTTGGTCATTGCCCTGATCTTTAGCAAAAAAATGTACAACAAGCTACCGCCAGATATTCAGGCTGCTGTATTGAAAGCAGGTCAAGCTTCTGTTGTGGCTGAACGGGAAGCGATGGATGTTCTGACGGCTTCTGCCCTAATAGAATTGAAAGAGTTAGGACTGGAGTTTTATGAAGTGGACAGAAGTTTTTTTAGAGAACAAGTGGAACGAGTGTACCGAAAAAATGCAGCCAAAGTAGGAGGAATGGCAAAAATCGAAGAGGTCATAAAACAATAACAGAAAATCATGGATAAAGTAAAAAAAGAAGACAAAAAAAAATTCGCTGAAGCCCTGAAGCAGCCTCTGGAGTTGTGTTTGTGCGTGATTCTTGTTGCGATAGTTTTGGTGACGTTCGCTCAAGTGCTTTTCCGGTATATCTTCCATCTTTCTCTTGCATGGTCCGAAGAACTGGCAAGATACTTATTCTTGTGGCTTGCAGCACTTGCCGCTGCTTATGCGTTTAAGACAAAATCTCATTTTGCCTTAAGATTTTTGGTGGACCGCTTAGGAAAAAAACTCCAGAACCTGATCGGGACTTTGGTTGTTTTTATCGTGTCTGGATTTTTGGTCATTTTCGTCTGGAAATCCGTGGAGTACACAATCGGCATGGCCAAACAGGTGTCGCCGAGCATACAGATGTCTATGGCCGTACCCTATTCTTCTGTTGTCGTGGGCGGCATCCTCATGCTTTATTATGTCCTTCGTAACTGGTGGTCTGATATTCACAGCAAAAATAAAGAGGATAATCAACTGCAGTAGGGTCAAAAATGGGATTAGTCATTTTAATTGTATTTTTTACGACTTTATTGCTTTCTGTACCGATTGGAATATCTCTCGGTATCGCTGCCCTTGCCGGACTGATCGCGATATCTTTTGATCCGGATTTTTTTATTTTCCTTCCCCAAAAATTTATCGCAGGGCTTGATTCCTTTCCTCTGTTGGCCATTCCCTTCTTCATTCTGGCAGGAGTGATCATGTCCCATGGGGGAATCGCTCGAAGAATCGTTGACCTGGCTCTTGTTTTCTTCGGGCGTATCCGAGGTGGGCTTGGAATTGTTGTTACTATGTCCACCTTCTTTTTTGGGGCGATATGTGGTTCAGGAAGTGCAAAAACAGCGGCTATTGGTTCTGTGATGTTTCCTGAAATGAAGAGGAACAAGTATCCTCCCGATTTTGCAACAGCTCTTTTTGCCTCTGCCGGTGGAGCCTCATCCCTTGTGCCTCCCTCGATCGATCTTATCATTATCGGAGTTGTGGCAAATATTTCGGTTGGCGGTATGTTTGCAGCTGGAATTCTTCCATCGGTTGTGAATGCCATTGCCCTTGCAGCGCTTGCCTATTTTATGGCAAGAAAGCTCAAACTTCCTCTTGCGTCTAAGATTGCATGGAGACAGAAACTCAAGATTATTCGCGACGGCATCCTCCCGATGCTGATGATCGTAATAGTCCTGGGAGGGATCTATGGAGGAATATTTACTCCCACCGAGGCTGCTGCTGTGGCTGTGATCTATGGATTTTGTCTATCCTTTTTTATTTATAAAGAACTCAAGTTGCCCGTCCTTAAAAAAGCACTTTTACAAACAGCTTCTTTATCAGGGGTTGTGTTGATTGTGCTTGGGACTGCCTCCATGATTTCTTTTGTGATGACATTCGATCGTATTCCTCATCAAATCGCCGAAGTCATCACTCAATATGCTTCAAACTGGATCGTGTTTGTCCTATTCGTCAATATTGTATTTTTGATTCTCGGGATGGTTATGGATGCGTTGCCCGCGATAATCGTATTGCTTCCCATCATAGTCCCTGTTGCGGTTTCTTTCGGGATGGAGCCCGTCCATCTTGGCATCCTTGTCGAGGCCAATGTTGGATTAGGCATGATCACTCCGCCTGTGGGGATCTGTTTGTATGTTGCCTGCGGGATCAGTAAAATTCCGCTTGAGAAGAGCATAAAAATGTTACTTCCATTTTTATTGGTGCTTGCTTTGACCACCCTTATTATCAGTTATGTCCCAGATATCACATTGTTTTTACCCCGATTACTCGGGTTTGTTTCCTGATTTTGATAGATTTGTATGTATATTTGCGATGTTTTATAAAAAAGATTTAAAATTTAATTTCATGAAAGGAGAATGTTGAAATGGCGAAAATTGTGAATTCCTGGAACGAGTGGGATCCATTGAAGCGGGTGATCGTGGGCAAACCGGAAGGAACGAATATTCCTGCTCCGGAGCCAGCATGGTGGTATGACCGGCCAGAGGGAGGATATCCCTTAGGATCCTTCGGACCATTTCCTCAGGAAATGTATGAAAAGGCAAATGAACAGATGGAATATTTTGTGAATGTAATGGAGAAGCGTGACATTATTGTTGAGCGTGTTGAACTTCATCCTTCTATGCTTGACCGGCGGCCTGTTTCCACGCCAGATTGGACCCAGCTGAATCAGCACGGGGTAAACAATGTGCGGGACGTATTTCTGCCGGTTGGAAATGAGATCATGGAGGCCACGACCTGCCGTCGTTCCCGTTGGTATGAGTACCTGAACTTGCGGCCGATCTTTGAGCGGTATTTCGAAGAAGACCCCGAGTTCCTTCACACAGCAGCGCCAAAACCACGGCTCACTGATGAGTCCTACGAAAAAAACTT
>Ga0114922_10000916_pt1 | contig 28150 bp, 27 predicted proteins | sample AartaG_FD_100975 | JGI IMG/M metagenome (GOLD analysis project Ga0114922, IMG submission 100975) | Deep subsurface microbial communities from Aarhus Bay to uncover new lineages of life (NeLLi) - Aarhus_00045 metaG | ecosystem: Environmental > Aquatic > Marine > Oceanic > Sediment | place... | reverse complement strand
TGCAGACGGCACGAACGGAGGAGGTCGAATCTGAGAATTTCGGTGTGCTTCGTTTGCGTCGACAGGTCATCAATGCCAACACCTATGTGGGCGGCATCGCCACATCTCGATTCGGCAATGACGGTAACTATAATTATGTCTTTGGCCTGGATGGCATATTTCGTCTCTATGGGGATGACTATCTCAAGGTTAAATGGGTGCAGTCCTTTGAAGACAGCCTCGAGAATGAACCGCTTTCTCCGGAACAGACGAGAATCAGTGTCAGCTGGGAGCGTCGTAAGCTGGTCGGTTTTGCCTATGATCTGGGCATTTCGAGAACCGGAACAGATTTCAATCCGGGTATCGGATTTGTCATGCGCACCGATTATACACGTATCGGAGACCGCCTGCTGTATGGATGGAATATGGGGGAGGAATCACCTCTATTACGCCATGATATTTTTCTGAACGGATTCTGGGTTCGGCGCAACAGCGATGGTAAGACCGAGTCTACCGAGATCGGACCCGGTTGGGAGTTCATGACCAAGTCCAGCATGTTCGGTCAGATTGAGGCCAAGATGTATTATGAAGATATTACGGACAGTCTTTCCTTCTCTGATGATGTGAATGTCCCGCCCGGAAAATACACTTTCCGTGGTCTAAAAGGGAATTTGATGTCACCCATGGGATACTGGATTTATGCGATGTGTCTATTTGAAGCCGGTTCCTTCTATGACGGCCTGCGGGTTTCGGCCAGTCTCATGCCCACGTGGAGCATCTCCTCGAATTTCGAGTTGAGTGGTTTCTACCAATATAATCACGTGGTGTTCGAAGAGCGCGGACAGAAACTAAACGCCCATATTGCCCGCATCCGGGCGACCTGGATGTTGAGTACGGCGACAACATTCTCGGCGTTTATTCAATACAACAGCGCCGTGGATGCAGTCATCACTAACGTTCGGTTTCGATATAATCCGCGAGAGGGGAATGATCTCTACCTGGTCTACGATGAAGGCATAAATACGCAGCGTTATCAGCATAGCCCGATTCCACCGGTGACGAGTAACCGCACGGTGCTGTTGAAATATACGTATACGTTTCAGTTGTGAGGGCGGGGTGGTGAATTTTGCTCAATATGACCATTTTATGAGTCGTTTTTCTATTTTGTTATAAGAATAAAAGAAGCATGAAAACTTTAATATTCACAATCATTCTAACTATTTTTTCAACGAATAATTGTGCCAGTCAGGATTTGGTTACTGTGGGTCAATATTACGTTAAAGCCGATTCGCTTGCAAAAACGTTGCTTAGAGACCCTCACTTACTCGAAATTTCAACAGATCTCGTTGATGAAAAAGGGAAAAGTGAGTCTTGGATTTTTGATATGATTCCCTTGCCATAACGATAAACAGTGATACAGTTACTATTGATACATCCTTTCACTGGTGGACAGGAATGGCTGAGGTAACAGGGGATTGGATGAATAGCGACTCGGCGATATCCATTGCTGAAAAAGGTGGTGGCAGAGAATTCCGATTAAATAAAATGACATGGCAACCGAAAAATATTACCAGCGGTGTGTATTTTTTCGAAATGATTTATAATTGTAATAGTCATAAGAAATCCTTGATTTATATAAAATGATTTTTATTCTCGGGAGGGAGAATCGATGTTGCATCGACCGATTGGATTATCATGCGTCATTTATTTTTGTATTCTCGCGATCAGTCTTCACAGTCAGACACGAATGTACAATACAAAAGCAATCCCATTCGCCGAAATCAAACGTCACAACGGCACTCCGACTCTGTTTTTAGAGGGGAAGCCCGCCTTCTACGGCACGTGGTGGTGTTCTGCCCCTGAAGATGACCGATGGCGGAACGAAGGCTTCGCCCGGGAGAGTGCTGAGGAGACCGGGATTCATCTATATGCCTTTGATGTGGGCAGGAGGGAGTGGTGCGGACCGGGTGAGGGTAAATCGGGTCACTTCGATTTTTCCACTGTGGAACAGCGGTTTAACCGAATCATCCGGGAGGATCCCGAAGCCCGTTTTCACTTGCGGATTTACTTAGAAAGAGCCGATAAATGGTGGCATGAGATCTACCCGGAAGAGTTGGAAGTGGTGTCCAATGGAACACGGGACAGGCAATCGTTTGCATCCAAACTCTGGCGGCAACAGGTTAAGGATTTTTTACGGGCCTACATCAAACATCTGCAGAAGATTGGGATGGACCACAGGATCGTTGCCTATCAGGTGGGTGCCGGTCACACCGGCGAATGGGTCAAGGGCAAGGTGTCCATGAGTTACTACACCGGAGATTACAGTGAACCCATGCGGAAACATTTTCGTGCCTGGGTGCGGGATCGAAATAAAGATGATATTGCGCTTCTTAAAGAAGCATGGAAAGATCCCGAGATCACTTTCGACACGGTGGAAGTGCCTGGCCGTGCGGAACAATTTCATACCAAGCACTGGACCTTCCGGGATCCCCGGCAGGAACAGAAGGTGATCGATTACTATCGATGTCTTGCCGAACTCTGCGGTGATCTGATCATCGATTTTTGCAAAACCGTCAAAGAAGCGACATCGGGACGGTCATTGGCAGGTGTATTCTATGGATACCTCATGGAACTGACCTGGAATGCCGGATTCTTCGGAGAGGGGGGCAAGGGATCCGACAGTGACTATTCCACCTACCAGCGGAGCGGACATCTGGGATTTGTCAAGGCTTTAAATTCTCCTTATGTGGATTTTTTTGTGAGTCCCTACAGCTATGGCTTCAGGGGGATCGGAGGAGAAGGATGCGGCATGGTCCTCACAGAATCGCTGCGACTCCACAACAAGATCTATATATATGAAGATGACTCCCGTACCCATATGCTGACCACGAGTCCCATGTACGGTCGGGCCATGACTCTCTCTGAAACGACGACATTTCTTCGCAGAAACCTTGCCTACAATTTGATCCATGGTCATGGGATATGGTGGCTGGTCAACAAGGGGCATATTGAAGTCGATGCTGAGCCTGCCTTTAAACCCATGTTGAAACAGTTTCAGGACCTGGGGACGTTTGCCCTGAATACGGATCGTTCCCCCTGTGCAGAGATTGCCGTACTGGTGGACGACGAGAGCTTCTTCTATGAGACGGTCAGGAACGATCTGGACATGCCACTCATCTTTAAACAGAGGCATATCGGACTGGCCCGCATGGGGGCACCCTATGATCTCTATCTTTTGGACGACTTCCTCAAAGGAAACCTTCCTCCTTATAAATTATACATCTTCCTCAATCCCATCCGGCTGGATGAAAATCGACGGTCCGTCCTTAAAAAGGAAATCCGTCAGTCCGGTCGAACTGCAGTCTGGATCTATGCACCCGGGTATATCAAAGATACGGCCTCAATAGAAAATATGACCGACTTGACCGGATTCCGTTTTGGCATGAATGACCATCCGTGGGCTTCTTTTCTCCATATCACCAACTTCACCCATCCCATTACGAAAGGATTATCCCAGGATCTCTTCTGGGGATCGGACAGCCGGTTGGGTCCCATGTTCTATATCGACGATTCCGAAGCACAGGTTTTGGGAGAAGCGGTCTTTGCCCAGGGCACATGCAGGCCGGGTTTCGGTGTGAAGCGGTACCGTAACTGGAATTCGATTTATATTTCGGTGCCAAATATTCCTGCGCCTGTGCTGCGGGGGATCGCCCGCTTTTCCGGTGTGCATATTTATAATGACAAAGGAGACGTACTTGCCGCAAACCGGGAACTCATGAGTGTCCATACCGTGTCAGGAGGAGAACGGACTTTTCTTCTGCCCGGGAAGGTTGAAGTGGTATACGATCTGTTTGGTGGAAAAGTCATTGCCCGGGATACGGACCAATTCCAGACGACACTGTCTCCTGTATCATCGGCATTTTATTACACAGGGGATTCCAAACGTCTTTCTGCGTTGAATAATAAATGAACAGGACGACAAATTTCCTTTTTATCATAATCGTGATAATGAAATATCTCGATTCTTTTGGATACGATGAGGATCTCCTGAAGAAGTACCCCCATGTCGTTCTGACCAACGGCATCATTGAAACCTCGGTGTTCCTGCCCGATGCGGAGAGGGGATTTTACAGAAGCACCCGCTTCGAATGGTCCGGGATGATGCTGTGATATACTTTCGGGGGTGGGTGGTACCACTACTCCAGTACTCCATTACTCCAATCGAATTGTTGAATCGTCATAAGAGTTAGCGTACCAGTTCCTCCATTATTTTTAATGTTCGAATGTTCATGTTAAACCACGGATTCGACCAGTTCTAAAAACCTGTCCACTTCTTCGACACTGTTATAAAGATGCGTTGAAATCCGGATGCAGTTCTGTGTCCCTTCCCATACGAGCCGGATGGTGAACCGGTTCTCATGAGCCAGTTTGCCAAAATCCCGATAATCCATTTTTTTCAATCTGAATCCGATCATGGAAGCCCGAGAGTCAGCTTCAGTCGGGGTCAGCATCTCGATGGCATCTCCAAAATTTAAAAGATTATCCTGCAGGTATTTAGCCAGAGTATGTCCGCGGCCGACAGCCTTTTGAATCCCAATCGTCGTAAAGAAATCCGTGGCCGCTGCCAGTCCTTTGTGCAGGGCAGGATTTTGTGTGCCATAATCATATCGATGGGCCGTGGGGACGTATTCGGTGAAATCCTGGATTTTCTCCGACAGTTCCCATTTGCCATCGGAAATGGCATGTCCGCCCACATGATAGGTCTGTAAAACATCGAGCAGCTTTTCTTTCACAAACATGAAACCAGTTCCCAATGGACCCAACAGCCATTTGTGGCCGCAGGCTGCATAAAAATCACAGTCGACATCTTTCATGTCCAGGACCAAAGAGCCGGGGGCATGGGCGCCGTCGAAGAAGCTGAACAAGCCCTTTTCTCGAGCCAATTGAGAGATTTCCTTGGCAGGTAGAACGAGACCATTCGTACATGTAATGTGGGGAACGGCAATGACTCTTGTTTTTCGGTTGATCAAATCATTGATCCGATTCAAATTTTCCTGAGCCGTCGATCCCGGAATAAAGGGCTTCAACACGATGCCATGGAGTTTGGCCCGATTCAACCAGGGTGTGGCCATACCCACATGTTCATGGGTCGTGAGAATGACTTCATCACCTTTTTTCAGGGGCAGTCCCCAGACGATGAGGTTGATGCCTTCGGTGGCATTGTGTGTGAGAGAAATTTCCTCTTTCTTCGCATTAATAAATTTAGCTATCCTTTCCCGAGCCACTTCTCCACCCCCGTAACTCGCTTCGGTGTTTGAGTAAATGGTGGCGGTATTGACGACATCCATAACCGAATGGGGACAGGGTCCCATGGTCCCGTTGTTCAGGTAGGTCCGATTTTTGGTCAATGGGAATTGCTCTCTGACGAAATGCCAGAATTGGTCTTCAGTCGACGCCTGGGCCAATTGAGTTTTAAAATTCCGATATAAAGTCGATTTGAATGAGTCAGAGGAAAATACGAAGCCACCGGTGATGAGGCTCGATATTTGTTTGAGGAATGAACGTCTTTTACTCATTTGAGAACCTCTTATTTATAAAAAGGGAATAGGTATCATCCGAGGATTCTTGATCAGGAATATACTATTTATTTTCTGTATTCGCAAGTCGTGAGGATAACAGATGGGACTATATCGTATAGCACGTATTAATGAATCCGGCCGCGCGGTAAATACTTCTTGCATCTTATTCATGAAATGAGTATAATTTTCTGAGATTTAGCTGCGCATAGTCATTATTTACTTCTATATGGATTCTCCTCGCAAGACGAACTCCTTGAGTTCTTTGATATCGATTTTCGCTATATCCAGGGACCTGAATATGTCGGACCGAAAAACATCCGGCCCGATGGCTCAAAAGAGGATCACTTCGGTGTTCCCCGAAAGTTCGTACCGTATGGTAAGGACTGTAAAGCCGGTGTATACAGTGAAGTCGTGGAATACCCATTGGAACACGCGGATTCAGTCGATGAAATCGAGAGCTATCCCAAATGGCCAAAAACCGAATGGTATGATTTTAAGTGCGTAGGTGAGCAAGCCCGGCTTGCGAAAGAAATGGGGAAGGTGGTTGTTTTCATGGGTGACCGGCTAAATCGTTGTGCTCAACTCAAACCGGCTATGTATGTGAGGTGGATAGAACAGATACTGATCGATACCATCAGCAATCCTGAAATCGCAAAGACTGTTTTCAGACGAATCACCGATTTTTACATTGAGTACGCACGCAATACGCTTGAGGCCGCAGAAAACAATATTGATATTTTTTTTACGGGTGATGATTTCGGCGAACATATTTCTTTCCATGGGGGTATTTCCATTCAAAAGACCATGCCAAGTGGAACCAGGGAAGATATACAAAATGAAGTAAAAGATCGTGCAGAAAAACTCGCACCGGATGGGGGATACATTTTTTGTACGGCACATAATCTACAGGTCGATACATCTCTTGAGAATGTGGAAACTTTGTTTAAAGCATATAAGGAATTCGGTAAGTATGAATAGAATTTGCGGTGGTTGAATATTTGCACCCAAAAAGACAATGTGAGATTAATATACCAACAGGAGAATAATCATGAGTGATAAGGTTGATTTTTTTATCAGAAAATTTCAGGAACTATACGATAGAGAGCCCGAGCATGCAAGATATTATTGTCCTAGACCCTATCGGAATGCCGTGGTTCGATTCAGACACTGTCGGATGAAGACTTGTGAGGAGAGAAGGCAAATTGTTGAGGCGAACCATTTGAATGTGTTTTTCTTTCCTTCGTGTGAAATTCCCGGTTGTGATCTGCTTTCAGATTCAGGGACAACAACAATGACAACGGAACAGTGGTCTCTATTGTTCCTCGGGGATGAAGCTTATGGATCGAATGAAGGCTATTTTGAGTTGAAGGAGCAGATTGTCGAAACATTCGGCGATTCTTGGAAGCAGGAAAAGCAGGCTGAAAATATGTTTTTATTTCATCAGGGACGGGCTGCAGAAAACGCATTTTTTACTGTTTTCTCCGGGATGCTGGTGAACGGAAAGCAGATTCAAAAAACCTCATTGTCCGATCATCTGGATCCTGTGTTGCGAGAACGAATCGAAAAGAAAATAGATACCAGAGCGACATCCGAGGGTCAGTACTTTATTGTTCCCAGTAACTCCCATTTTGACACCACGGAAGCGAATATTGAAAACAATCGCATGATCCCCCTTAACCTTCGATGTGATGAGGACATGAATAAAGATGAGACATACCCCTTCCGGGGGAACATGAATATACGTGAGCTGAGAAACCTTCTGGAGAATGAGAGGGACAGGGTACCTCTCCTCTACCTCACCATCACGAATAACACGGGTGGGGGTCAACCTGTCTCCATGGCCAATATTAAAGAGGTCAAACAAATGAGCGATGAGTTCGATGTCCCGTTTTTCATCGATGCCTGCCGATTTGCCGAAAACAGTTGGTTTATGAAACAGAGGGAAGAAGGATTCCGAGATAAATGCATTAGAGAGATCGTTCATGAAATGTTTGGTTATGCCGATGGCTTTCACATCAGTTTCAAGAAAGACGGACTGGTCAATATCGGTGGCGGCCTTGTCCTGAAAGAAGGCGGTCGTATGCTTCAAAAGTACCCTCAACTCCGGAGTAGTTTAACCGATTACCAGATTTTAACCGAAGGCCATCCTACCTATGGCGGCATGGCCGGGCGGGATTTGAAGGCCTTGGCCGAAGGTTTACGAACAGTGGTTCATATGGATTATCTTGACTTTAGGATTGGACAAGTCAAACGATTCGGGGACAGGTTAAAAGCGTTTCATATTCCGGTGGTCACTCCCATCGGCGGACATGCGGTTTACATTGACATGGATGAATTTCTGGGACGATACCAGACATCGGATGGGGATTACAAGTATGAGACGGATACAAAGGATGAAGATTTTAAAGGGATTTCTTTTTCCGCCCTTCTTCTCATCGCCGGACATCGATTCTGTGAACTGGGGCTGTATGTCTTTGGCAAGAACAGGGAGGGTCGGGAAATTCCTCCCGATCCGAGAGCAAATCTGGTCCGAGCCGCGATACCCCGCCTTGCCTATGAAGACCAGGATCTTCTTGCGGCAGCCGAAGCGGTAAGGGTGCTCTATGACCATCGCGATCGAATACCCGCTGTGGAGGTCCTTTATGGAGATGAAAGACTCACGCTGAGGCATTTTAAGAGCAGGTTCAGGTTCGGGGAATGATGGAAGACTTGAGCGATGCGGAAATGGAGTGGTAAAGAAATGGAGTACTGGAGTTGGAAAGAAATGGAGTATTGGAGAAGAAATGAATGGAGTACTGGAGTAATGGAGTGTTGGAGTAATGATAAACCTGATTTTTACCAATATAGTTCAAGTTCTACATCGTTTCATTTCCCCAACAACCCATTTCCCCAGTTCTCCAATACCCCAATACTCCATTACTCCATTTAGTATAGATTTGAATGAACCACAATACGTACTAATTTATCTTGAAAACAGGATTTTTGTAATCCGATTGGTTGCCTCATGACATCCCGGGAACGAGTTTTAAAGGCGTTACGTCACGAACAACCCGATATGATCCCCCTGGATTTGGGAGGGAGCGAATCGTCGGGGATGACGGGTGTGGCTTATAACCGATTGAGGGAATATCTGGGGCTGGGTCAGGGAGAGACACAGCTATTCGATGTTTATCAGCAACGGGCGAAATCACTGTTTGAAGAAACGGATTTGGCTGTTGTGGCAAATCTACAGCTCCATCTCCTGTCTGCCGGTCAACAGTTGCGAGGATATGAGACCTTTATGATGGATCTCATCATGAATAAAACACTTGTCCATGGCCTCTTAGAACGACTCACAGAGGCCTATATCAGAAGGTGTGAATCGTATCTTGCATCAGTAGGGGATTATATCCAGATCGTGCTGGTGAATGATGACCTCGGCACCCAGACCGGTCCGATGCTGTCCCTCGATTGTTACCGGGAGATGATATGGCCGTATCAGAAGCGATTGTTCCGGTATATAAAAGAGACGGGGGATGTGTTTATTCTATACCATTCATGTGGATCCGTTTATCCATTTATTCCAATGCTCATCGAAGCGGGAGTGGATGCCTTAAATCCCATACAGGTGTCGGCAAAAGATATGGATACGGCAAGACTCAAAAATGAATTCGGGAGAGATTTGACATTCTGGGGGGGTGGTTGCGATACACAACATGTGCTCAGGGCGGGCACAAGGAGCCAGATCGATAAGGAGGTCAGAAAGCGTATAAGGGACCTTTCCCCGGGAGGCGGATTCGTTTTTTCCCAGGTTCACAATATTCAGCCGGATGTAGAACCAGAGAATGTGATGACCATGCTCCAGGCATTCGAAAAATATCGGCGTTATGAGGATCACTGACAGGGATTATTCCTGTTTTTACTAAAAATAAACTGTATCGTATTAAGAGAAGAGGTGCGAAGATGAGAAAAAATCGTTTGTTCATTCTGGCCTTTTTGGTCATCGTCTTCATGTTGGTTTTAATCATCATGAACTATTTCCCTGATGAAGCAGAGGAGCCCGGTCTCTGGCCGGAGATTGAACCTTTTCGAGTTGATTATCTCAAAGTATCGGGGATACATGACATGTACTTTGATCTCAGTGGAAATCCGGACGGCAAACCCGTCTTCGTTCTCCATGGTGGGCCTGGTGGAGGAAGTTCGCCCCTCTACCGGCGTTTCTTTGATCCTGATAAGTTCCTCATCGTGCTTCACGACCAGAGGGGATCGGGACTGTCCAGACCATACGGGGAGCTTCGTGAGAATACAACCCAGCATCTTGTCGAGGATATCGAGAAACTGCGAAAGCATCTTAAGCTGGACAAGATCCTCCTCTTTGGTGGTTCATGGGGAACGACACTGGGATTGGCCTATGGTGAGACTTATCCGGAACATGTCAATGGTATGGTTTTAAGGGGTATTTTTATGGCGACTAAAGGGGAGATCGATCACTTTTATCATGGTGGGGTGCGTAAGTTTTTTCCTGAGACGTATGAGAAACTGGAGACCTCTGTGCCAGAGTCGGAGAGAGGGGCGCTGCCAAGGGCACTGTTTAAGCGGGTTCAGAGTAATAATCCTGCGACACGGGACAAGTACGCCATGCTCTGGACCAAATACGAATATAAGGTCGGTACTCTGCATACACCCGACGACCTGCTTGCAAGTCTCGATCAAGTCGATCCCGAAGAATTCTTCGCTTTTTCGCTGTTTGAGAATTATTATATGGCCAATGGGTGCTTTCTTGAAGAGGGCCAGCTCCTCAAGAATGCGGATAGGATTCGACACATTCCCATATATCTGGTGAATGGCCGATACGACATGATCTGTCCGCCCATTAATGCTTATCGGCTCCATAAGTTGCTACCCAAGTCGAAACTGATCATTGCCGAGGGGGCCGGGCATTGGCTTGGTGATAGACCGGTGGAGAAGGCACTACTTGAGGCTGTGCGTGAATTTGAGTCAAGATAAAAATGAACAATTTATTTGAAATCTATTCGTAAAATTATGAATTAGACGTACAAAAAGGCTATCATTACATTAATCTTTTTAGTTGTTCATTTATCCTGAGTTTGAACAGACTTTATGTTGATTTGATGGACTTCCGAAAGTCATTGTTGGGTTTTTTTAGAGGATAACAGTAATCCTATCAGCGTCAAAGCCGCACCTGCAACGATTCCCATGATAAGCTTCCATCCAACCAGATTCGCGATGAGTGTCAGTATAATGATAATGACACCGCAAATGATATAGGCCATTCCAGTTTTTTTCTGACTTGGCATAGAACGTTCCTCCTTTCTCTTAACTATCCATTTGGTTCTTCAAACCAATGAAACTGGTTCTGCCAGATGTGTTTTCCATGATATTTATTTTCAGAATATCGTTGTTATCGCAAATTGAGTGCCAGTGGTAAAACAGGATCATGATGTGATTTATTCCATGTATTTCAGCTCATTCCTGAAGATACATGCAGAGCAAAAAACGGAAAATATTGCCGCCAATAAAATTCAGATGACAATTTTTTCCCAGCGCTTATCCATTCTTATTGATTTATCAAAAATACAGAAATGTCATAGAAAACAGTATTTAAATTATCACCTTTGTTTAAAAACCTTGGGGTGGTATGGTTTTTGTGTCGATAGGAAGAAGGACAAGGGATATTCTATTAATAAATTATAACATAAAAATGAGTGGTCGTATGATGAGTTAATATTATGCATATACCATTTTGAAAGGAGGTGATGATAGTCTCTTTTGTTAAATAAAATGTTCGTAAGTGGTTTTCATGTATTACTTTGGTAAAAAAGGATAGGAGGTTATCATGTTACTCACCAATTTTTTCCGCAATCTTTTTCGTAAAGAAAAAGGTCAGACACTTTCTGAGTATGCTTTAATTCTCATTTTGGTTGCAGTGGTGGCAATTATTGCTGTTACACTTTTAGGGAATCAGATCGTGATGGTCCTCAATCAGATAGCTGGTGCCTTATAAGATTATGAGTGTGTTAAAGCGACTGAAGGCTTATCAACCTATTTAATCTAAAAAATAACGAGTGCCTATTGTGAAAATACTCAACCGGAATGTGCATCGATTTATCCAAATTATCAATAAGTCGATGCATGATTTCAAAAAGGAAATAGCTACCATGAATTATTGTCCCGTAAGCAGATTAAACAATGACGGACAAACTTTGGGGGAATACATACTGATCCTCTTGCTCATTGCATTGGTGGTTATTGTGGTTTTAGGTCTTTTTGGCAATAGGTTGGCCGCCCTATATCAGGTTGTGGCCGGATCATTCTAAAAGTGTTATTGATGTCTATGGTTGGTACTGGAAGTTCCCGATTGATGCTCTCTGGATAGCGCGAGCTTATTTTCGTGATATGAATAGAGAGCATCATCACCTCTAATCGATTATTCACTTGGAGTGATAAAATGAAACGATGGTGTAAATATTTTTATAAGGCGCAAAAGGGTCAGTCACTTGTAGAGTTTGCTCTATTGGTACCCGTATTTGTTATTATGCTTTTTGGTATCATGGAATTTGCACGATTGTGGGAAACCATGAATGTGCTCACCAGTGCAGCACGAGAAGGAGCCCGGGTAGCCGCTGTGACTGCCCCAAGTGTAAGTCAAGCGACAAATGCGGTTGAGCGTTTATTGGGAGCTGCAAATATTTCGGGTGCCGCTGTCACCGTGTCTGGTCCAAACTCAGATGCTGAAGTCATCGTTACCGTGAGTGTAAATTATACCCCTTTAACGGGTTCAATCGTACCCGGTATCGGGGCCATCTCTTTGACACGAAGTTCAGCGATGCATTGGGAAGGTTAATAGAAGGTTAATAAAGGACGGGGACTGACATGTTATTCAAAATGAAATCCATTATACCTATTGCGATTGTGATTAGTGCATTATCAACTCTTGGTATATTTAAATATCTGCAAAAACAGAAAGAGAAAATCCAAGATTTGAATTACGCTTATCGGAAAGTCGTGATGACAAAAGTGGATTTGCCTGCTGGGAAAAAATTAGTGGAATCTTTTTTAACGATCGACGACTGGCCTGAAAAAATTATACCCAAAGGCAGTTTTTCCAGTATTGAAGATGTCATCGACCGGGTGATAAAAACAGAAATGTATGAAGGAGAAGCCATCCTTGAAACCAAATTGGCTTCGAAAGGATCGGATGGGGGATTCTCCAGTATTATTCCACCGGGCCTACGAGCATTGACTGTTTCGGTGGATACGTATAGTGGTGTCAGTGGTTTTCTTTTACCCAATACCAGGGTGGATGTACTGGTCACGGTCCCGTCCAATATTAAAAAAGAGGAATCGACAACAAAGATCATTTTAGAGGATATCAAAGTTTTAGCGGTGGACCAAACTTTTGAGAGAGAGGATGATGATCCGGTTATCGTGCAATCTGTGACTTTGTTGGTGACACCAGAGCAAGCAGAGAAATTGGCATTGGCCAGTATGGAGGGCAAGCTACAATTAAGTTTGAGAAATAATGCGGATCATGCATTAAAGTCAACGGCAGGTGTTCGGCTAAAGGAACTCATTGGCAGGACACGGCCGAAACGATCAACTTCCCTGAAGAAACAACCTGTCTCCAAAGAAATGCCCAATCATACAATCGTAGAAGTCATTCGATCAAATGAACGAACACAGGTGATTTTTGGGGAGAAAGAAGGTGAGAAAAAAGCATCTGAAAAATGAGATGCTTTTGCTTCATCTAACAGCGAATATCAAAACCATTCGAACAAGGGAGAATTGCCCTTATGAATGATTATCGAGATATTTCAAGAAGATTAAAAGTGATTTTGTTCTGGGTTATCATACTGATACACTTAACGGGCCGGCTCTTGGCCAAAGATCATGATATCCAATTGATTGTATCTATCGATCATTCCGATGTGTTGGATTTTGAACAACCTGTTAAACGGGTCGCAATCGCCAATCCGGAAATTGCCGATGCCACAGTCATATCACCTTATCAAATTTTAGTGGTTGGAAAATCCATTGGTACCACAAGCATGATCGTATGGTCACAGGGGGACGAATATATTAAGTATAAATTAATCATACAAAAGGAGTCGTCCTCTCAGCAAGTCATGCTCCAGGTTCGTTTTATGGAGGTGAACCGAAGTGCATTAAATGCGTTTGGTATGGATTTTATACTCAAGGAGATCGGTGTCGGAAAACAATCCTTGAATGTGGGAAGTTACGGGGGAATGGTTGGCGAACCCAGCGATCCTTTGACTTTGGGAAATGCTGTTAATTTTTTCTTTCAAATGCCGACACAGAAATTTACAACGATTTTTAAAGCCTTACAAGAAAATAATTTATTATCCTTATTGGCAACTCCGAATTTGAGTGCCATCAGTGGGGCGGAAGCCAGTTTTTTAGCAGGTGGAGAATTTCCCATCCCAATTGTATCGGGTTCCATGGGGATGCAAACGGTAACGATCGAATATAAGGAGTTTGGTGTTAAACTCAAATTTGTACCAACGGTTTTGGATTCAAATATTGTCAATATACAAGTGGCTGCAGAAGTGAGTAGTTTAAATTTTGAGAGTGGCGTAGTTCTGAGTGGATTCAGAGTGCCATCACTTGTCACCCGAAAGACGGAAACCACAGTTGAATTGGCCGAAGGGAGATACCTTATTATCGGGGGATTGCTATCAAACGATATAGCCAAAACGGTCGCCAAGATTCCAGTTCTTGGACATATACCCATATTGGGACGACTCTTCAGCAGTAGGAGATTCCAAAACAATGAGAGTGAATTGCTCATTGCCCTGTCACCAAAGATTGTTCATTCGATTACACAAGAGGAAATCCCGGAATTAGACATGGATGATGAAAAAAAATAATTTGAATGGAGGAACAATGAAATTTCATAAGAATGAAAAGGGCAGTATCTTGGTTTTCTCGACCGTGACCATGGTCGTTGTTCTTTTATTTGCATCCCTGGCCATAGATGTCGGGTGTATTCTAACTGCTCGGAATCAGCTTCAATCTGCCGTGGATGCTTCAGCTCTGTCAGGAAGCATAGGACTCATCATAGACCGTTCTGAAGCTATTCACAGAGCCATACTAATGGCTGGTATGAATACCGTGATCGACCAACCTGTCGCTTTGGGTGCTGATCAAGTGAGTTTCCCCAATTCATCACAGGTCAGGATTGAGGGAAATCACAATGTGAATCTATTTTTTTCGAAAATTGCAGGTATTCACTCAGTGAATATTTCCGGTGTTGCGGTAGCCGAATTGGGGACAATTATTGGTACCAACGGCATGCGGCCTTGGGCGATACCAGACCTCGGTTGGCCGAGCGGATCGCCAGTGGTTTTAAAGGCAGGGGACATCAATGCAGATTCAGCGAATCCCAGCTTTTATTATTGCATCGATTTTCCACCCATCGGTAGTGGTTCGCCGGTTACTGGTGCAAGCGTGTATAGAGATAACATCATATATGGCTCAAGTTGTGAAATCTCTATCGGTGATGTTATACAAGTCGAACCGGGGAATATGGTTGGACCGACTGCTCAAGGTGTGTCTGATTTGATAGGAATGGATGCCAGCGCATATTGGAATGGTAAAAAAGTCGTCAATTCTGCCTATCCTGCAAATTCCAGCCCAAGAATCGTCAAAATTCCCCTTTACGATCCATATGATTATCCCCATCCGGGACGGAAAACAATCACGGTTATTGGACTGGCTTCTTTTTTTCTTATGGGTGGTCATGGTAAAGATATCATGGGTGTATACATGGAAAAGGTAACGAGTGGGACTTTTGGAGAAGGATATTCTTTTTTAAAAGGAACAAGATTGATTTTATGACCCATCTGTTCCAAGAATGAATATAACAGTGTATATGGATATTTTACGAACTGAGGATAAATGGAAAATAAAACCTATATTGTTGTCATTGATCTCGATGAAGTTTCAGGTCGGGTAACCCAGGCCATTTTACAAGAAATTCCGGGAATTGATGTCAGGACAGAAACCCGGGATTTAACGACCGGTTATGATTTAATCAAACAACTCAATCCCAGCATTGTTATATTGAATATCTATCCCGATCAAGATCCGGTCTTTGAATTGGCTAGAAAAATAACACATGCCTTTTCCGAATTGGATCTTTTTATTACATCTCGACAGGCAGATTCCATAGTCGTTATACGGGCCATGCGGGCAGGTGCTCGGGAATTTATTTGTCAGCCAGTGAACAAGGATGAATTGATTACAGCTGTTACAAAAGCCGTTCAGAGAAAAAAACAAAGCCAACATGATAATTCATCGAACAGCAAGGTCATTACCATTTTTGGAGCCAAAGGAGGTGTTGGGTCATCAACAATTGGAACCAATGTTGCCACGACCCTGGCATTGCTGACAAAAAAGGACGTTATTGTTGTGGATCTCAATTTACAATTTGGGTGCGCTGCTTTGTTGTTGAATACAAAGACAAAATATACCATCCTCGATATCGTCAAAAATATTGATCATATAGATATTACTCTAATTAAGAAACTTTTGCCAATAAGTTCTGCTGGTGTTTCTTTATTGGCTCCACCCCATGAACTGGTGAGTGCAGACATGATAACCGGAGATCTTGTGGAGCAGGTTATCATGCTGTTGAGAAAAATTTATGACTATATCATTATCGATGCATCGCGTGTAATCGATGATGTGACGATCAAGGCACTGGATGAATCGGACAGGATACTCCTGATTTCGTCTCTTGATGTGCCGACCATCTTCAACACAAAACGGTGTCTAAACCTGTTTCAGAAGATGCGATACGGTCAAGATAAAGTCTCACTTGTGATTAATCGCGTTTCTCCCATGGATGATATTGATTTTCCTTCCATGGATAAAGTGTTTAATTACCCCATATTCTGGCGCTTACCGAATCAGGATGATGAAAGTGTCCTTATTTCTATTAATAAAGGCGTCCCCATATCTCAATTGATGCCGAATTCAAAAATCAGTCAAGACTTCAATAAATTGGTCAGAAATTTTAATGGCGCCATACTTCCGGAAGAATGTGGTTTGGAAGTTAAAACCAAGTTACCATTCATTCAAAAGATATTAAAACCTCAGGTCAATTAAATGGGCTTGTTATCACGTCTAAATATTGAGAATGAATCCGGCGGCAAAGGATCAGATTCACTGGTTCAGTTTAGAAGCAATACCAAAACTTTTAATCCTCGTCTTTCCTTAAATCATGCCTCTGCTCCTCGACGTGACTATCATGATTTGAAGGAAAAAATTCATCGCCGACTGATCGATAAATTGGATTTAACCAAATTGGAGACCATTCCCAAGCAGGTGCTTTCTACTCAAGTGCGAGAAGTCGTCGAAACCCTTCTCTTGGAAGACGGAGATATTGGTCCTGATGTGAATCGTGATCAGTTGACTTTGGAAATTCTCAATGAGACCTTTGGCCTCGGACCCTTGGAGCCCCTTTTGAATGATCCAACCATTTCAGACATTTTGGTAAATACACACAAACAGGTGTATGTCGAACGTTTCGGAAAACTAAACTTAACCAAAACGGTTTTCAAGGATGATTCCCATTTAGTCAATATTATTGATCGCATTGTGTCGAGGATTGGACGTCGTGTGGATGAGTCCAGTCCGATGGTGGATGCTCGCCTTGCCGATGGCTCCCGTGTCAATGCCATTATTCCTCCTCTTGCCATTGATGGTCCTATTCTTTCAATTCGAAAATTTGGCATTAGAAAGATCACTATGGATGACCTGTTAAAATTGCATACGTTGACCCCCTCAATTTCGCAAATGATCCAGGCGGTAGTGCGTGCCAGATTGAACATTCTCATATCAGGTGGAACGGGCTCTGGAAAAACTACCTTTCTTAATATCTTGTCCGGATTCATTCCTTCGTCTGAACGCATCGTGACTGTGGAAGACGCTGCCGAATTACAACTCCAACAGGCACATGTGGTTCGTTTGGAAACCCGTCCGCCGAACCTGGAAGGGAAAGGCGTCGTGGTTCAGAGGGATCTGATTCGAAATGCATTGAGGATGCGTCCCGATCGCATCATTGTGGGTGAAGTGCGGGGTGAAGAAGCATTGGACATGCTCCAGGCCATGAATACCGGTCATGATGGATCTCTGACCACGCTTCATGCCAATTCGACCCGGGATGCTCTGAGACGGTTGGAAACCATGATTCTGATGGCAGGCAGCAATCTTACAGACAGGGCCATGAGGGAACAGATCAGTTCTGCGATTCATATCATTTTTCAAATTGCCAGACTGTCTGACGGTTCGAGAAAAGTGATCAAGGTCTCGGAACTCACAGGAATGGAAGGAAATACCATCACATTACAAGATATTTTTGTATTTGAAAGAAAAGGCGTAGCCAGTGATGGGAATGTTTTGGGTGGATTTCGAACGACAGGGATTCGGCCCAAATTCGCCGAACAACTCGAAGCGTCCGGAATTAATCTGCCAGTGGATATATTTGAACCGAAGTTGGAAAGGGTTCGATACGAAGAGGAAGAAGAACCATGATTTTCATTTTGGTCGGGATATTTGTGTCCATTCTGATGATAAGTAGTGGGTTTCTTTTTGTTCTGTATCGTAAGGTGTACGGTCCGGAACCTAAAATTATTAAACGTGTGGAATCATTTTATCGAGATAAGTCGGATGCATCGGGGGAAGTCGTACCTCTCATCGTGAGGGATGATCAACTCAGTGAAATCCCTTTTTTAAATCGTTTGTTGGGGAGGCTCAATTTTGCGAGAAATCTACGGCATCGTCTTGATCAAGCAGGATCAACCATGAAGGTGGGAGATTTGATCCTGATCATATTTGTCCTTAGTGGACTCGGCCTATTGGTGGGTCTCCTCACGTCAAACGTTTTTTTGAAGATTGTGTTTTGTCTTTTGTCCGGAAGCTTACCTTTGTTGCGTATCAATATTCAGAGAAAAAACAGATTGAAGGCCTTCATTCGGGAATTCCCTGATGCACTGGATATGATGACCAGTGCCATCAGGGCCGGTCATTCCCTTAATCAGGCGATTCAGTTGGTCGGTCAGGAGGCACCCGATCCCTTGGGGATTGAATTTAAAAAAACGTTTGAACGCCACAACCTGGGATTGAATTTACGGGAGTCTCTGCTCGATCTGACAGAAAGGGTAAACAGTCTCGATTTGAAACTCTTTGTGACAGCTATTCTGCTACAGCGAGAGACGGGTGGGAACCTGACAGATATCCTCTCAAATATCAGCTATACCATCAGAGAACGATTTAAATTAATCGGGAAGATTAAGACCTACACGGCCCAGGGACGCATGACCGCCTGGATTGTTGGAATGCTTCCCATGATTTTTGTCACTATCATTTCCATGTTGAATCCGGGCTATCTCACACCTCTTTTTCATGATAAGATTGGTCACTATTTGATTCTCATCGCTGTGGTTCTACAGATCGTTGGAATTTCCATCATTAGCAGGATCGTTAAAATAAAATATCAGTAGGAATCATCTATGTCACTATATGTCATACTCGGCGTACTTTTTGTTTCAACCTTTTTCATTGTATTTTTTCTTCTTCTCCTGTTACGGCGGTTCAAGGATCCCAAGACGAAAAGAATTAAAGAACTGGATGAATCTTTATTCAGCACTCAAGGGAACGACAGTGAAGATCGGGAGACAAAGGGAAATGTGTTGAATGAGAAAGCTGAAAAAGTACTCTCATTTTTCGGCCGAATCACAAAACAGGATGCAGAAAAAGTCTCTCAATTGAAGAAAAATTTGATACAGGCCGGGTATTACAATGATGAGAGTGTCAAAATCTTCGTAGGGTTGAAGATTGTGAGCAGTCTACTATTTTTTGTTTTTTTTATTTATCTCGGGCTGCTGGGTAACCGATCATTCGGTATTGTTTTCCTATTGTCCTTATTGGTTTCGTTGGTGGGTTACAAACTACCGGACATCATTCTCAATTTTAAAATTCGTAAACGACAAGAACAAATCGCTAGAAGTTTACCCGATGCATTGGACCTTTTGGTGATCTCTGTAGAAGCCGGATTGGGGTTGAATGCGGCACTCTTAAGGGTAGGGGAAGATTTGGTCATGCGTAGTCCTGAATTGTCCGAGGAACTCATTCGTGTCAATCAAGATTTGAGAACGGGTGTTTCACGTGCAAATGCACTTCGATATTTAACCGAGCGAAACAATGTCGAAGATTTAAAAATTTTTGTTGGTGCACTCATTCTCGCCGATCGATTGGGGACGAGTATTGGAGATACGTTACGTGCTCAGGCAGATTCTTTGAGAACCCGAATCCAACAAAAAGCCGAAGAACAGGCGGCCAGAGCTGGTATTAAATTACTTTTTCCTCTGATCATGTTCATTCTTCCTGCGCTCATCATTGTACTCATGGGTCCGGGTTTGATTGCAGTTTATAGAACTTTCAGGCCATAACTAATTATATAGGTGAATGGAGAGATGCCTTTTAAAAATGTGCAAAACGAAAAATCGTACCCTTTTACACTTTATTGTGCAAATAAATTTTTGCCGCGACTCCTTGGCCTCATAGGGACTTCCCATCCGGATCCCCATTATGGGCTTCTTATCCTTTCATGCAATGGGATTCATACCTTTGGTATGAAATATCCCATTGATGTTCTCTTTTTGAATGGCGATGAGAGGATAGTTGAGGTCATATCCTGCTTGCCCATCAATAAAATGACCAAAATCATCCCATCGGCAAAATCAGCTCTGGAACTTCCTCCTGGATCGATTGATCAATACGATTTGAAGATTGGGGATCGCCTTGATTTTGCGCCCGATGGCAGGCATCGAATCCATATTGACACTCTAAGAAATATTTTTCATTGGCCTGTCAATATATTGATCACCCTATTGTGGAGTAAATTTGTATTACTTGCAATGCAAAATTGGTTGAACAATGGCCAACCAATATCCTTAGGCATCCTGATTCATAATACGCTTCTCCTTGTTCTGTTTCTCACTCGGAGAAAAAGTACCGAGACGTCTCATAATCTCTGGGACTGGCTTGTACCCATCTTGACCCTGGCGAGTGCTATGATGTTAAATCCACAACCTTCGGGATCGAAATTGATGGTGCTATTTTCCGGTATTATACAATGTGCGGGTATGCTGCTCATCATTTTATCTGTCCTGAGTCTGGGAAGAAGTTTTGGAATTATCCCTGCAAATCGAGAGGTCAAGTTATCCGGGGCTTATCAATTTGTACGTCATCCTGTTTATGCCAGTGAGATGATATTTTATTTTGGTTTTTTAATGGGCAATTTTAATCCCCAAAATTTAGTGTTCATTCTTGTGATATTGACCGGTCAGTTGTTCAGATCCGTTGCAGAAGAAAAGTTACTGTCAAAAGATCCCGCATATCGGCCCTATTTAAAGCGTGTGAGTTACAGGTTCATACCCGGTTTGCTTTAATTCTACTTTCATCCTCCATTGATTTTCCTATTGACAAAAAAAATGATTTTTTGTATACTGGAAGCATCTGTGCCGGAGTCGGAGAGAAGGTCGATACCGTCGGCATTGCTCAAGCAGGTTCAGAGTAAAAATCCTGCGACACGGAATAAGTACTGCTTGATCTGGACCAAGTACGAATACAAGGTCGGTACACTGCATACACCCGACGATCTGCTTGCAAGTCTCGATCATGTCGATCCCAAATATAAAGGAGGGCCTTCCCCATGGATTCAACGGAGGGTAAAAAGAGCGAGGGAAAAAAGATTTCGCGTCGTCAGTTACTTGAAGGGATGGCTGCTGCGGCCGCCTTTCATATTGTCCCCGGTAGAGTTTTGGGATTGAACGCGTCGAGTAACGTATTGAATGTTGAATAACGAATTTCGAATGTTGAATTTATTTTTGTCTGTGTCTTCTATGGTTTTCTTTAAATTCACTCTATTTTAATAAGGAGAAAGATATGTTACGCAAAATGATTGTCCTTTGCATTGGATTTTGCCTGGTCTTTTCCGCTTTTTGTTCAAAAATTAATGAAATCGACCGGATTTCTAATGCCGACGCTTTCGTGGGACAATGGGCCCTCGATCTGCCAAACGGTGCAGGCTGGCTCGGTGTGAATCGAGAAAGTGGAGAGCTTAAGGCCGAGTTGTTATGGTATGGTGGAAGTGTCACGCCTGTTGCCAGTGCAGAATTGAAAGGGGATACACTTGTAGTGACGCGATCTTACAGCCGGGTTTTGGAAAAGGATGGAAAGGGGTATGCCGTACGGACTCTGACTCTGACGTCCTGGTATGAATTCTGGCGACACGGTGATAATTTGATCGGCGTAGCAAGAATGCCAAGGAGAAATACGGGATTCGATGAGATCAAGTTTACAGGGAAAAAGAGTCCTGAACTGCCGGATCCACCCGATCTCTCTCAAATTCAATATGTAGAATCAGTCACTCTTTTCAACGGAAAAGATTTGACGGGATGGAAAATCATTAATCCGGAATCCGAAAACGGATTCAAAGTCGAGGACGGCGTTTTAATCAACGATCCGGTTCAACCCGAAGAAGGGCCTCATATTCGCTATGGGAATCTCAGAACCGTGCAGAAATTCGGAGATTTTAATATCAAGATCGATGTGAATATTCCCAAGGGGAGTAATAGTGGGATATATCTTCGCGGGATTTATGAAGTACAGGTGCTAGATAGTTATGGAAGGGATCTGGATTCGCATAACATGGGTGGGATTTATAGTCGAATCGCACCCATCGTGTCTGCGGAGAAACCGGCGGGAGAATGGCAGACCTTTGATATCACTCTGTGCGATCGACACGTCAACGTGATATTGAACGGTACGAAAATTATAAACAATCAACCTCTTTTAGGTGTGACCGGAGGCGCCCTCACGGCAGACGAGTTTTCACCCGGTCCGATCTATCTTCAGGGGGATCATGGAAAAGTATCCTATCGAAACATTGTGCTGACGCCGATTGTCAAGTAATTTATTTCAGAATATAGAAATTTCTCCTTGCATTATTCTTTTATATCCGTTATACTTAAGTAACATAATCTCATAAATACAATATCGCTTAATTTAAAAGATTCGACCATGTCAGTGGCAAATCCGATTATCTCGAGTAGGAGTATTTGGTAAAGAGTCGTTATTCAATTTAAGCATGAAAAGGAGGATCGTATTATGAAAAGGCATGTTTTATGTTGCACGCTGTGTTTGGTTTTAATCTTTACTTTCGGGGGAATCATCGAGACCGCAGGTCAGGTCAACCCCAGTGTCATATCGACGAATAAGGACAAACTTCTCACCATTGCGGTTCAAGGTCAGATCGCACCTGCTGAGCCTTCCAGAGGCTATGCTACAACCTGGGATGGGAAACCCAAGATGGCCATAGGAATTGGCGGTATCAACTATAACTTGAAAATTGGCGAGAAGATCTTCGGGTGGGCAAATGGAGACAGGGCCACCATGGGTGTGGCAACGATTGGAGTCGGAGAACGGCAAAGAGGCTCCTGGCTTAATTTCACCGCCATCGGTAATGAAGTGAAGGTCGTAAGCGGCGATGCCAAGGGAGAGAAAGGCGTTGTCATCGGAAAGTTTGGGGGCTATGTCCTGATACATTTTGCTGACGATGTCCTGGAAAAGCTCAACATTGATGATAGAGTTCAGGTGAAAGCCAGAGGCGTCGGGCTGGAGATCGAGGGTGTAAAGGATGTCTTCACTCACGGCATTGCACCGGAAGTTCTGGAAAAAATTGTCGTGAAAAAATCGGGTGACAAGCTTGAGGTGATGGTGGTGAAAGAAATACCGGGTGAGCTCGCCGGCCAGGGAGCGGGCGGCGGAAGTCTTTCGGGCAACTGGCACGTTCAGACCTGTTATCCCCCGGATATTAAGAAGTATGGATTGGACGAGCTTCATTTTGGGGACCTCGTTCTTTTAAAAGATATCCAGACCGATTATGGAAAGGGTTTTTACAGGGGAGGTGCGACAGTCGGTGTTGTCTGTAGCGGTCCGAGTGACATGTCCGGGTTGGGGATCGGTGTCACCCCCATTTTATCGACGAGGTTCGGAAAAATAAAGGGACGCATCGATCCATCGGCCAATATCGGTAAGATTCTCGGCTTGAAGGTGAAGTCATCCGTTTCCAGTCAACATTCATCCGCTATGAAGACCAACAAGGACAAACTCATCACCACGGCCGTCCAGGCCGTTGTCCATCCTGCCGGAAGCCGCGGGTATTCGACGACCTATGAGGGCAAACCAAAATTAGCTTTGGGCATGGCCTCCATCAACTATACCGTTTCACTGGGGGATCCCACCTACGGCTGGGCGAGCGCGGACCATGTCGAGCCCGATGTCACTGTCCAGGGGCGTGATAAAACCAGGGCCAGTGATTGTGCCATTGCCATCCTCGCATGTATCGGGAATGAGGCCAGGGTCATCTCCGGTGACGCCAAGGGAGCCAAAGGCTTTTACATCGGCAGGCACGCCGGTTCGGACGATCTCGTCTGGTTCCGGAAAGATGTGCTCGAGCAGCTCGCCCTGAACGACAAAATTCAGGTCAGGGCAGAGGGCGTTGGTCTGAAGATTGAAGGTTTCGAAGATGTGAGGGTAAACAAACTCTCTCCGGAAGTACTGGAGAATATGGGCATCACGATTGAAGGAGATCGGCTTGTGGTCCCGGTTGCTATGGAGGTTCCGGGGCATATTATGGGCTCGGGAATAGGTTATTGGTTCATAGAAACACTCGACTATGACATTCAGACAACGGATCCGAAAACGGTCGAGGAATATGGCTTAAAAAAGCTGAAGCTGGGAGATCTGGTAGCCATTAGAGATCACTACGATTGTTACGGAACAGGGAGATACGAGGGGGCCGTGACCATTGGTGTCTGCATCCACGGATGGAGCGACTATGCCGGGCATGGCCCTGGTCTGAATCCGGTTCTCAGTAGCCTGCCCGGTAGAATAAAAACAAAAATCGATCCTCACGCCAATATCGCCTATTATCTTGGCATCAGGACGAAACCCGATTGAGCAACTAATTTAATCAGATTTTTTCTTATCTCTGTGATCTCAGTGGTCTCTGTGGTTCATTTTTATCATTAGATTGGAGGCTGATATGCAGTACAAAAATCGATTGCCCCGTATTATGTCTTCATTGATGCTCTTTGTTTTTATCACTTTTTTCTTTGTCAAGGAGAGTCAGGCTCAGGATATCAAATATGACCATAATCATACTCACGCTGAAGTCGTCAAATATTTAAAGGGCGTGGTTAAAAAGTTTCCCCAGATTGCCACTCTACATACCATTGGGAAAAGCTATTTAGGGAAAGATCTCCTGGTGCTGGAAATCACAAATCAGGGTACCGGAAAAGGAATTGAGAAGCCCGGCTTCTGGATCGACGGCAACCTACATGCGAGTGAGGTGATGGGTGCAGAGGTTTGCCTCAAGACCATCGAAACGCTCGTCGGTGAGTATGGTAAAAACGATACCATTACCCACGTGGTGGATACCCGAACCATCTATATCATGCCCAAGCTCAATCCCGACGGCTCTGATCACTACCTGACGAAGCCCGATCGTATGCGCAGCAGTGTTCGTCCCCACGACGCTGATGGGGATGGTGCCCTGGATGAAGATCCTCCGGAAGACCTCGATGGTGATGGAAATATCACTCAGATGCGTATCCGTGATAAAACGGGACCCATGAAAACGTCACCCGATGATCCGCGATTGGTGGTGCGGTGTAAGGAGGATGAGGAAGGGGAATGGAGGGTCTATTCGGAAGGAATCGATAATGATGACGACGGGAGGTACAACGAAGATGGAGTGGGTGGATTGGATATCAACCGAAACTGGCCGGGGCAATGGCAACAGGAGGTTGTACAGCGGGGTGCAGGTCCTTATCCCCTTTCAGAGCCCGAGACCCGGGCCGTTGCCGATTTTCTCCTGGCGCATACCAATGTGACCGGTTTGATCAATCATCATATGTCGGGGAATTTCGTATACAGACCTCCCAACAACCGCCATTTTAATCCCGTTACCGGTGAAGAAGAATTTATGCCCCCTGAAGATGAAAGAATTTTTGGGGTCTTTGGAGATAAGTACAGCGAGTTTCTTAAAAAGCAGCCCGTGCGAAAGGTCCTGGGGAGAGGATCGCCACCGAGGCGGGGTGCCATCTGGGGCGTCATGATCGGTTGGGCGTATGACCACTACGGTGTGTTCAGTTGGGTGCCTGAAATGGGATCGTACAATGTCTTTTGTGACTATGACAGCAATGGGACCGCATCCCAGCTGGAGCGACTGAAATGGAACGACACAGAGATGGACGGAAAGATATTTATTGATTGGAAGCCCTATGACCATCCGAAACTGGGGAAGGTTGAGATCGGCGGTTTTATATCTAAAATTTATAATAAAAAATTCAAGAGCTATACCAACGTATTATGTACTCCAGGTGAGGTCTTTGAAGAATTCCTGGTTAACCATACGAAGTGGAATCTCTATCTTATAGCCATGTCCCCTCTGGTCCGGATTACGGATGTTGAGGTCACCCCCATGGAAGCGAGATTTTTCAAGATAAGTGCCAGAGTGCAGAATCAGGGATATCTCCCCACCAATGTCACACAGCAGGCGATTCGGAACAGGACGGCGAAGACGGTGAAAACCACAATTGCTCTATCAAATGCAAAGCTGGTCATTGGCGAAGAAACGGTTGATCTCGGACACCTTGCCGGGAATCGTTCGGAACCAGTAAAAGTGGAATGGATGGTCCAGGCGACTGGTAGAGGGACACCAGGAGTTGTCATCAAAGCCGTTTCAGAGAAGGGCGGTACGGATACGAGAAAGGTTACACTGATTCGTTAGATGTCATCGCTCCATTTTCTTGGAGTGCCAAAGGCCAACATGAATTATTTACCACGGATTGACACGGATAAACACGGATGAATAAAAACAACAGAAGATTATGAATCCCTAAGTACCATGAATGTCGAATATTGAATGAAGAATTTTTAATGTTGATTTTATAATTTCTCTGTATCTACCAAAGGCGGATCTGCTTTGGGCACCGGATAAAGATCAGTTTTGTTATGAATTGATTTTTCTTTTTGAATCTGTACCAGAGCGGCTTTATGCGAAGATTAATGGACCGTCCTCGATGAGTAAACCTGTCAATCAATAATAAAACCAGATTGTCCTGTAATCTCGAATATTTTCTCCCCGGGATGCCATTTCTTCCAGGTAGTCGTAAATGGGGACATCGATATAATTATAAGGAGGAACCGGCGTTATATTTTTTTCCCAGGGATGCAACTCATACACTCTGGACCCGTTGGGTAATATCATGACGACCCGGTGGTCCTGCCATGCCCGCAGGTGATTCTTGCCGAGTTTGGGAACATTGAAAACCGGTTCATCGGTCCGTGTCAAACCGGGTAAGAGACGGGCCTCTTCTTTTCGCTCCTGTAAAATGCGGGCTATGGGTACCATGTACCGCTGCGTCTCTTCTTTTCCTTTCATATTGAATAGATAGTAAGGATCTATTCCGATGAGTTTCAAATCATGGCGTAGCTTAGCCGATTGAAACCGGCGGGAATTTTCTACGGTAAATACCTCCTGATTATAAACGCTTAATCCGGACTTCCGAATTTTTTGTACCGCCTCCATGGCATCGGGCGTTATCTCATAGGAATGCTCAAAATGGGTCACAACGGTTATCTCACGTCTTCCCGGTTCATGAAACTCGGATAGAATCTGTACGATTTCATCCGTCCATCTCATGGGTAATACCACAGGAGTTCTTGTGCCTATTCGAATCCTGTATATATGTTCTTTTTTAGACAATTCTTCAAGGATGTTTCTAATCTGGTCATCTTTCATGATCATGGGATCCCCCCCTGTGATGAGGATGTCTCCAATACTCTGATGATCATCGAACCATGTCAGCGCTTTCGAAATAGATTTCTTAGATGCCAATGCATGGGGATCGAGAACCTGATCGATCTCCCAGTTGCGTTGACAGTACACACAAATCTGAGCGCATGTATTAAAGGGCTTAAGGATCGCAATGCATGGATAGCGTCTCGTGACCAGATCGACCGGGGATGTATCGTGTTCGCCCATGAAGTCAAATATCGTATCACGTTCTTTCCGATGCTCTGCCATCATGTCCACATAATCGGGAGGGGGGATGACCTGGGCACGAATGCCATGATCAAAACCGATTGAAAGACTGTGATCCATCAGGCTCAAATAATAAGGCGTGATGCCAAATGGGATCTTATATTTTGCCGCTTTCTTTATCGCGTTCTGTTGTAATATTTTTGAAGCTTTTTTTAAATCGCCCTGATTGATGATTTCCGGTTTTTTCATGTCTGGGAATCCTTATATGAAAAAATGGAGGCTTTCCGTTGATTGATGAACAATTCAATATTTGACATAGTATAACAATTGTTCAAAGTCAACTATTTTTTCTCTTAGCGACAATTAAAATTCCCGGATTAGTTATTGGTAATAAAATGTTCTAATTTTGTTGTTCTGGTCTTTCTAAGATGGTTTCTTTGATCGTTTTTTT
>Ga0114922_10000915_pt1 | contig 28153 bp, 24 predicted proteins | sample AartaG_FD_100975 | JGI IMG/M metagenome (GOLD analysis project Ga0114922, IMG submission 100975) | Deep subsurface microbial communities from Aarhus Bay to uncover new lineages of life (NeLLi) - Aarhus_00045 metaG | ecosystem: Environmental > Aquatic > Marine > Oceanic > Sediment | place... | reverse complement strand
TGGCACCATGATATCCTCCTATAGAGTGATGAAGATATGAAGTTGTGCCATCATTGAAAGGGCTGATTGTAAGATTAAGAACCCTGTACTCAGTGCTGTCCCTGAGTATATAATTGTCGGCAGTTGTTGGTGTAAATGCTCTATCTGCTTCAGTTTGCCTTACGAAAGCATCATTATTCAGGTATCTTTTGTTTACCGCCCACATGTCGATCAGTAGAAGAAAGGCCAGCATTGTTATAGCATAGATATTTTTGAGTTTCCTGATATATGCCAGGTAAATAATTACCGAGGCAGCCAATACAAAAACCAGAGACCTGAGGGCATCTAACCTGAGCATCTCTTTCCTGTCGGTAATAAGTGATGTTTTTAGCCAGTCAGGAAACTGGGCCTCATTGGGCGAGATAAACGAACCTGCAAGCCCGGGAAACAGCAAAAAAAGCAATAATATACCACCAGTGATTCCCAGGCCTATCTTAAATGCTTTTATCAGTTCCGGTTTGTTAATATCCTGTCTAAGTATCCTGTCTAATGCCAGTATAGCAAGCAGTGGCATACAGAATTCAGCCATAACAAGGATCATGGTAACAGCCCTGAATTTGCTATAGCCGGGGAAGAAGTCAAAAAACAGATTGGTAAGGAATATGAAATTCTTACCCCAGGCAAGCATGACCGAAAGTATGGTTGCTACCAGCAGCCACCATTTATAGGGTCCTTTAATAAGTACCAGGCCCATAATGAACAGCAGGAAGATTATTGAACCTACGTATACGGGCCCGCTGGTACTGGGCTGTTTGCCCCAGTACTGTGGTATGCCCTGGACATACTGAGCAGCATTGTTTTGTCTTAATGTCTTTACTGTTTCTGAGTCTCTCTTAAAAGGCTGGGATGCGCCACCTTTCATATTGGGTATCAGCAGTGTCAATGTCTCATCAATGCCGTAACTCCAGTTAGTGGCATACGACCTGTCAAGGCCTGATGTTTTATCTTCCGGATCACTGCTCAACTCAGATTGCCCCCTCATGGAATATTTCCCGTACTCAAATGTGACATATAAGTTGGCAAAATTAATTGAAAGGGCAATTAACGCAGCACCTGCAAGTAACAAGGTTGTTTTAATCAGATCAGGCAACCTGTTATTCCTGATTGAATATACCAGTTCTACTATTCCGAAAACCAGTACTATCATGAAGGTATAATATGTGATCTGAAGATGGTTTGCTATAAGTTGCAGTGTAAGAAACAGGGTCGTTAGAACAGAACCAACTATCCTGTCGCGCCTATATGCATACACTATACTGCCAACGACAGGAGCCATAAAGGCCAGTGCCATGGCTTTCGTATTATGGCCTGCTGCCAGTATGATAAAAAAATATGAGGAGAATCCGTATGCTATTGAACCCAGCAAGGCCAGCCATGGTTTAACCCTGAAGGAAATGAGCATGATGTAGAATCCTATCATCAGTAAAAGTATGGGGGCAATAGGAATACCTGGTGATCTCAGGATATTATATACAGGCTTGAATAAATTACCCGGATACTGGACTGATATAAGGTATGCCGGCATACCACTAAACATTGAGTTAGTCCATAACGGTTCTTCATTATATTCCTCCCTGTGATCCTTAATTTCTTTAACACTTCCTGCAAAAACAGTTGTGTCATGGGTCTGCAGTACCTTGTTGTCAAGTGCAGGAGAGAAATATACCAGAGTGAGGGCGATAAATATTAATAAGGCTATGAAGTGGGGTAAATACTTGTTTTTTGCAGGAGATAATGACATATTTAATATATTGATATTAATGTATATTTGTATTGATACAAAAATAACTTTTTTAATTTAATACCTGACTTGGGATTAATTCAACAGCAGACTATCAAGGGTACTGTATATTCATTCTTTGGCGTTATACTGGGTTTTGTGAACCTTGCCATTTTATCACCCCTGATATTCACTACCGACCAGATAGGTTTAACCCAGGTAATGATTGCCATTGCCACTATACTGTCCCAGGTTGGAAGCCTCGGGTTCAATAATGTCACCAACAGGTTATTCCCCTACTTCAGAGTCACAGGGAGGGGGCACAATGGATACCTTTCACTTGCCTTTCTTATAACGACAACAGGATTTATCCTCTGCCTGATAGGCCTGGTCCTTTATATGCCGTCGTTTATCGAGAGCAACCGTGATAAATCTGCATTGCTTTCTGAATATGCCTGGTATATACCTGTACTGGTGGGATTTCTCATGCTTTTCACACTGCTGGATAACTATTGCAAGGTACTCTTCAATGCAGTCCTGGGCACTTTTCTGCATGATTTTGTGCTGAGACTGGTAATCCTGGTACTTGTATTGTCATTTTACTTCAAACTGATTGATTTCAACACTTACGTATTATTGTTTGTCTTGTCCCAGGCCATTCCTTCCCTGGTTATTATTATTTATCTTGTCTACAGGGGTGAATTCAGGTTTACGGGCTTCAGGGATTTTATTACACGAGACTTTGCCATGCAGATAGTAAGTTTATCAGTTTTTGGCATTATTGCAGGTCTAAGTGGCATAGCTATAACCACTATCGATAAATACTTGGTTAACAGCTTTGAGGGACTGGGTGATGCGGGGATTTATTCAATAGCGGTATATTTTGCAGCACTGATACTAATACCTTCCAGGTCGCTAGGTAAAATTGCAGTACCGGTAGTATCCGAAGCATGGAAAATTAACGATCTCAAGGTTATACAGGATGTCTATTATAAGAGTAGTATTAACCAGATGTTGGTTGGTTTGCTGATCTTCGTGGGTATAATCGCCAATATGAACAATATTTTCAGAATACTGCCGCCTGAATATGCGAAGGGAGAAATGGTAATAATATTCTTTGGCCTGGCCAATATCGTGAGTGCCTCGGCCGGGGCCTGTAAGATAATACTTTCAACCTCTTCTCATTACAGGTATCAGACTTACCTAATGATAGTATTTATAATTGTTGTTATTGTAAGTAACCTTATCCTGATACCGGCAGTGGGCATTACCGGTGCTGCAGTTGCAGCACTTATTTCAATGTTCATATATACAGGCTTAACTGTAATGGCTCTGAAAAAATTCTTCGGATTGTGGCCATTTGTATTCAAACATTTGATCGCCATACTTCTGACAGCGGTAATATATCTTGCAGCCGGTTTAATACCGGAAATGAACCTGATTGTCGATATCGCTATCAGGAGCACTGTGATAATTATACTGTTTGGTGCCGGGGTCCTTTTATTTAATCTGTCCGAAGATTCTAAGTCCATATTAAATAGCCTGAGAAAAAACCGCTAGTTATATATCCCCGTAAATGTAATCACTTATCAGGTGCACTTTAGAAGGATGAACCAGGAAGCAATTCCTTACACCATCATCACAGGTCCGTTTTATTGTTTCAACTTTTTTCAATCCCCGGGGGTGATGATTGAAAAACATGTAAGCATGTGACAATGCCACCTCTTCTATGGAATGTTCTATCCTGTTGAAGAGTGTCTCACAGATAATTATTGGTTTCATATCCTTTAAAACACTCTGTGAGTGTTTGAGTATGATATCTTCAGTACCCTCGGTATCTATCTTGATGAGGTCGATATTTTTTTCTCCCGAGTCTTTCACGTATTTATCAAGTGTTACTGACATGACTTTCTTCCTGATGATATCCGGAGGGGTATTCTTTTCAGCTACATGACCCTCCCCTCCGAGGTTATATAACAGGTTTTTGTATTTAGGATTTATAAAGTGAATAAATTCAACTTCTCCCGTTTTTCCGGATATTGCGATGGGTTCAGGGTTTATGTTATGCAGACTGTTTATTTCGATGTTCTTACTTAAATAGCATAAAGGTCCTTCTGCAGCTTCAAAGGAAACCACTTTGATTTCAGGGTTGATAGCTGCAGCGATCAGGGAATAATAACCAATGTTTGCACCAATGTCGTAAAAACAGGATATTTTTCTTACAAGATCACAGAATATATCGGTGTATTCAAATTGTCTGTATCCTTTCCAGAAAACAAGGTGTGTTACATAATTTGTCTGGTTGGTGGCTATCCTTATCTCAGTGTTTCCCGGTCTGATCCTGATAATACCTGATGGGGGGATCTTCATAAATACAGGTAGAAGTTTTTTGAATGGCTTAAGTATATTCCTTATCAGAAAGTTGATATGCCTGTTATAGATGAGTGAATACAGCAGTTGTTTCATATCATATAAAAATTACAAATACCTGTAAAGAGCTTTTAATTGCTCTCTATCACGGGACCAGTTATATTTGTTGATAACCCATTCTTTCCCCCCGGGTTCGTTTATATATGAATCATCATTCAATATATGTTCTATTATTTTTGCCAGTTCTGTGGTATCATCATACCTGTAAATGACGCCTGCCGATGTTTCTTTGATTATCCTTTCAACAGGCTTACAATCAGATGCTAGCACCGGTATTCCGGCATACATGTAATGAAACAGTTTATGTGGAACAGTAGTGTCGGTGTGCTCGCTTTTTATATGGGGTATAAGAGCTATATCAGCTTCATTTACCAGCTTAAAGACCTTATCCTGGGCTTGCCATCCGAAAAATTTCACAATATGACCAAGATCCAGTTCCTTGCTTAACTTCTTCAGATTATTCAGGTAACTGCCTTTTCCAATGATCCATAGTCCTGATTCAGCATGGCGGGTTCTTAAATGTGAAAAAGCCATAAGGACATACTGTATTCCCCTGTGGTAGGTGATTCCTCCCTCGTAAATGAATATCTTTTTTCCACCCGGTCTTTTCCCACTGCCGGCAGCTGATATGAATTCTTCTATATTCAGTGTATTGGAGATAATGCTGATCTTATTTTCGGGCACCCGGAACTTCATCAATCTCTCTTTTGCCTCCTCCACAACAACAATTAATTTATCTGCCCTTCCTGCGTATTTTTTTTCATATTCCTTCCACTGTCTAATGCTGCACAGCAGTCTGCTCGCAAGAGTTCTTGTATGTGGTGAAATACCTAAAAGGCCGGGCCAGTTTTCATGAAGGTCAAGTACAACCTTGAATTTGTATTCCTTCCTTAGTTGTAAGATGGGTTTTATCAGGGGCAGGTCGTGGATATGGACAACGTCAAAGGAATGGTCCTGGAGTAGCCTTTTCAGTTTCAATTTCCAATAAATGAAATATACTGGTATTTTCAGGGCTGCAACACTGCTTTTTCTTATTAAAGATACGGGATATATCCTGTGAATATGTGCGGTCTTATAGTAAGCACTATTTGATGATCTTTCAGTGCCTATACATATAATGTGTACTTCGAAACCTTCCTCCAGCAAAGCGTCAATTTCATTTTCCACCCTTTTATCGGGAGGGAAGGATGACTCCAGTGTCATTAGAATCTTCATACAGGTCTGCAGTAAAAATGTATTATTGTTCTATCACTATAAGCTTTCAAGCATTTCAGCCAGTCGTGCCGTTAGCATCCTCCGGTCATATTTTTCAGGTGCTTCATAACTAATTTCATTTATTTCATCCGACGAAAGGAAAGCTGTTATGCCTTTAATATCTTCCTTATTAAATATTCTTCCTGCTTTACATTCACTGATAATACTGGCTGCTTCACCGTCCTCAGGCCCTATGGCAAGTATGGGCAGTTCTGTTCTCAGGTACTCAAAAAGCTTACCGGTAATAATCATCTTGTTATCCTCATTATCAGGTATCAGTACCAGTAAGACGGAGGAAGTGATCATGGCGGTCAGGGCTTCCCGGTGTGACCGGTATGAGAGATAATAGAAGGAATCTTCAGGGAGTGCTGATGCAATCTTCCTTTTTATACCCGCCGGGCATACTCCAACGAACCTAAATTTAAAATCAATCCCCTGATCAGACAATTCTCGGAGTGATTCAGTAATAGATCCAACAGGGTATTGATCTGACAGACTGCCAACATATGTAAGGGTAAGTGTTGAGGGGGGATTTTTCTTTAATGAAGAGAAATCTTCTTCATCGTATCCATTTGTAATCACTGCTGTTTTCTTTCCTGCATCCTGAAGTTTCTTTGAGAAAATATCAGCAAGGTGATGCCCGACAGAAATAATGCTGTCGGCTTTCCGTAAGACCTTATTCTCAAGCTTGCTGTCATAAAGTCTGGCCGGCAGTGTCCCATAAAACTTCCTGTAATAATATATATCAGTCCAGGGATCCCTGAGATCACAGATCCACTTAATCCCCGGGAAGAGAGATTTTAATTTTAGTCCTATCAGCTGTGTTGAATGAGGGGGACTGGTTGTTACAACATAATTTATATCATTTTTTCTTATCAATTCAGCAGCTATGCGCAATGCGTACCTGTTCCAGCCTTTCCTTGGATCGGGGATAAAGAAGTTGCCTCTTATGAAACGTGCTACTCTGTTGTTAATACTATTATTTCCGGTGTCAGAACCGGATGTTACATTTACAGATGATTTAACGGATTTCCCGAACCTGAAGTAGTTAAGAGCTTTTGTTTTATAAACCTCAAGTGAAGGGTTTATCTCTTTTTTGAGGCTTTCATCGAAAGCAGGATACTGTGCGTAATCGGGATCAACGGTCAACACAATGGGTTCCCATCCGTATTCTGGTAAATATTTGGCAAATTTCAGCCAGCGCTGCACACCTGCTCCCCCGCAGGGAGGCCAGTAGTAAGTAATGATCAGTATTTTTTTATTTGATGGCATTGAAACCGAATAAAGATATGAGATTTAAGATTAACGATTTTAGATTTAAGAAGGTCAAATCATAATTCATAAATCATAATTCATAAATCATAATTCATAATTAATCTTTGTCTAGTTTTCTTAAAAAGCTGCTCATATCCACTTTATCAGCAATAATACTTTTTAGCTTATCCACATGAATCCTTTCCTGTTTCATGCTGTCACGGTACCTGATGGTAACAGTATTGTCTTGAGTGGTCTGATGATCTACCGTAATGCAGAAAGGTGTGCCTATGGCATCCTGCCTGCGGTATCTTCTTCCTATTGAATCTTTCTCTTCGTACTGGCAGTTGAAATCAAATTTGAGATCGTCCATTATCTTTCTTGATATTTCGGGCAGTCCATCTTTTTTAACGAGGGGTAATACTGCCAGTTTTACAGGTGCCAATACAGCAGGTAATTTAAATACCACCCTGCTATCTGTTGCCCCGTTCTCTTTTTTGATCTCCTCTTCATGGTAGGCAGCAGATATTATCTGCAGGAATGTCCTGTCGAGACCCAGTGATGTTTCCACCACATAAGGGACAAAGGATTCATTTGTTTCAGGGTCAAAATATTGTAGTTTTTTGCCACTGAACTTCTGGTGTTGCCTGAGGTCAAAATCAGTACGTGAATGTATCCCTTCCACTTCCCTGAAGCCGAAAGGGAACTTAAACTCTATATCGGTTGCAGCACTGGCATAATGTGCCAGTTTTTCATGGTCAAAGAAGCGATAGTTATCATCACCAAGGCCAAGGGCTTTATGCCACTTCATCCTTACATTTTTCCAGTAATCGAACCATTCTTCCTCGGTGCCGGGTTTAATAAAGTACTGCATCTCCATCTGTTCAAATTCCCTCATACGGAATATAAACTGGCGTGCTACAATCTCATTTCGGAAAGCTTTCCCTATCTGTGCGATACCGAAAGGCAGTTTCATCCGGCCCGTTTTCTGTACATTTATATAGTTAACGAATATTCCCTGTGCTGTCTCAGGACGAAGAAATATTTTCATTGACCCTTCTGCTGTCGATCCTATTTCAGTGGCAAACATAAGATTGAACTGTCTTACATCTGTCCAGTTCCTGGTGCCGGATACAGGACAGGCAATTTCATAATCGAGTATTATCTGTTTCAGGTCGGTTAGGTCATTGTTATTCATAGCTTTTACAAACCTCTTGTCCAGTACATCTATCTTCTCCTGGTTTGCAATTACCCTTGGATTTGTTTTCCTGAACATTTTATCATCAAAAGAATCCCCGAATCGTTTTCTTGCCTTTTCTATTTCTTTGTCAATTTTTGCTGCAAGTTTTTCCAGGTGTTCCTCTATAAGGTCATCGGCACGATATCTTTTCTTTGAATCCTTGTTGTCAATCAGGGGATCATTGAAAGCATCGACATGGCCTGATGCTTTCCATGTTTTAGGGTGCATGAAGATAGCTGAATCAAGACCAACTACATTCTCGTTGAGCAATATCATGCTGTCCCACCAGTATTTCTTAATATTGTTTTTCAGTTCAACCCCATTCTGACCATAGTCATATACAGCGCTCAGCCCGTCGTATATTTCACTTGATTGGAAAATGAATCCGTATTCCTTGCAGTGTGCTATGAGGTTTTTGAAAACATCTTCTTTTGCCATTCTTTCTGTTGTTCACTATGTCAGGCAAAAGTAATCCAAAAACTTTGCTTTTACAATTTGATTTTAAAGCTTGGCGGGATTCCCTATATTTGTATATTTAATCATTATTTCACATTTATTATGTGATGGCTGAGCAGACTGATTTTCTTGTTATCGGATCGGGTATAGCGGGTTTAACTTTTGCACTTAAAGCAGCTAAAAAGGGCAAGGTTTATCTTATTTCAAAAGTCGGTATTGATGAAACCAATACGAAGTATGCTCAGGGGGGCATTGCTTCAGTCATGTATCATCCAGACAGTTTTGAAAAGCATGTCAGGGATACCATTGAAGCAGGCCACGGCTTCTGTAATGAAGAAGTGGTGCGTATGGTGGTATCTGAAGCTCCTGAAAGGATACGTGAGTTGGTATCCATAGGAGTTAAGTTTGACCGTAACAGTGACGGCAGGTACGACCTGGCGAGGGAAGGGGGGCATACAGAGCACAGGATATTGCATCATAAGGATAATACTGGCGAAATTATTCAGAAGACATTAAGTGAAAGAGTAAGGAAGCATCCCAATATAAAGGTTTATGAAAAACATTTCGCTGTTGATCTTATAACACAGCATCACTTGGGTGAGCTTGTTAACAGGACACGTAAGGATATCCGTTGCTTTGGTGCCTATATTTTTGATACAGAAAGCGAAAAAGTCTCAACTGTTCTCTCTAAAATAACAGTGGTAGCAACGGGGGGTATAGGAAACCTGTACCAGACAACAACAAATCCTGTTATTGCCACAGGAGACGGTATAGCAATGGTTTACCGGGCAAAAGGGATAATAGAAAACATGGAATTTATCCAGTTCCATCCCACATCATTATATAATCCGGGCGAAAGGCCATCATTCCTTATAACAGAAGCGCTCAGGGGATATGGTGCAGTACTGAGAAATTCTGAAGGGGAGAAATTCATGAACCGTTATGATGAAAGAGGATCACTTGCACCAAGGGATATTGTTGCCCGTGCCATTGATACCGAGATGAAGGTGAGAGGTGATGATTATGTATACCTTGATTGCACACATCTTGATCCGGATGATCTGGTTGAGAACTTTCCAAATATAACACGTAAATGCCTGAGCCTCGAGATTGACATAACAAAGGACATGATACCCGTTGTCCCGGCTGCACACTATCTATGCGGTGGAGTTAAGGTTGATATGAATGGTGAAAGCACTATCCATAATTTATACGCTATCGGGGAGGTTGCCTCCACCGGACTGCATGGAGCAAACAGGCTTGCTTCAAACTCATTGATGGAAGCAGTGGTTTATGCTCACAGGGCTGCAGTAAATTCATCAACAAAACTGGAAACCACCGGGCACCAGAAATCTGTCCCTGAATGGAGCCTCGAAGGGACCAGCCATCCTGAAGAAATGGTGCTGGTAACACAAAACTACAAGGAAGTACAGATGATACTGAGTAATTATGTGGGGATAGTAAGGTCGGACCTGAGGCTTGATCGTGCCCTCAGGCGACTCGAAATAATTTATAATGAAACAGAAGAATTATATAAGAAAACTTTTCTCAGCCGTAAACTCTGCGAACTGAGAAATCTAATTAATGTTGGTTACCTAGTGATAAAGATGGCAAGTGAAAGACATGAAAGCCTGGGATTGCACTATACCATAGATTACCCTAAAAGGATACTGTACGAGTTTTAATAAATACACATCATATGTTTTTTGAATCAGCTTTACGGGGTAAAAATGCATTCTGGCGTTACCTGGTTGTTTTTGTAATAATATTTGCTGCCACAAATACAATAGGCGCACTGCCACTGATTTCAGTGATAGTTATAAAGAGTATTAATAATCCCGGGTTACTGGATAGCGCGTCTGAGAATATCATGAACCTTTCAACATATGGTATTGATCCAAATGTAGGCCTGATATTAATGATTGTCCCTTTTGTTATAGGGACCCTTACTCTTTATCTGTTAATGAAACCTATTCACAGGCGCAAGTTCATAACCCTTTTTAATGGAGGAGGGAGAATACGGTGGATGAAGTTCTTCATGGCTGCCCTGGTATGGATGATTTTAATGGGTATATATTTATATTTCAGCATTATTAATGATCCGGGGAATTTCACTATAAATAATTTATCCAGATCATTAATTTGGCTGGTAATAATAGCCGTTTTACTTATCCCTTTCCAGACTTCATTTGAGGAATTACTTTTCAGGGGCTACCTTATGCAGGGCGCCGGTGCCTGGTTCAGGAATAAGTGGATGCCATTGATTATTACATCATTGTTCTTCGGTTTAATGCATTCTTTTAATCCCGAAATTAAAGAATTCGGGTTCTGGGTGATGATCCCACAGTACGTAGCATACGGACTCGTCTTTGGACTTATTACTATAATTGATAACGGCATCGAGATTGCTATGGGTGCCCATGCTGCAAATAATGTTTTCCTTTCAATCTTCGTAACACAGAAATCTGCTGCCCTGCAAACACCCGCAATATTCGAGCAACAACAGGTTTATCCCTGGGCAGATTTTTTATCATTGGTCATCTTATCTGTTATATTCTTTGTCCTGATGGGAATACTTAACAGGTGGTGTTTAAAGGATGTTTTTGTGATAAATTATAATTCATAGCGCAATTATTGACTGTTTCCTGTGTCTAATGGAATAAAGATACAGGAGATACAGAAAAGCGACCGGGTGATTAACAACATGAATAATAGTGAGGAGCAATTAATCAAGAAGCTTATTGCAGGTGAAGAGCATGCATACAGGGAGCTTATTGATAATTACAGGGAACCTGTCCTAAGGCTGTGCAGGGGCTTCACAGGATCAGGGGATGATGCCGAAGACCTGGCACAGGATATTTTCCTGGAAGTATTTAGATCCATACGCAGGTTCAGGGGACAGTCATCACTTTCAACCTGGATATACAGGATAGCCGTAAATAAATCACTCAATTTTATCAGGTACAGAAAGAAAAGGGATTATGATGAATATAATCAGGCAGCTGATATTGAGGACAGGGACAATGAAGAGTCCTCAGCAGATGAACAGCTTGTTCAGAAGGAGCATGCTGCAGCACTTCATGATGCCATAGATAGCCTGCCTTCAGCACAGCGCACAGCTTTTGTACTGAGTAAATATGAAGATATGAAGTACAGTGAGATTGCCGATATAATGAAAACAAGTGTTTCATCTGTTGAATCACTTCTATTCAGGGCTAAAAGGAATCTACAGGAACGTCTTTACGATTATTATAAAAAAAACCTGCAGTAAACCGCAGGGTTTTCAATAAACATGTGTCAAAATAACAGAAAGAACAAAAAATGAATTGCAGTGAAGTACATAAGGACCTGATCTTTTATCTCGAAGGAAGTCTTGATGATGATAAAAGAAATGCACTGGAAGCACATCTGAAAACCTGTGACAGGTGTTCTGGTTTTGCTGATATGATGCGGGGCAGTCTTATTATTATTGAACAGGAAAGGAATATTGCTGAAGACCGGGGTTTTGCTGACAGGGTACTGGCATCCATTCATTCAGGGAAAAAAGCAGTAAGCATCCCTCTGTTCAGTATATTCAGGTATGCCGCTGTCGCTGCTGTCATAATATTTGGTGTCTTTACCGGTATGAATATAGCGAAAATCGCTTCAGGACCAGGTGAATACAGAACAGGTGAGCTGAGCGATGAAGAATACTACATAAATGATATGTACCAGGAGCCCATTGAAAGCTTCTTTCTTCTAAAATATGAGGATAATGAATAAAACAGCAATATATATAATGATAATAATCTTCTTGCTGGTTACCAATATAGCTACCATAGTTACCACTTTAAGCTTACATAAACAGGAAAAAGAAGAAGATCCACAAGCTCCCGTAATAGAACTGCCAATAGACAGAAGGATGGGATATTTTCATAACCAGATAGGTATAAGTGATGAACAGTTCCCGGCATTCAATGACTATAACATGCAATTTAACACGAGAGCAAATCAGCTTTCAGAAGAAATGAGGGAGTTGCGTCAACAGATGGTCGATGAAATGGCTTCTGAAAACCCCGATACCGCATTACTCAATGATATAGCTTCAGAATTCGGGAACTTACATAGAGAAATGAAAAAACTGACCATGGAATACTATCTTAACCTTAAATCAGTGTCTGATGAAACACAGAGGGAAAGATTGCATTTTATGTTCAGGGATATGCTCGATCCCGAAGGAACCATATATGGAAGGGGAAGAGGTGGTGCAGGACGCGGACTGAGAAGGGGAGGCGGCAGGAATCAAAGAGAATTATCTTTAGAATAAATATAAATATGTATAATAAAAATAATGAAAATCATGAAAAGTAAAATCAGAATTATAGCACTCACAGCAATACTTGTTTTTGCAGGTACGTTGATAAGCAGTGCTCAGTATGGCAGGTTTAACAGGAACCAGATCAGGCAGCCACTTGGATATTGCCTGGATATTCCCGGACTTGATGAACAGCAGAAAGAAAGAATACTTGCTGTCAATGAGGCCCATCGTCAGAAAATCGATGAACTGCGTCTCAAGAGGCAGTCAGCACCAACTTTTGAAGAAATGAACGAGATAGGTGCAGCTATGCTGCTTCATCATAATGAACATATCAAGCAGGTTAAGGCATTACTCACCAAGGAACAAAAAGAATATTTGAACAATACTTACTTCGGAATGGGTCCCAGGGGCCTGCGTAACGCACCTGCATATGGCAGGGGAGCAGGCAGAGGCTATGGTAATTTTGCTCCCGGTAGAGGATATGGACGCGGAAGAGGCAGAGCCGCCTTTGGAGGCCGCGGACTGGGTCCCTGTGGAGCAGGTTATGGCCCTGGATATGGCTACGGCTACTGGTATGACGAGGACTAAATAAAACAGGGGGATCAGGTTTTTACCTGATCCCTCCAGTTTGTTCTTATGTATTCAAGAAGGCTGAATATCTCTTCAGCATCAAGTGAAGTGAGCAGCTTCAGACGTGTTTCCCTGAAGTTGGGTAAGCCCTTGAAATAGTTGGAAAGATGCCTCCGCATTTCATAAATGCCCCTGTTACCTTCTTTATGCTCAATTGATTTTTTGAAATGAAGGATGGCAAGATCCACTTTTTCTTCGAGTGTTGGTTCAGGTAAAATTTCACCTGTCCGGAAGTAATGCTTAATTTCCCTGAATATCCAGGGACGTCCTACGGTTGACCTTCCTATCATTATTCCATCCACACCGTAATGATTGAATGCATACTTTGCACTCTCCGGTCCATTGATGTCACCATTGCCTATTACCGGTATCCTCATCCTCGGATTACTCTTTACTTCTCCTATCAGCCTCCAGTCGGCATCACCTTTGTACATCTGTGATCTTGTTCTGCCGTGAATGGTAATTGCAGCAATTCCAACATCCTGTAGCCTCTCTGCAATATCAACAATATTTTTATTGTCTTCATCCCATCCAAGACGTGTTTTAACTGTTACCGGCAGCCTGACAGCCTTTACAATAGCATCAGTCATTTTAACCATAAGCGGAACATTCTTCATCATTCCTGAACCGGCTCCCCTGTTAGCAATCTTCTTCACAGGGCATCCGAAATTAATATCAATAAGTTCCGGGTCAGCCGATTCAGCAATTTTTGCTGCCTCAACCATTGAGTCAATGACATGTCCGTATATTTGTATACCGATGGGTCTCTCTTTATCATTAATACCAAGCTTCCTGACACTTTTTGCACCATCCCTGATAAGACCATCCGATGAAACAAATTCGGTATACACCAGGTCGGCACCGTAATGCTTGCAGATACTCCTGAATGAAGGGTCAGTGATATCCTCCATGGGAGCAAGGAATAATGGCCTGTTGCCCAGATCTGTATCACCTATATTCAAAACCGGCTGTTTATATAATTGTACCTAATTAATTATCTTCGCTGCAAAATTAACAAAATGACAGATTATTCAGAATTGATACCCTTAAGTACAAAGAAGCCCTTTGTACAGTTCATAGTATCAATGCTGGTAATACTGATTATCTCTATGGCAGGGCTGGTAATTACGCTGCTGACAGCGTGGCTGTTTTTTGGGATTGTCCCGGGTGGAGCAGAGATCGGGCAGTTAAATCTAGACGTAAAAGAGATAAATTATTTTAAGTACCTGCAGACATTTCAGCACCTGTCAATGTTTTTGCTTCCTGCCATATTTATAGCTTTCCTGATGAAAGGGGATATTACTTCTTACCTTGGACTTAAACAAAAACCCGGGCTGACAGCCACAGTATTAAGTATATTATTAATCGTATTCCTTATTCCACTGAACAGTTACCTTGCCTGGCTGAACGCAGGTCTTGATCTGCCCGATTGGCTCGACGGACTTGAGCAATGGATGAGCAGGAAAGAATTGCAGACCGAACGCATCACTCAGGTACTTCTGGAAGCAGGTACAACAGGAGCTTTGATGATCAATATACTCATAATAGCTATACTCCCTGCTATTGGAGAGGAGTTTCTATACAGGGGCGTGCTGCAAAATATATTTACAGGATGGCTGAAGTCAGGCAATCTTGCTGTTTTACTTACTGCTTTACTGTTCAGCGCTGCACATCTGCAGTTTTATGGTTTTATACCAAGGTTTATACTTGGACTGGGATTTGGTTATATATATTTATGGTCGCGGAATATATGGCTTCCTGTACTGGCTCACCTGGTAAACAATGCCATTCCGGTTATCTTATCTTATTTTTATGGATGGGAAAATATTAACAGCACCATGGATGAATTTTCCTCAAAGGAGGGTCTGATTGTAATAATACCAGCCATTATTGCTGTTCTTATCATGGTTAATATACGGAATGTAAGCTTAACTGATAATTAATTCCCTTCTATCTTCTGAAGCTCACTTTTCCTGAAAACATATACCAGGCCGTAGTTTTCTGCTTTTAATCTTTTTTCTTCTTCAGTAAGGTCAGAATAAGCATTCTCAACCTCATTCCATACATTAACGATCAGTTCATCAGCCTTCCTCCTCAGTTCACTGATTTTATCAGAATAAACATTTGTCCTTTTTTGCAGGGTATTCTTAAAATGATAGGCTTCAAGAAAATCTTCGAAGTGTACCTTAACTACCGCTATTGTAGGATTGGTAATTGGCGTTTGCCCTGTCCTGATCCTTGCTGCTTCACCTTCCATGATCTTATTGCCCCAGTAGATGATATCTTTTTCTGAGGTGAGTGTTGGTAATGATGCATGGCCGTTGCTGAGACCAAAGAATTCAAGTGTATCCTGGCGCAGGTCTTTTCTCTGAACCGCCATATTCATTACCCGGAGAAAATGATTTATATAAGTTTTTGCCTTTTTCTGTAATTCCTTGTAATCCTTGTCATTTGCAACCTGATTGTTATATGATTGTCTTTGCAGCTGATAATTATGTTTGAAGGAGGGGAGAAAAGCCTGGAGTTTAACATAAGTATCGGCAGTATAAGCAAGCTTAAACGGAGGCAGCTCCTGCCCTTTAACAAGAGCTTGTTCCATGGCTCTTATCCTTGCAGCATCAGTGTTTGGTAATCGACGATAGGGCATATTAACAGACAAATTGTTGAAAACTTGTTAGTAATGAGTGCGAATATATAAAATTTGAAAGGAAAAACAATAGTATTAGCTGGTGATTTTCAATACTTTTTGCAAAAAAAAATAATGGTTGTTGTTTCCTGTTATTATCCTGTTGAAAACATTGTTTTTAAGGCGGCAAATATAATGCTTTTCCATTGATGAACATTTTGTATTGCAGTTTAATAGCCGTATTATTATATTTTATTTAAGGTAATTAATTACAAAAAAGCAATAATATGTTTAAAGCAGAAGTATACACTAACAGGAGAGAATTATTAAGAAAATCCATGTCGGATGGCATAGTTCTTATTTTAGGCAATGTTGATTCTCCAATGAATTACCCTGCCAATCCTTTTCATTTCAGGCAGGACAGTGATTTCCTGTATTTTTTTGGCCTTGACCTCCAGGGTCTTGCAGGGATACTGGATATTGATAAGGGAAAGGACTATATTATTGGTAATGATGTTGATATGGATGATATTATATGGATGGGTCCTCAGCCATCAATCAGAGAACTGGCTAAGCGGGCCGGGGTGAGTGATACGATGCCTATGGGCAAGCTTGCAGATTTTATTGAAGAAGCAAAGTCAGCGGGCAGGAAAATCCATTTCTTACCACCTTACCGGGGAGAGAATAAGATGACCCTGGGAGCTTTGCTGAAAGAGAATCCCTGCCAGATGAAGTCAAAGGCATCTGAAGAATTGATAAAGTCAGTTGTTGCCTTGCGTTCATACAAAGAACCCTGGGAGATAAAGGAGATTGAAAAGGCGGTTGAGATAGCATATGATATGCATACCACAGCTATGAAGATGTGTAAACCGGGAGTGAAGGAGCAGGAAATATTCGGGACTATTGAGGGAATAGCACTGGCGCAGGGCATGGGACCATCTTTCCCGATAATACTGAGCATGAACGGCCAGACACTCCATAATCACAATCATGATAATATTCTTACTCAAGGACGAATGATGGTAACCGATGCCGGTGCTGAAACCAATATGCACTATGCTTCAGATATTACACGAACCACACCGGTAGGAGGAAAATTCAATTCAAGGCAAAAGGAGATTTATGAAATAGTACTTGAAGCAAATTTAATAGCCATACAGACTGCGGGACCTGGAAAATCAAATAAGGACCTTCATCTGGAATCCTGCAGAGTTCTTACCAGGGGATTGAAGGAGCTGGGAATAATGAAGGGAGATGTTGATGAGGCTGTTACCAGTGGAGCCCATGCACTGTTCATGCCGCACGGGCTTGGTCATATGATGGGTCTGGATGTTCACGATATGGAAGGTCTTGGCGAGAATTACGTTGGTTATAATAATAAGGTTAAGAGAAGCGACCAGTTCGGTCTGGCATTCCTGAGGTTTGCCCTTCCATTTAAGCCAGGGCATGTATTAACCATTGAACCGGGTTGTTATTTTATCCCTGAGTTGATGGGTAAATGGAAATCCGAACGATTACATACAGAGTTTATTAATTACGATAAAGCTGAAAAATACCTTGATTTCGGCGGTGTGCGTATTGAAGACGACGTACTAATAACCGAATCGGGCCATAAGGTACTGGGTAAACCCATTCCCAAAACAGTTGAAGAAGTAGAGGCTATTTGCAGCTAATATTTTACCTTCTGGTTCGTGCAGGGCCAGGAAAGACCGGGAGGCTCTCATGGCCTTCAGCGTCCACACTCTGGATAGCGAAAAAATAATTATCCTTTGAATAAGGTATTGTTACCTCTGTGTCAGTCACAAAGATCTTCTTTTGCCACACCGATTGGTATGTTTCGCGCATCAGGATATAATAACCTGACGGTTTTTTTCCGTTTTCCGGTTTTTGCCACCTGAGAGTTGTAGAATTACTTAAGCCTGATACAACTATTCCTGCATTAACCGGTTGCTGTGGTGATAAGGCAAGGTTAGCCAGGGTGCTCAGGTTAATACCTGCATTTTTGCGTACATATTCATAATCAACCCCTTCAGGCAGGTCACCATACATTATGCCATCTTTTTCGCCAGGTGTAGTATGCGTTCGGTGGTAATTTTCGTTGAACTCGCATATCCTTACAGCAGTGAATCCTTTCCTGCAGAATGGGGTATGATCACCGCCACGTCCAAACCTGTCATTCCTGTATACCAGGATTACATCGAGCTGGTCTACATACCTCTCACCAACTTCCTTTATATATCTTGCCAGCTGTCTTGCCTTACCGTCATTCTCTGCTGCTGTGTATGATCTTATCCTTGCCATCTGTTCAGTTTCGTATGCCGGAACACCTTCGCTGAAAACCCTTACTCGCATATTATCATTCAGCAGTGTACCACTGGACCCACTGTTACCTATCATATCATTATTGAGCATGGCTACGATATTCCAGTTCTCTTCACTGGCTATATCAGCCATGGCCGAAGCACCATACAATCCATGTTCCTCACCCGTGAGGATCATAAACCTGATAGTTGCCGGGAACACATGTGTTGACATAATTCTTACCAGCTCAAGTATGGCTGCAACGCCTGATCCGTCATCATTGGCTCCTGGGGCGAATGTTGTACTGTCGTAGTTATCCTCTATACGGCTATCAAGGTGGGCACTGATAAGTAATACCCTGTCGTCTGCAGGATCTGTTCCCTTCAGGGTGGCAATTACATTCCTGAGTTCTGTTTCTTTGTCTATCCTCTGGCCTTCTCCACCAACGGTGTAGTTAACAAATTCAACTGAAAGGCGGTCACCTGAACCCGGAATATATTTTTCCATCTCATTCTTTACCCAGTTCCATGCTGCTCCTATACCAATCTCAGGATCATCCTGCACACTCAGATTATGACGCGTATGGAAGCTGACAAGCTTCTGTATGTATGCTTCTATATTATTGCGTGAGATCTCTTCAACCATATTACTAATCATAGGATCTCTCTTTATTATTTCCTGGGCTTGAGTAACCTTTATGCCAAGGATCATAACTATAGCTAGTACCAGATATCTTTTCATAATAATTGTTCATTTATTAATTCATATCAAATATATCAAATAGAGGAAACAGTAGGTAAAATTGTTCTGTCAAAAGGAGGGGATTTAAAATATTTTAACAAATTTTGAAATACCGGATAATAATGTAATTTTTGAATATGAGATTAAGAGACTTACTTATCTGGGTAACGCTTTTCAGTATTGCCATGGCTTTTCTGGAGAGTTCAGTAGTGGTATATCTCAGGGAAATACTGTATCCTGAAGGATTTTCTTTTCCACTAGCAACAATTTCGGGGTCACTGGCTGTAACTGAAATATTCAGGGAGATAGCTACACTTGTAATACTGGTAGCTATAGCAATAATTGCAGGTAAAACATTCTCCGGTGGTTTTGCGTGGTTTGTTTACTGTTTTGCCATATGGGATATCTTTTATTATATTTTCCTGAAGCTTCTGATAGGCTGGCCTGCTTCATTGTTTGAGTGGGATATTCTCTTTTTGCTACCGGTTACATGGACAGGTCCGGTAATCAGTCCTTTGATAGTATGTATAATAATGATCAGCCTTGCTGCTATAATCTTATATTATTCAGGCAGGGAAGTTGATACAAAGCTGAAAACCACAGAGTGGCTTATTTTGATTTTTGGTGCTGTGATTGTCATAGTGTCATTTACCTGGGATTACTCAGGATATATTCTTGAGCGGTATTCAGTATCTGATATATGGAACCTGCCGCAGGACAGCTCTCTTCTGGATTATGCATCGGGGTATGTTCCCCGCAGCTTTAACTGGTGGCTTTTTGCCGCCGGCAACCTTGTGATTATATCAGTGATAGTTCTTATATACCGTAGACTCAGGCTTTCAGCCTTCAGGGCCCTCAGTCACTAAGTCTCTGCTTCTCTTAGTGTCTATGTCCTTTATCTTAATAAGCCTTATAGTACTCCCTGTTCAGCCTGGCAATATTCACAAGTTTTATTTCTTTCGGGCATTCAGCTTCACAGGAGCCTGTATTGGAGCAGTTGCCAAAACCCAGTTCATCCATTTTCCCCACCAGGGCACGTACCCTTTCTTTAGCTTCCACTTTACCCTGGGGCAAAAGAGCAAACTGGCTTATCTTGGCTGATACAAAAAGCATTGCGGAAGCATTTTTACAGCTTGCCACACATGTACCACAACCTATACATATACCGGCCTCAAAAGCCCTGTCTGCATTTTGTTTTCTTACGGGAATGGAGTTTGCTTCAGGGGCAGCACCTGTATTGACTGAGACATATCCGCCGGCTTCTATGAGTTTATCAAAAGCTGTTCTGTCAACCACCAGGTCTTTAATTACAGGGAAAGCTTTCGATCTCCAGGGTTCAACGGTTATTGTATCCCCATCCCTAAAAGCACTCATACTTAACTGACAGGTAGTAACCCCTTTCTCGGGTCCATTTGGCCGGCCGTTTATGTATAATCCGCATGAACCACAAATACCTTCACGGCAATCGCTGTCAAAAGCAATTACATCTTCTCCTTCGAGTAAAAGTTTCTCATTAAGGTAGTCCAACATTTCAAGAAATGTCATTTCCGAGGAGACCTCATCAAGCTTATATATTACAAATTTTCCCTTATCATCTTTATTTTTCTGACGCCATATTTTAAGTGTTATATTCATATCGTTCAGATTTGAGTATTAATTATTATGCCTATTTATAACTTCTTTGTACGGGCTTGACAAATTCAAACTTCAGTTCTTCCTTATGCAACTTGGGATCTGATGTTTCCCCTGTGTATTCCCAGGCTGCAACGTAAGAATAGTTTTCATCATCCCGCTTAGGTTCTCCTTCTTCAGTCTGATATTCTTCCCGGAAATGTGCACCGCATGATTCCTTACGGTTAAGGGCATCTAAAACAATCAAATAAGCCAGGTCAAAGAAATCGGCTACCCTGCCTGCTTTCTCCAGTTCATGGTTCAGATCATTTAGGTCTCCGGCTACCTTAACATCTTTCCAGAATTCATCCTTGAGCTCCTTTATTTCTTTAAGGGCCTGTTTCAATCCTTCCTCGTTTCTTTTCATTCCCGAATAAGTCCATAATATATGTCCAAGCCGTTTATGGAAAGAAGTAGGGCTCTGTTTACCATTTACTGACATAAGTTTATTCAGTTTTTCTTTAACCGCTTTCTCCGCTTCATCGAATTCGGGTGTGTCGGTTGGTATCCGTGGAGTCTTAATTTCATCTGCTAGATAATCACCAATAGTAACCGGCAGGATGAAGTATCCATCTCCTGAGCATTGCATAAGAGAACTTGCTCCGAGGCGGTTGGCTCCATGGTCAGAGAAATTGGCTTCACCTATGGCATACAGGCCGGGGATGGAGGTCATAAGATTATAATCTACCCACAATCCACCCATTGTATAATGTGAAGCAGGATATATCCGCATGGGTTCTTCATATGGATTTATGCCTGTGACTTTCTTATATAAATCAAATAGAGTTCCGTACTTGGCTTTAATAGCATCCTTGCCCTGGTTATTAATGGCATCCCTGAAATCGAGGTAAACAGCCAGTCCGGTATCTCCAACACCATATCCCTCGTCACACCTTTCTTTGGCAGCCCTTGAGGCTACGTCTCTTGGAACCAGGTTACCGAAGGCGGGGTATTTACGTTCAAGATAGTAATCCCTTTCTTCCTCTTTTATGTCAGATGCCGGCCTTTTATCCCCTTTTTCTTTTGGGACCCATACCCTTCCGTCATTCCTGAGCGATTCTGACATAAGGGTAAGTTTCGACTGGTAGTCATTAAGAACGGGAATACATGTAGGATGGATTTGAGCCATGCTTGGATTGGCTATAAAAGCTCCCTTTTTAAATGCAGCCAGAGCGGCAGATCCATTTGAGTTAATAGCAAGGGTTGAAAGATAATATACCGTTCCAAAGCCTCCTGTGGCAAGAACAAGAGCATGTGCCGAGTGTCTCTCAATCTCACCGTTTATTAAGTTTCTTGTAATTATCCCTCTTGCTTTACCATCAATTACAACAAGGTCGAGCATATCACGGCGTGCAAACATTTTTGCTTTTCCCTCCTTTATCTGCCTGCTGAGGGCCTGGTATGCTGCCAGTGTACATTGCTGTCCAGTCTGCCCCTGGGCATAGAATGTCCTGGAAACCTGTACTCCTCCGAAGGAGCGGTTAGACAGGTATCCACTGTATTCTCTTGCAAAGGGCACTCCCTGTGCGACGTACTGATCGATTATTTTATTACTTACTTCTGCAACACGGTAAACATTTGCTTCCCTTGCACGGAAATCACCTCCCTTGATCATATCATAAAATAAGCGGAAATCACTGTCTGAATCATTTTTGTAATTCTTGGTTGCATTGATTCCGCCCTGTGATGCAATTGAGTGTGCCCTGCGCGAAGAGTCCTGAAAGACAAATACTTTGACGTTATATCCTAGCTCGGCCAGGGATGCTGCAGCTGATGCACCGGCTGCCCCGGCACCAACAACAATAATATCAAGTTTTTTCTTGTTGGCAGGATTAACAAGTTTAATTGATGCTTGATGTTTTGTCCATTTCTCTGATAATGGTCCGTCAGGTATTTTTGAATCCAATTTTGCCATTTTGATAATTTTTCGGTTTTTCCCTGATTATTTGAATAGCCAGATAATTAAAGGTATAGATATAAATCCGGCAGGAATGAGGGTAGCATAAAATACTGCCACAAAATTCACTACAGGTGACCATATCCTGTGATTGAGACCCAGTGTCTGGAATGCTGAAGTAAATGCATGGTAAAGGTGAAAGCCAAGTACAATAAAGCAAACCCAGTAGAAAATATTATATCCCGGAATAGCAAATAACTGGTAAGCAACGGAATAAAAATTTTCTGCATCCCCCTCAATAAAGCCAAGCTTTATTAAATAGAAATTTGTGAAGTGGATGATTAAGAAAATAAATATTGTTCCACCTGTCCAAATCATGAATCTTGAAAAGAAAGATGTTTTTGATTTATTGCCTGATTTATACCTTAATGGTCTTGAAAGCCAGTTTTGAATCTGAACTACAATACCGGTGAAGATATGAACCAGGAATGCCAGCATCAAAATTATTTCAACTACCTTAATAAGCGGGAAAGCGGCCATGAAATGAGCCGCTGAATTAAAGGGTTCGGGATCTGACTTAAGTAACATAAAGTTGATTCCCAGGTGCACTGGCAGGAAGGTTAAAAGGAACAATCCCGCCAGAGCCATAACAAATTTCTTTGATACGGATGAGGCGATTACTTTATTCATATGAAAGGAAGGTTTTGAGATTAATTTTTAGTACACTACTCACAAATATATTTTAATTATTTTTAGCTTACTAATTAAAAATGATGTTATTCAAAATATTTTCTTTAATATGCCGGGTGTGAAAAAAAGCATAGATTTTAACGGGGGTAAAATAATATATTATGATAATGGTGATGGTGATGGTGATGCAATAATTCTCCTGCACGGATACCTTGAATCGTCTGAGGTATGGGATGATTTTGTGCCGGACCTGGCAGAAAAATTCAGGGTGATAGCAATTGATTTGCCAGGACATGGTGAATCAGGTGTATTTGGGAATGAGCACTCAATGGAATTTATGGCAGATGTGGTAATAGCCGTTATGAATGAGGAAGGGATTGAAAAGGTCATGCTGACAGGTCACTCAATGGGGGGATATGCTGCCCTGGCTTTTGTTGAAAAATATCCCTCACGGCTGAATGCATATTGCCTTTTCCATTCACATCCATTTGCTGATACTGATGAAATAATCATTAACAGGAAAAGGGAGATCAGGGTGGTGAAATCAGGAAAAAAAGATATTATCTACCCGGTAAATATCCCAAAGATGTTTGCAGATTTCAATACAGAAAAGTTTAGCGCGCAATTGGACCGTAATAAAGAGATAGCATCAAGGATCCCTGCAGATGGTATTATCGCTGTGATTAACGGAATGATAAGCAGGCCTTCAAGAATTGATATACTTGAAAAAGGAGATATACCGCTCCTGATGATCTTTGGGATGCATGATAACTATATCCCCTTTGGGGAGGTTAAGGACAGGATTACACTTCCGGAAAATGCCGAAATACTTGTTCTCGAGAAATCAGGGCACCTGGGCTTTATTGAAGAAAAGGAGAAATCACAGAAAGCTCTAATTAAATTCTTTAACAAACAGTTGAAATAAATATCTAAAACCTGAGAATTATGAAAAAAACTCTTACAGCAATCCTTGTTTTCTTATTAGTATTATCACCTGGTTGTGTTAATGATAGTAATGAAAAAAGCGAGGATAACAGAATGGACTGGTGGCGTGATGCACGCTTCGGAATGTTCATACACTGGGGATTGTATGCTGTGCCCGCAGGTGAATGGGAAGGAACGACCAATCATGCTGAATGGATAAGAACAACGGCTCAGATCCCGCTTGAAACCTACGATGAATTTGTTGAACAGTTCGATCCCGTTGAATTTGATGCGGAGGAATGGGTGAAAATGGCAAAAGATGCAGGTATGAGGTATATTGTTATTACCTCGAAACATCATGACGGATTTTGCCTCTTTAATTCTGAATACACCGACTTCGATATCATGTCCACTCCCTTCAAAAGGGATATTCTTAAAGAACTTTCAGATGCCTGTTCCGAACAGGATATTGTTATGTGCTGGTATCATTCGATTATGGACTGGCACCATCCTGATTATCTTCCCCGGCGTGACTGGGAGACGGACAGGTCAGCAGAGGGAGCTGATTTTGACAGGTATGTTGAGGAATATCTGAAGAATCAGCTGGCTGAACTGACTGGTAACTATGGAAAGATAGGAGTGTTATGGTTTGATGGTGAATGGGAAGACACATGGACACATGAGAGGGGGTTTGATCTGTATAATTATGTACGTGGGTTGCAGGAAGATATAATAATAAATAACAGGGTTGATAAAGGACGCCAGGGTATGCAGGGAATGACAAAAGAGGGTGAATTCAAAGGTGATTTTGGTACTCCTGAACAGGAAATCCCGGACACAGGATTACCCGGAATCGAATGGGAGACGTGCATGACGATGAATAATCACTGGGGTTATAATAAATATGATAATAACTGGAAATCGTCAAAAGACCTTGTGCAAAAGCTTGTTGATATAGCGTCCAAGGGTGGTAATTTCCTTCTTAATGTTGGACCAAAAGCTGATGGTACCTTTCCGCAGGAAAGTATCGAAAGGCTGAAAGCAATAGGTGACTGGATGGATATTTACGCTGAATCAATATATGGAACATCGGCAAGCCCGTTCAGCAATCTTGAGTGGGGAAGGTGCACAAGAAAACAGGAGGGTAAAAATACACGGCTATACCTGCATGTCTTTAACTGGCCTGAAGATAATAAGCTTTCCCTGCCGGCCTTTGATAATAAGATTAAAAATGCGTTTGTCATGGATGGTATGATCGAAACCAGTTTTGAACGCCAGGATGATAAGATAATTATTGACCTGCCGGAAGAGGCACCGGATGAATATAGCCCGGTTATTATTGTTGATATAAAGGGCACATTATAGTTAAGATAAAAGACAAAAGGCAGATAATTGTAGAGACGCCAGGCTTGGCGTCTCTACTCAGCCGCACACCAGCGAAGGTGGAGCCTAATTACTTTCGAGGTACTCAATTGCTTTCTTCAGCGTTGTATCCAGCTCCTGCCAGACTGGATAAAAACCCTTATTATCGAGTATATTCCTTGCTATATATGCCCTGAGCTGAATCTCGATTATCTCGCCTGATTCTTCAAGGTCTTTCCAATCAGGATTCACCCCGTTTTCTTTTGCATACGGTATAAATTTATCGAGCACCGACTGCTTTTCAAGGAAATTGTTAATCTCAACTACCGTTTGAAATTCCTGGAGTTTCTCCCTGTTCTCTTCTGTGTAGCTGAGAGAATACCTGTATATAAGTCCACTGTTCCTGACTCTTGCGAAATACATTGAAAGACCGGAGGTATCAGCTGGTACAAACACATCGGGCATAATACCACCGCCGCCATAGACTATCTTTCCCCCGGGTGTTTCAAACTTCTGTATGTTATCAAACTGAATGCTGTCTGCGTTTTGATGTTCAAGCCTTATGAACCTTTCATTAAGATCAGCAACATAATCTTCATAACCATTCTCATATGGTGTCTGGATAGAACGGCCTGTAGGTGTATAATACCTGGCTACCGTAAGTCGCATTGCCGACCTGTCATTGAAAATTATCGGTTCCTGTACCAGTCCTTTACCGAATGAGCGACGGCCTATGATAGTTCCACGGTCATTATCCTGTATGGCCCCGGCGACTATCTCACTGGCCGATGCACTCCATTCATCTATAAGTATCACCAGCTCCCCCTCGAGGAATGACCCATTTTCTGTCGAAAGGTATTCTTCCCTTTTCCTGGCACGGCCCTCTGTATATACTATTACCTTCCCGCCGGGCAGGAATTCATCTGATATCTTTATTGAGGGATCCATAACTCCACCTACATTACCTCTCAGGTCAAGTATCAGCTTCTCCATACCTTTGGCCTTTAGCTCATTTATGGCTTCAATAAACTCATCATAGGTAGTCATTGAGAACCTGTTTATCTTGATAAAGCCTGTATTGTCATTAACCATATAGGCTACATCAATTGAATAAATAGGGATTTTATCCCTTACTATGGTAAATGGTATCATGTCCTCAACACCCTTCCTGAGAACTTTAATATTGACCTCGGTACCACGAGGCCCCTTGAGCATTCCCATAATATCTTCATCAGCAATACCCTGCCCCGCAATCAATGAATCTCCGACATAAATGATCTTATCACCCGCCATTACCCCGACTTTTTCGGAAGGTCCCCCGGGGATGGTGCTTATTATCAGCACGGTATCTGTGAGCATATTGAAAGAAATGCCTATACCTTCAAAATTACCCTGCAGCTGTTCGTTGGCAGCTGTAAGTTCCCGCGCCGGTATATATACCGAATGAGGATCAAGTTCATGAAGCATTACGGGAATGACCGATTCAACAAGGTTATCGCGATCGACAGAATCAACATAATTTGCCTCAATATAATTTAATATCCTGCTTATTTTGTCTGTTCTTGGGTTAATCGACAAGGGAGGATGAGATGTACGTCCGGGCATTTTTATTCCTATAAGTACACCGGCAATAACCGAAACCGCTATTATAAGAGGCAAAATACTGTTCCTGGGACTGTTATTGTATTTCATATTCATCTTTTTCAAGGTCAACGTAAATTAGTTCAATTCCAGCTCTTATCAAAAGATCATGGCCATCAGACATTCTGTATTTTTCGCTGAAAACAACTCTTCGTATACCCGACTGTATGATAAGCTTGGCGCATTCCATGCAGGGGGAGGTAGTAACATATAGGGTGGAATTATCACTTGAGTTATTTGATTTGGCCACCTTGGTTATGGCGTTGGCCTCGGCATGCAATACATAAGGTTTTGTGCGCCCTTCTTCATCCTCGCATATATTTTCAAAGCCTGCGGGAGTACCATTATAGCCATCGGAGATTATCATTTTCCCCTTTACAATAAGGGCTCCAACTCTTCTTCGTTCGCAGTATGAATTTTCAGCCCAGATGCCTGCCATCTGCAGGTAGCGCTTATCAAATTGTTTTTGCTTGTCACCGTAAGGCCTAAGCTTTTTTTTATCACCCATATTATTCTATTTCAGGTAAAAAAACGGCCATCAAAATTAGTTATATTAGCGGCTAAAACAAAATGATTTTATCATCCCTGTCTTGATAAGGAATCATAAATATTATGGATGATTGGAATACTGGATTAATGGAATGATGGAACCGAGCATGGCGAGTTTGCTGAAAGCATGCGAGGCCTGTGAGCTCGTGAGCCCCGAATCTGCGATTCGAGGATCCTCGAAAAAGCGTGAGCTTATTCGGGACTATGATTGTGTCTGGCCAGCCTTCGCTGGCGCGGGTCTCTGACCCGTGCCTTGCTTAGGAGGGTAGAGAAGGCTGAGGCTAAGGTGTTATCTTTCGCTGGCGCGGATTTGGCTCACTCTCACCTTAATCTCACTGCGTCCTCCGAAGTCCCGAGCATTCGGGACGAAGGAGGAACTCATTCTCAACTCACTTTCAACTTCTTTTTCCCCCGGCGTTCACTTCGTTCAG
>Ga0114922_10000914_pt1 | contig 28171 bp, 22 predicted proteins | sample AartaG_FD_100975 | JGI IMG/M metagenome (GOLD analysis project Ga0114922, IMG submission 100975) | Deep subsurface microbial communities from Aarhus Bay to uncover new lineages of life (NeLLi) - Aarhus_00045 metaG | ecosystem: Environmental > Aquatic > Marine > Oceanic > Sediment | place... | reverse complement strand
TACCACAATGAACCGAGCCGCGACCGTGAGGGAGCGGTTTTCCGCGGATGAACCCGGACCGCTTCCTTACGGGCGCGGCTCGGATGATGCTTTTCACACACGCTCTGAGAGACGCTGCTGTCAGTGCGTGCCGACGCCGGGCGCGGCAGCCATGATTCGTCGTCCTCCCAGGCGTCCCCCGGGTCCGTGCATTTGTATGGGCCCACCGTATGGCAGTCGCTGATGGATCCCCGGACGCGGCCCAGAGCGCAAGCGACCAGTCGCAAATCGAGATCGTCGGCATCGTTACTCACGATCGCCCTCCTTCAACGCGGTCCCGGAGTCCGACTGGACGCCCAGGCGCTCTTGCAAAGTGTTGATCGCCGTGTCCAGCAGGTAGCGGACGCTTCTGACGGTGCGACACATGGCTTGGGCGATCCGGGGATAACTCAAATCGTCCTCATAGCGCAGGCGGAGTGCCTCCCGCTGGTTCTGGGGCAGCGCCCCCAGCGCACGGTCTACCTGGGCGATCAGTTCCTGCGCTTCCAGGGCAACAGGTGGACGCGGTTCGCCACTGGGGCGGGTTTGCACCCACGTCCGGGTTCCCTTACGCGTTTGACTCATGGGAATCATGCGCCTCTCGCTACTACGGATCTTCAGGCTCTGATTGTGACAGACCGCAAAGAGCCATTCCCTCTCATGAGTGCTCAAAGTGGCGGGATCCACGGCGCACAACTGCAAATACGTTTCCTGCACTGCATCACGGCCCCCTTCCGAGTTGCCGGTGATGCGCTTGCCGTACTGAAATAGCCCCTCTTCATGGCGTTCCAGAACACCCGCCACCCAGCCAGGATCAATTCCCCGGCCAGCGCCTTTCATTTTTCCTCCTCGCCCGCCCCCAACCCCCCTCTATTAGTAAAAACCCACAAGACGCCGAAAGCGCTGAAAAAATCTCGCAATTTTCTCTGATTTTTTCTTCGATTGGGGCATTGACCCGCCCTGGTTCATCGATGCCACGGCAGCCTGATATGGAAAAGCGTGATCCAGAATCGCGCAGTCAATTCAGTCGCTCTGTACCGAGAACATCAGAGCGATCCATCTCTCCGAATCCCGCTCCCTGGACGTTGGGCGCATTCAAGCAGGGGCCAGCGACTAGAAGACAGATCACACCCCCACGCTATTAACGACATTCGCGCGAAAAGCGCGCGCGAAGAATCGGAAAAACTTGCCCGGCACCACAGCCTGCGACGGAGGTGCTCGCCGGGTCTGGCCTAGCCTCGTTGCCTGCGTGGCAAGACCGGCCAAGTTGTCTGAATTGCAGTGAGGATTTTGTCTGAGCACCCTCGCTCATGCGAGGCTGCGGGGACCGCGTGTAGGAGAGGGAGTGGCCCTGCACTGGGCGTGGTCCGGAGATGCCACATCAGTAAAGACAGAGCCACCCCCATCTTGCCGTTGCTACACGTGCCTTGTGGCATCTCCAGCCTGTTGGATCGAAGCGTCTCCTTGCCCGGCTTGGTGGTCTGCGACGTGCCGTCCCCGTCTGGGGAATGTGGCAGCGCCGGCAGCGTAGCTTCTGAAGGCGGCCACGCCGGACCGCTCAGCAGCGGCCGTGACGGTAAGCACGTGCGTGCGCCCGGGCATTCACAGCCGTACCATCAGGTGAGGGCTTGAAAACCCCCCGCTGGGGAGGTTACACTTATTGAGCCTCGGCCTAAACTTAGGCACATGTGAGCGGGCGCTGTAATCGGGCGCACGCCACAGACCGACTGCACGCGGTCGTCCGTGCGAGCGTACAATCGGTTGCTGTCCCATGCATGCAACGCACGGTATGCCGAAGTTCTCCTTCGAGCGCAGTGGCGCTTTGCATGCATTAACGACATTTGGACGCCAAGCGCGCGCCGAATCTGCTTTTTTTTGATTTCGGCCGTGCCGTGCAGGACAAGGACGGGGGAGAATCCGTGCCGGAGCAAGGCCAATCCATCGGCGAAGGCGAATTGCAGGGACTACTGCTCGCGCGTGCGCCGAATCTGCTCGCTTATCTCGAAAGCAAAATTCCCGGTCGTTTTCGGCGTGTTGTAAGTGCTGATGACGTGCTTCAGGAGATCTGGTCAGCCGTCTTTCGTGGGATCGCCACGTTTCGGGCCGACGGCCGACCTGATGCCTTTGACCGGTGGCTCAGAGTCATCACCGACCACGAGTTGTCGGATGCCTTAAGACCCTTACGGCGGAAGAAACGGAATATCCACCGTCAGATTTCGAACCGGCCGCAGGTGTATTATTCATCCCTCGACGATCTGGTCGCGGTCTTGGCTTCACCATGCCGCACGCCCAGCCGCGAGAGTTCGTTGAAGGAGGCCAAGCAGGCGATTCGCAGCGCGGTGGACAGCTTGCCGGATGACCAGAAGCAGGCGTTGACCATGCAGTACGTCGAGGGCCGGCCGATGTCGGAAATCGCCAAGGAAATGGGCAGATCAGAGCGGGCGGTCGCCGGTCTCATCTACCGCGGCCGGTTAGGCGTGCTCGCCCAGCTCGGGCGTGCGCGAGACTATTTTACCGACGCATCCTCTGAGGATGCCGCGGGCTGACCGAAACGGGAATCCACGTGGGCGGCAAGCGAAAGAACCGGGGCAAGCTCGGTGCAGACGACGCTGAGCACGCCGCTCAGATCGACCAGATCATCACGGATGTGACGCACCAATATCGTGCCGGACTAAACGTTGATATCGAAGCCATCAAGCAGCAACACCCGCATCTGATGCCTGAACTCGGGGATCGTCTTCGGCTTCTGCGGGCCATTGAAGAGGCGAGGCGGAAAGCCGGGCAACAGCATGAATCGCCGGGCGCTGTGGAGGGCTTCGAGATCGGTGCCGATGAGGATCTGAGGGTTCTGCGCAAGGCACTGGACGGGTACGAGATTCTCGAACGCCTGCATTACGGCGGCCAGGGGGTGGTGTACAAGGCGCTGCAACTAAAGACCGGCCGGTTCGTGGCGATCAAGGTACTGCTCTTCGGGCCGTTGTCCACACCGCAGCAGCGGCACCGCTTTGACCGGGAAGTCAGACTCATGTCTCGCGTCAAGCATCCGAATATCGTTACTCTGCACGATAGCGGCGTCGTACGAGGACTGCCATACCTGGTGATGGAGTATGTAGAGGGCGGTCTGCCAATCGACAGATATGTCATTCTCCAAGACATGACGGTGCACGAGATGGTCGAGTTTTTCGCTACCGTCTGCCGGGCCGTCAACAGCGCACACCAGCAGGGCGTCATCCACCGCGACCTCAAACCGTCGAATATCCTCGTTGATACGGACGGCAAGATGCACGTGCTGGATTTCGGACTGGCCAAGGATATCTGGCAGGCCGATTCTACCGACGGGCGGGTGTTGCATTCTCTGACCGTGGGGGTCGTCGGCACGCTTCCGTACCTGAGCCCGGAACAGGCCGACGGTTCGGGGCAGATAGATACACGTTCGGACGTATATTCCCTCGGGGTGGTTCTGTTTCACCTGTTGACCGGAGACTTCCCATACCCGGTGGAAGGTGCCACCGAGACCGTGCGATCCAACATCATCGCCCACGAGCCCGTGCGGCTGCGTAAGGCCCTCGGCCAAGACGAGCTGAGCCGTCCTCGCGGCGCCGGACAGATCAACGCCGATCTGGAGGCCATACTTCTCAAGGCGTTGGAGAAGGAGAGGTCCCGCCGTTACCAGTCGGCGTTGGAATTCGCCGAGGATTTGGAGCGGTTCGTTGGAAAAGAGGCGGTCAGGGCGCAGGGCAGTCGGCACTTGTACATCTTGGGCAAGACGATGCGTCGATACCGGATACCGCTGGGTCTTGCGGCCGCATTCCTGATCGTGGTCGGGGCACTTGCCGGAGAGCTGCTCAGGCTGGCGATGCGCATCGAGGCCGTGGACGCCGCCGGTCGGCAACAGGTCCAAAACGCGCAGGTGTCTAACGTTGATGTCCTGCGTCTATATCGGGATGCCCAAGCGAAGGTGAATCACCTTGACGAGTTCGCCGAGATGCCACCGGCGCTGGCCGAACGGCACTTGCAACGGTACCAGAAACCGGCCGTCGAACCGGACGAGAGATTCGAGCGCATCGCAGAAAACAAGCCTCCGAATCTGCTGGAGTCCATTCAGGACAGCGATGAGCCATCGCATGAGAGCGTCGTTAGTTGGCTGAAAGATGTCGGCGACGAGCTGGATTCGACCGCGGCCACGTTGCAAACGACGTCTATCCGCGTGCCGTTGGAGGAGGGTACGGCCCTGGCGATGACCGTCGATGGCCAAGCCTGGTCATCGATTGAGAGCATGTGCGAGGTCTTCCTCGTTCGTGCATACCTAAGGCGGGCGACCGGCAACGACGATGGCGCGTTAGCTGATCTCACGTCAATCCGACACCTTGCTTTGGATCTCGGGGACGGCGTTACTCTTGCGCATAAGAACGCTTCGATCACGTGGCGGCATCGAACCTATGTCTTTATTCGCGCGGCGATCACCGATGCGCTACGAAGCGGGCAGTCCGTCGAAGAATGGGTTAACTGGCTAGAAGCCGATCCCCTCCTCGTCGACCTCGGACCCGCGCTCGTACATGCCGGACTGGCGACCACTCAACTGTTGAACGCTTCCTTTCTAATGGACTCTCCATCGGCACCGGCGTACCTCGATCTCGACAGATTGAACGAGTTGACAGATGGTTACCTTGACGAAGTTGGCGCGCTCACGCCGGACACACGATCGCAGGCGCGAAGCTACCGCAAAGAGGACGCTGACGAACTGGTCGAACACTTCATCAATTGCGCCCGGCATTGGGGAGAACTGACGTACTCGGAACTTGAACAGGCGGTTGTCACGCGCGATGGATCCATGATCGAAGCGAGAGAACACAACCCTGCGCTCTACATATTTCCAGAGATCGGGATCCAGTATCGCGCTCGACTCCAGACAACGGCACTCCGCCGTGCCTTGAAGGTCGTAGCAGCGGCCGCGCGTCTTCGAGATGTGCACGGCCGCTGGCCACAGAACCTATCCGAAGACCTGAATCTCACCGAGTCAAGTGCAATCATTGAACCGATGACGGGTGAGGAGTTCGTTTACCAGGTCATAGATGGTTTACCCTGCTTGCGCTCAGTCTCTTTAGAGGCGGTCAGCAAGCCCCACTTGCTGATTGATGAAACTTCGGCAACCCCCATCTTGGCCTCCTCAGGCGTCGTGACATACTTTCCGTCCCCAGTGACTCCGTAAGCCCGGTTCGCTACTTTCGAGCCGAAGCAACCAAGGTATTGTGCGTTGAGGGCCAACTCTCTGGCGGGCAGGGATTTGGAACGCACGGACACGATATCGGGGTCATCGTCGTTGGACAAGCATCTGCCATCATGATCACGCACGCACCATGCGAACAGCAGCAGATAATCTTACCATCGCTGTTGCCCTCTTTCCCTTGCCAGTCGTTTCTACTTTGGTAATTGTCGACGATCCTGGCAAGGCCGTCAAAGTCCGCGTCGTCGAGCGAGCCGTTCCCGTCGACGTCGAACTCATCTATTTCCGGCGTGCCAACCTCAAGCGCCATTTCGAGCGCAGCGACGTCGCCCTCATCAACTGTCCCATCGCCATTTACGTCGCCGGGCCGCGAATGATAGACCAGCGACGTCCGGCCGCCGCCGAAGGCCACGGCCGTCGAATGACCGGCCGGAATGGGACGGTCAAGCTCGATCGTCCAGTAGGTGCCCTCGCCGGCGATGGAGACGATTTCCGGCACGTTGTCGGCAGTGGATATGAGCTGCACACAGTCGTAGTGCAACTCAACCTTCCTGTCGAACTCTACATCAACCAGCATGATTCCCACCGGTTTGCCGTCTGAGCTCTGAGGTGTCCGCACGTCGACGAAGCCCTCCGCCGGATAACTCCAGACAATTTCAATGTCGTCCGGCAGACAATCACGGCCCGCCTTACTCATCGAGTCATCGTCTATCAGGCCGCCACCGTTGTCGATCTTGCCGGTGTCGACCGAAATCGCACCAGTCGAGCGCTGATCTATCACCAACACGGCGGACTTCATGTCCGTCATTGAGTACGCCAGCGCCGAGCAAATAACAATAGCCAAAACAATGATTGTTCCCTTCATCTGAGTCCTTCCTTTCGTATGGCGCACATGAACCTGAACCGCTCAGTGCGCACACTTTCCCCGCGCGACGCACAAGCAGCCGGGCGCGGCCGGTCTGCTATGAGTCGTCTTCGGACTAACACCCTCAGACGGACGGCGTTCCAACAGCCGTCACACGCGCCCTCGGGTTGCGTCAATTTCCATGGCCATGGAAAAGTCACCGAGACTTCGTAGGTTGCTTAACGACATCTGAGCCGAAAGCGCGCGCGGGAAAGGGAAGTTTTTTTGCTAGAAGGGACATTTCCAACGAATAGCGACCGCTGGCCTTGGCAGGTCCCATATTAACCCGGTTCGAGACAAGTACCGTTATATACGGCGGCGAGCTCTAAGCGGGCAACCTACCCACCCGGTCGCGACCGGCACAGCGTGCCGATCCCAGGGTCGAGGTGCGAAGGACATTCAGACGGAGCAACATCGGCGAACATCAGGGCGGTGCCACGCCTGACGATCTGCAGGATGGTCTCGTGTACGAAGGACCGTTTTCTGTGCTTCTCGTGTGGTACCGGCGTCCACGGTGTTTACGTGAGCATGCCTAAATCACGAGCTCCCAAGCGTGGAACGAACGGGACGGCGGCCCGCGTGGTGGCCTGAGCGTGGGTTCCCGTCTGGCCATTCGGAAAAAATTTCCGGTTTTTTTGAGATTCCGCGCGCGCTTTTCCCGCGGTTGTCGTTAATGAGTAGCGGCAACGTTGACCAAACAGTGTGCGGTTGGGGGGCCTTCCCCACCGGCGGGGCAAGGGTTTACCCTCAGGCGGTGATTGGCGACTATGGGCACGAGCGAGAATCCGACAGCAGCAATCGCCAGGGCTTTTGAGGAGTTCCGCCGACAACGTGAACACTCCGGAGCCGACGACAGGCGCCAACCCTTGCGCAGTTCCTGGTGCATGCCGTTGATAATCAAGCTTAAAGAACCAGTCGGCGACACAGCGATAAGGCGGCGAGCGGAGGTGGTGACTCACGACATCTCGGGCAGCGGATTCTCCTTCATTTTCAACCAGTACGTCGCACCGGGCACTCTAGCCAGAGCCCGGTTTCACGCCTTGGCCGAAGAGCCCCGAGTAAGCGGCGTCGTCCGCAACTGTGTTCATGTTCACGGCAAGCATTATCGCGTCGGTATTCAATTCACCCAACGCTGACAGTTCGTTGAACAATGTGTCGCACGGGTTTCCAACCCGTGTCTTCACCCGCTAGAAGACGGTGCCAGCATGATTGTGGTTTCCCGCCCGGGTGAGTGTCCCCGACCGGCCATTCGGAAAAGACTTCCGCCTTTTCCAATTTTCCGCGCGCGCTTTTCGCGCCGTTGTCGTTACTTGGGTAGTGGACACTGTGTCGGCGTGGTCCGGGGAACAAGGGGGGTTTGCGCTTGCGCTTCGGAGAGGATGTGACCACGCCAACCTCGATGGGGCAAGTCCTGGCGGGATGCTGGGATCGCATCGACGTGAGCCAGGTTGGACGGAAGACCCGTTGCGCGGATATTGTTCGGACAATCGGCGAGTTCTGTGCCGTGTGTGATGCCGGACGGCTGGCCGTCATCGACGGCGAGGTCCGGTGCAATAGGTGTGATACTGCCGTCGGTCGGTTCGAGGGCTTCCTGGAACCTTTCTCGCTGGAAAGTGCGTCCGGATTTCTGGCGGCCGAGTCCAGGGTGGTGGAGGATTTCCTGCGTTGTCAGAAGTCGCCACGCAGGCCGATACCCTTGGGCCGCCCGTTCTGGGTGCTTGGGAGGCGTGAAGGTGGGAGTGTCCGGCGGATCGTGTGGGAGGGGCAACCCTGCCCCTCGTGCCCTGCCGGCCAACTGGAGCATTTCTGCGGACCGGACGCTGATGACTCTCAGGAGGCGCTTATATGCCTTGCCCCAGGCTGTGGATACGGGGTCTTGGTCGTCGGTTCGGTCTTGCCGACCGAGCGGCAGGAACTGCGATTTTGGTGGGACGTCCCGCTCGAAGCAAGCCCCTCCTCACTGCTCCAGCGGCTACACAGGCTCTCTGGCAAACCGCCGCTTCAGCAATTAACGACAACGGCGCGAAAAGCGCGCGAGACGAATCACGAGAAACCTAAAAAAATGTCCTCCACCTAAGAACTTGGCCGTAGTGAGGTCGCAGCCGCCCCTTGGAAATGAACATTTCGATGATGAGGATGATAATAATATAGAGAATTCTGCAACATTGTTTGGAAGGAGAAGGCGCTGACAGTGGCCTCCGGAAGCTAAGTCTGGCTTCGCCCGCCCGAACCCAACCCCGACCGTGTCTCTGTTTGGGTGATCAAGGGATTTCGAAGAGGGTTCGGTTCCCTCTAGTTGACCGGTCGGTGCGGAACTGGCCGACCCAGGGGTTAACTCACGACGCCGAGGCGGAGACGCCTCGGCGTTCTTGCTTTAACCCGCTATTTCGCAAGGGTTTAGCGACAATCGCGTACGCCCGTGTTGTCTCTCCGGAGCGCCTCTCTCCGTTCCCGTCGAGGGCCGGGGCGCCCCGACCCGCGAACCGGGGCCGAAAGTCTCTCCCGCCGCCGAGAGACAACCCCGCCGGGTTATGAGGGGGTTGGGTTCGGACGAGGGAACGCAACCCTTGCTGCGCGGTTACGCCAATCGCAGCTTTTCTCCGGCGACAAGTCTGAACCCATTCGGTCACATGGAATGCTTCGCCAGATCCTTCAGGAGCGCTTGCATGCGGTTACGCAACTCGGACGCGAGCTTCCTGAAGGGTGGTCCACGAAGCGATGTGTCGACTAGCTCGAGCTCCTCTGCCATGCTGTCTTTCGTGATTGACGAGACGGCCGAACGGAATTCGTTGCGAGTTTCGAGTAAGAGGAGGCGACAATGCGCCGCATCGAGTCTACGGCCTGCATTTCCGGCCTTCTTCGAAGTTTCGACCAGTTCCCGTTTCCAGATGTCCTTACTTTCGGAAGTCTCAGCCTGAGTTTTCTGCTGAACCAGATTGAAGTAGTTACTGTGATGGGATAGCTGTTCCTCCAACGCCAGAGACCACTCCGCGTACGCATCGATGAGCAGCGAGAAACGGTGATCCTTGCGGTCGAGTTTCTTGCCATACGTGATGGCAGCGATGGCCGAGAGCGACGCAATTGCCCCACCGACAATTGTGGCCGTCAGACTGGTCCAAAACTCATTCATCATAGTCGCCTCCTGACTGATCGGATTACCTCGCGACGCGCCCCAGACCGCTGCCGCCGCCCTGAACGTAAAAGACCTTGTCCAGGATACGGAGAAGGCTGTTCTTGATCCGGAAAGCATGCGGCTGAGAATCGTAGTCGTCCCTGCAGAGCCGCTCACGATCACTGGGAGAGAGTCCGGCAATCAAGTCGCTGTAGAAGGTTATCCACCGCTCGTATTCTTCAGGGTAGGTGAGGCCGCCCATCGCGGCTGTGTCCTTTCGAACTCGTGGTTGTACGCCTAGTGCTGCCTGCATCGCACTTACCCGCTTCCTTGCACGACTGTCGACTATCGGGAAATGAACGCGCGTACACCAGTGAAAGAACTTCGCTGCAAAAGAGTAGTTCTGGCGAAAATGCTCGGAAGGCTCAGAGTGCGTCAGGATGACAGGCATCGCTTTTCGAGCCACGCTGATCACGCGATCGGGTCTGTTCTCTAGATCGTGGTCATGGAGATCCTGGATCATATCCACCAAGGCCGGTGCGTGCCGCACGATGCTAGAGACGATGAGGTCCGCGGCTCCAGCCTCCATGAACAAACGGGTTCCCCACAGGCCGTCGAGAACTGCCACTCGCTCCGCAGCCACAGCCGGTTGATTCAGTCCCGTCACGGGGCCGAAGAGATGGGCGACGATACGGTCTGAGGCCAGCATCGTCGGGCTCGAGTTCATACGCTCGAGGCTCCGAACGGCAGCGTCCAAATCAAGCTCATAGCGACACCGGTTCATCGAACGATCTCCATTCGGAGTTGTCGACCCCGGCGCGCGTTTCCAGTTTCTCGGGCAAGTATCCTGCCCACCCGCCAGGTGACCGCGGTCATCAGGCTGTCGAGGAAATCCAACGATCACATCCTGCTTTAGGTTGCCAGCGGGACAAGCAGTGGCGAAGACGAACTGTCTTTCCGCGTAGCGCAGGGCCAGCGGTCGTACTTCGAAGATTGATCCGGCCGAAAAACCGTCTACCTCACCGTCCAGATCAGAGGTGGTGAAAACGTCGCTGCGGAAATCGACGCTGCCCGACGTGTCCGTAACGAGATATGCGACGCAAACCACGTAGGTCGGGTCCGAAACTCCGGACGGCAACGGGACATCCACCACCTTGATGCGGCCAGCGAACCGCGAAAATTCGCGTACTCGACGTTGGACATCTAGAGTCGGCGCGGGAATACGCCGCTGGACCGCACGCTCCTGCTCCGCCAGGACCGACCGTCGAAATGCCAGTTTGAACCACAACGCGAGGTTGGTCCCCTCGAAGTGTTGCAGACGCCAAGCCTGTTCGTGGCCCAGGTCAGACGCGGCATAGTGCTGCGAACGGCCGGCAGCATCATACGCCGTGGCGTGAATCCTCTCACTTGGTAGCTCCAACGTGAGGTGATCGATGACCCCGATCCGGTGTTTTTCGGCGGTCATTTGCGTATGCCTTGGCAGTACTGGCCAGAACACGATACGGTTGCTCTTGGTCTGCGTCATAGCGCCGAAAGGAAGAGAACCGCCTTCGGAGGACTTACACGCCAACACTGTGAGTTGGCCGAGGGGCTTACCTTGGTCCATCAACATCCGGGCAGCGCGTAGCCACAACGAAGAATCGGCGCCCAAGTGGTCGTGCTCCCGGAACAGGCGTTCGACGTCGCTAAGGTGGTCCGCGTCGGATGTTGCACTACGGCTCATAGTGGCATTCCCTCGCCTTCCAGCTTCGGCGGGCGCCGCTGGCCCAGCGATACGGCGTTGGATCATATTAGGAATCCTCACTCAAGTCTCCCCGTTCCCAATCGACGGCACTTCCCGGACATCTCGCGCGCCGACGGCATAGGTATCGGGTATGGCCGAGTCCGTACCCAAACGAAGCCGCCCCTCCGACGGTCAATCCGAAGCGCTCGAACTGCCCCCGTTCCCGACCCCTGAAGACCGGCGGCGGGCGATCGCCGCGTTGCTCGCCCGCGCCGTAGGCCGATGGCGACGACGGAATCGTGGACAGCGCAGGGACGACGCCCCGGGCGTTCCAATCGCCATCTCGGTGCGATCTGGCGCCGTATCTCACGCGGCCGAAAAACTCTCGAAAAAACCTGGAAATTGCCTTGATTCCGGGCGGCGCCGACCGCTCAGTGTGTCTGACCGTACCGCGGGTTAGCCGCCCGAGATGATGGAGACAAGCGTATGACACTCGACATCAACAAGGAGGTCGCGGCGCTGGAGCAGATGACCGTCGGCGAGTTGCAGGATCGGTACGCCGAGGTGTTTGGCGAGGCCGTGCGCAGCCGGCACCGGAAGTACCTGGTCCGGCGGATCGCGTGGCGTCTGCAAGCCAACGCCGAGGGCGGCCTGAGTGAGCCGGCTCTGCGCTGGGCCGAGGAACTGGCCAGCGACGCGGACGTGCGCCTGACGCCGCCCAAGTGGGCCACGGCCGGCGGTCCGGGCGAGGCCGCAGCCACGCGGACCACGCGGGTGCCGGTGGCCAAGGACCCGCGGCTTCCGTCGCCCGGGACTGCCGTCACGCGACGGTACAAGGGCCGGACGGTCGCGGTGACCGTGCTGCCGGACGGCTTCGAGTTCCGGGGTGAGCGCTATCGCTCGCTGTCGGCGGTGGCCAAGGCGATCACCGGCTCGCACATGAACGGCTTCCGCTTCTTCAAGCTGGAGGAGAAGAGATGACTCGGCGCCGGGCCAAGGAGACGAAACCCTCGATTCGCTGCGCGATCTACACCCGCAAGTCGAGCGAGGAGGGGCTCCAACAGGAGTTCAACTCGCTGGACGCCCAGCGCGAGGCCGCCGAGGCCTACATCGCCAGCCAGAAGGCCGAGGGCTGGGTCTGCCTGCCCGAGCGCTATGACGACGGCGGCTTCACGGGCGGGAACCTGGACCGGCCGGCCCTCCAGCGTCTAATGAAGGATATCGGAGACGGCAAGATCGACTGCGTGGTGGTCTACAAGGTGGATCGCCTGAGCCGGTCGCTGATGGACTTCGCCAAGATCGTGGATGCCTTCGAAAAGCACCACGTCTCGTTCGTCTCTGTGACGCAGCACTTCAACACGACGCACTCGATGGGGCGGCTGACGCTCAACATCCTGCTGTCATTCGCCCAGTTCGAGCGGGAGATCATCGGCGAGCGCATCCGGGACAAAATCGCGGCCTCGCGACGCAAGGGCAAATGGACGGGCGGTACTCCGACCCTGGGCTACGATGTGGACCGTTCGAACGGCAGCCCCAGGCTCGTGGTCAACCTCGTAGAAGCGTCGCGCGTGCGCCAGATCTTCGAGCTGTACCTCGAACTCGGGTCGCTGTTGCCTGTGGTCGATGAACTCGAGCGGCGGGGCTGGCGAACGAAGGTGTGGACCACGCGGGGTAGGCAACGCCGCGGCGGCCTGCCGTTCGACAAGTGCCGGCTCCACAGCCTGCTCACCAACGTGTTGTACGTGGGCAAGATCAAACACAAGCAGGAGGTCTTCGACAGCGAACACGAGGCGATCGTGCCGGAAGACCTATTCCAGCAGGTGCAGGCCCGGCTCCAGCGGAATGGACGATCCGGCGGGGCCGAGGCCCGCAACCGCCACGGGGCGTTGCTCCGGGGGCTGCTGTACTGCAAGGCGTGCGACCGGGTGATGGTTCATACGTTCACCAGCCGGGGCAACAGGCGCTACCGCTACTACACGTGTTCCACTGCGATGAAACGCGGCTGGCGCAGGTGCCCGACGAAGTCCCTTCCCGCGGCCGAGATCGAGCGGGCGGTCGTCGAGCAGATTCGATGCATCGGCCAGGACTCGGAGCTCTTGAAGGAAACACTGTCGCAGGCCCGGTTACAGGTCGAGACCCGGATCGAACGCCTCAAGGACGAACGCCGCGTCATCGAACGCGGCCTCAAGCGATGTCACAGCGAGATAGGACGCTTGGCCACCACGTCGCCCGCGACCAGCGCCGCGACGGCCCGCATCGCTGACCTTCACGAACAGATCCGTCAGGCCGAGCAGCGGCTGGGGGAGATCGACGAACGGCTCGTGGAAGTCGAGCGCGATCTGGTAGACGAGAACGATCTGGCACTCGCGTTCGCCGACTTCGACAACGTCTGGACCGCCCTGAGCCCGCGTGAGCAGGCGCGGGTTCTGCAGTTGCTGATCCACCGGGTCGAGTTCGACCCCGCCGACAGCACGATCGAGATGTCGTTCCACGCAGCCGGGATCAGGGCACTTTCCGGCGGCACGTTGGAGAACGCGGCGTGATCAAGGTCAAACGCAAGGTTCACTTCGTCCGCCGGGCCCGCGGCCGCAAGACAATCGCCTCGGAGCCACGGCCCACCGACCAGGTGGGACCCGGCCGGATTCCACGTATAGCCCGCCTGATGGCTCTGGCCATCCGCTTCGACCGGCTGATCCGGGAGGGCAAGGTTCGTGACCAGTCCGATCTGGCCCGCTTGGCCCGTGTTACCCAGCCCCGCATGACCCAGATAATGAACCTCAACCACCTCGCCCCGGACATTCAGGAGGAACTCCTGTTCCTGCCCCGCGTCGCGTGCGGGCGGGACCCGGTACACGAGAGGATGATGCGCCCGATTACGGCGGAGGTCGACTGGCGAAAGCAGCGCCGGATGTGGCGAACCATCTCAGATGCGTCGTCAACCTCTTGGATGCGGGGTGGCTGACCCAGCAGAGAGAGTGTGGCGTGACAGTACCTCCGGCAGGTCGGAAGGGTCGAACGAGACGTCCCATGCCCAACGGCCGAAGCCGCCGTGGCCATTGACGGCGTAGACCCACTCGTCCAGGAACTCCCGCTTGGTCCTGTTCTGTTGCGTGTCCTGTCCCTTGACCTCCAGCACGAGCATCTCCCCCGAGGCCAGTCGAATCAGGAAGTCAGGGCGAAATTTCCGTACGACGCCCTTATAAACATACATAACCTCGAAGGCGAGGTGGTCGTTCTTGACCCATGCGGCCACCTGCGGGTTGCGTTCCAGCTCGAAAGCCTCGGTCGCTTCCCATGTGCTGTCGTACACGCAGTGACTGATGTGCGACCGCTTCGTCACCTCGCAGGGCTTGCCCGTGTACCACGGGCGCATGTCGCCGGTGCGGCGGATCGGATGTTCGCTGTCGAAGACCGGCTCCAGCGACTCGGTGTTCTCGAACCGGATCGCTTCCCAGATGTGCTGGACAACCTTGGTCATGCTAAGCGTAACGATGATCCGTCGGCGCACATCGTCCTGGTTGAACAGCGGCGGCGTGATGGCGATCCGGTCCGACCGGATGACCTGCTCAACCAGCCCGAACAACTGGGCCAGCAGGTATTCCTTTTTCCCCTTCCAACCCGGTTTCATCTGGTCGTAGATGTCGCGGGCGGTCTCGAACACCACCTTCTGGAGCCGGAACTTACGGCCGAGCGCTTCCAGATCGATTTCGGATAGCCGAGTGAAGTCGGGTTTGCCGTCCACGACCGGGGCCAGCTCGGCGACAGTTGCGATGTCGGCCGTGTTGAGCTGGAGGGGCTTTACATCGTCGAGGTCGAGACGCAGGCGCGGGCGGTAAACATGGTCGATGCGGATGATGTTCGGCCACGCGAGTTCGTACTCTCTCTTCGCCGGCACCGGCTCGATCTTGGTCTTGGGCGGTGGCGGAGGCGGCGGTGGCCCATCGCCACCTTCGTGCGGAAGGAAGGTGAATGGAACGCCGAAGATGTTGACGTATTCCGACTCGAACAGGCCGGAGTCCGCGTTGACTTCGTACGATGTACGGCGCAACCCGCGACCGACGACTTGCTCGCACAACAACTGACTGGAAAAGGCCCGCAGCCCCATGATATGGGTCACCGTCTTGGCATCCCAACCTTCCGACAGCATTCCAACCGAGATGACCTTCTGTATCTGGCCTCCGGGTTTCCCCGGCTGCCCGACGGTGTCCACCATTCGCCGCAAGCGCTCCGCTTGCTGCTGCTTTGTCAGCTTGCGTCGGGGCCGATCATCGTCGGTTTCGTTGGAAAGCTCCTCGTCAGCAGCCCCGTTCTCGCCCAGAGACAACGCATCTTCCTGTGCCTCGGCGGTCTCCAGTACCTTGGAATCGATATGTAGTGTCAGTTCCGGTTTCGCCAACTCGTCGATGCGAATCTTGCCGTGGTCGAACGCATATTTGATCCGGGCCGCCGTTTCCGTCCGATTGGCCACGCTGATAATGACAGGCGGAACCTTGTGGCCCAGGTCACGCCACTGCTTCGCCGTCTCCCACCAGTCCTTGCCCAAGAGGTAGTACCCGTTGGTGACCAGATCGGGCAGCGGCTCGTGTTCCTCGGCCTTGCGGTTCAGGTCGTCCTTCACCTCGTCGTCCATGTAGATGTGGTACAGGCGGGACTTGTATTCCTTCGTCATCTTGCCGTCGTCACGGACGACCACACGCGGTGTCTTGACCAGCCCCGCCTCGATGGCATCGTTCAAGCCGAAGTCGCTGATAATCCAGCCGAACAAGGCTTCCTCGTACGCCTTCTTGCCGGATGGTGCGAACGGCGTCGCCGAGAAGTCAAAGCAGGCCAGGATGCCCCGCGCCTTGTGAATCCGGTCCAGCCCGCCGACCCACTTGGTCGCCTCGTCGATGTCAGCCTTGCTCACGCCCGCAACCTTGGATTCGGCGGGAACGCGCCAGGCGTGATGGGCCTCGTCGTTGATGACGACCATATTGCGTGCCCCGGCCATCTCGCCCAACACCTCGCGCACATACGCCTCGTCGCTCTTGGCTCCGCGCTTGTCCACGCTCCGCTTCTTGGCGATCTGCTCGTCGGTCTCCCAATTCAACACATGCCAGTTGCGAACCAAGATGTTCCCCTGCCGGAGCTTCTCGACCAGTCCGGCCGGGATGATGTTGAATTCGTCGTAGTAGTTGCCGCCGGGGTGATCCGGCAGCAGTACCTGCAACCTGCTCCGCACCGTCAGCCCGGGCGCCACCACGAAGATGTTCTTGCTGTACCGCTTGTCCTGCGGATAGGTTACCTTGTTCAAGACCTGCCACGCGATCAGCATGGCCATCACGATCGTCTTGCCGCTTCCGGTCGCCATCTTGGTGCAGAGGCGCGTGAACTCTCCGCCGTCGCCGGGAATGTCGATGCCCTGTCGCTCGGCGGGCGACGCTTCGACCAGCCAGATCAGCGTCTCGATGGCCTCAAGCTGGCAGAAGAACAAACGCCTATCCCGGCGCTCCTCCGGGTCGCGCCAGTGTTCGAGCAGCCGTCTGGTGATCCCGGTGACGCCCGCGTACCCGGCCTCGCGCCACGCCGCGACGCGCGGGCGAATCTGGTTGACCAGCGGAAGCTCCACGAACACGCCGAGGTCGTCGAACGCCTTGGAGCCGGGCGTCGCCACGACATACCCGGCCGGACGCCGCCCGTCCTTACGCTCGAACATCCGCACTTCCCGGTCGTAGCTCCAGTATTCCGACGGCTCCTCATACGGGGAGTTGATGATGAGCTGGTCGATCTGGAATCTGCGTTTAGCCATGATTTCGCTTGACTTCTCTCAGCCTAGGCTCGATACTCTGGTGGAGCGCCACTAACAGCCGAAAACCGCGATGATGCCGCGGAAACCCTTCGGGGTAGCCCTCACGGGCGTAGGCTTTAGGGCGTTCTATTTGATACCCCCCCGGAGATAGCATCTCCGGGCCGACGCTCCCGAAAGGGGGCGTTTCTTTTTGCGACTTTTCGGCCTGGAACTGGCGCGTACTCATGATCCTCCTGACCCGCGGCGAGTCGGCGCGGACGCGGTCCATCAATCCCCGCCGGCCCGCGACATCCAACTGGGGACGAACGAGTCGATTCGCTGAACCGCCTTCTCCAGACTGCGGGAAACAGCCGCACAATGTCGTGGATCCCAGTGATCTTTGACAAACCTCGCCAGGCGTCCGTTATAGTCCGGTCCCTGCTCGCGCGTGCTATCTCTTGGAGGAACGATGTCCTGGCGGATTCGTTTGCGCCGTGACCTTCGCGCGATTTCGATCAGCTTCTTCTTGGGGTCACGGATTTGCTCAACATCTTGTGGCACCAACCCCTCGCGCACTCCGACAAACTCGGCGAACGCACTTCGATGCGCCAAGAGCCAAGCTTCCACATCCCGCACCGCTACACGAAACAGCAGATTCGGTTCAAGAGAGGCTTGGCCGAACCATCTGCCGATCATCGATGGAGGACACTCTCTCGCGTCGAGATCGGTAAGAATAAGGTACGGCGTTCCCCTTGCAGCATTGTTGAATCCTCGAATGTTCTTCTTGATGTACCCATATCCGCCTCGATTGTAGACAACCCGAACTGCATACGGTCTCGACCCCGACTCCAGCAGTTTGCGCGCGATCGCTTCGCTGAGTTCGTCCTCAACAACGAGATTGATGGGGATCGGGTTCATGTCTCGAACAGCAGTAGTTGCTGCATATTCCGCGGGTCGATGTGTGGGAAGGCCGCATCACCAATAGAAAGCCCCCCATCCAAAAGGTCGCGTATCTCCTTGTTCTCGGAAGCTCGCTGTACTCGCGTGCCCTCGGAGTCCGGGATGAGCAATAAGACCTCGTCGTGACCGATTCCCTTATCTGATAAGAGGTCAGCGCTGTGCGTACTGATTAGGACCTGCCGCTTATTCTTGCGGGTCATCCGGTGAATCAGCGCCGGCAGCTTGCGGACGATTGCGGTGTTCAGCGACAGCTCCGGTTCTTCTAGTAGAAGCGGTGCTTCGCGCTCCAGCAACGACCACAGCAACCCCACCAACCGGAGCGTCCCATCGGAGAACTCGCTCTCCCGTTGCTTCGCTCCCTGCGGGCGCCAATGGTCGTACACGGCCTCAAGATGCGGAATTCCACCTTCGGCGGAGTCCACAACGTACGCAAGTTCCTTGAGTTGAGGGACGGCAATCCGTAGCGCCGACTCGATTCTCTTCAAGCGGGATTTCTTCGTTCGGTCAATGGTCTTCCCAATCCGTTGGAGCAGGCTACGCCCGAAGGGATCGCCCGGAAGTCCTGGACCGGTAAACGCCCTCGGATGGCGAATGAGTTGAGGAACAACATGAAGGTACGAAACGGATTCGAGAAACCGTGACACCCCTCGAAAGTCGATGTTGGCACTGATCTGTTCGAGGTGTGTCTGCGTCAACCGCTCCTCATCGTCCCTGTCAGCATCGTCTGGACGCTTGAGAATCTGCTTCCCGTCCCGCCAGACTCTTTCGTATGCCAGGAAGGGCTTACGGGCGCCCCGGGGTTGCTGTTTGATGCCAATGGCGTATCGCCACTTAGCGCCGTCGTCCGCCGATGGGCTTAGGGCAACCTCGATCTCTACGTCAGAGTATCTTCTGGCCGCGAGGCACCTGATCTTGGATAGGCCCCCACGGTCGCTGACAGCCTTTTGCAGCCCTCCTCCGGCCTTGGCAATGTCGCGTAGAAATCGAAGCGCGTCCAAGAAGTTCGATTTCCCGGATGCGTTAGGTCCGACAAGAAAAACGCGATCGCTCAACGGCACATCAACAGCCTGGAAGTTACGCCAGTTCTTCAGCGTAATATGTGAAACGATCATGCCTCCACCTCAACAATCTTCAAGCTTTCGATGCCCCGGTCGTCGATGATCTTGACGGCCACGCGCTTATGTTCGCCCGGCTCGAAGGGCAGCGAGATCGTTCCGCGATAGGCTTCGATCAGTTCCTCGTCGATCTCGGACTTGAGGTTCCTGGCCAACCGCGACCAGCCGTCCTTCGCGCCGGCCATGGGGAAGAACACCTGCGCCGGATACAGGCTGCGACCGTCGTAGTCGGTGTCCAGCATCCACATGGCGATCTTGGTGGTGTCGCCGGATTCGATCTTGCCGTCGATCGGGTTGTAGTAGTCGAAGCCCTGGATAGTGACTTGTGAATAGTGGATAGTGGATAGTGGGGAATGGTCCGTTGGTGGCGTTTTCTTCTTGCTATCCACTATTCCCTGCCCACTATTCACTATAAGCAACGCAGCGATTTCACGAGCGCGGTTAGCAGTTTCCCGACTTCCGCGCAGTCGTTCAATACGCTTGTTGCGATCTCCGGCGGAAAGAGCTCCAAGTTCCCGCACAAAGTCACCAGCGTCTCCAATTCGGCCAACGAGCCCCGAGCGATGCCCAGGAAGTGGAGGAACTCCCCCGTCCCGTGCCTCGCCTGTCCCTCGGCGATGTTCGCGGGAATCGACACCGCCGCCCGCGTCAGTTGTGACCGCAGCCCATAGGTCTCTTCTTTGGGCAATTGCGACGAGCATCGATAGATCGTCTCGGCCAAGGCCATTGATTTCTGCCAGACTATGAGTTCCCGATAACTCTGCAATGACGGCATAAGGCGCCAGCGCCTCCTTCCTGCTATCCACTATCCACTGCTCACTAACCACTACCACGTCCGGCTGGCCGATCATCCAGAACGATTCGTTGCTGGCCCGCTTTTTCTTCAGGTCGTCGGTGAGCAGGTCGGTGTTCATCTGCACCTTGAGCAGCGTGATCCCCGGCCAGTTGGTCTCGTCGATGTCCTTGGCCGCTTCCGGGTCGAATTGGAACGAGGCGAACACGACCATCTTCGGCTTGGGAACCAGAAGCTGGGCCTCCTCAAGCGCGGCCGCTACTTGCCGCTGTTCGAGCGGCGCATGTTCCGGGCCGAACGAAACGACCACGCGCTGGCGCGCGTCGTCTTTCGTCTCGGCGTCGGCGTGCAGCCAGCGGGTGCCGGGAAACGGCTCGACGCGCGAGAACTCGACATGCTGTCCGCTCTTGCCCCGGATGCCGCACTTGAGCAGCTCGTCCCGCCACTCGTCCTGCCGCAGGGTCTCGCCCGATCGTCCGACGGATGCGTCGGCCCTGGATGCCGTGTCTTTGCGATCAGAACCGCGCCCGTAAGGAAGCGGCCCGTTCACGATGTCGGAAGATTCGACCGCTCCCTCACGGTCGCGGTTCGGATCAGAGAGACGATCCGCCGTCACTTCCGCAATCGACCGCACTGCCGGCGCCGGAACCGCCTCGACCGTGAAGGGGCCGGACACGCGGGCCTTCTTGTTGTCGACGAACGGCTGATCGTAGAGCGTCTCCTGATCGGCGTACTTGGCGATGGCCGCGTCGATCTCCACGCGGGTCATGCCTTCCTTGATCTCCGGGTTGTTGGCGATGGACTTCAGCGTGACATGCGGAACGGTCTTGTAGCTGAACCCGCTGCCGACGCCTTCGTCCGGGTGCGCAAGCTCGTAGTAGTCGAACAGGGCGGTCATTACCCGCTGTTTGGCTAATGCAATTGACACGCGGGAGGTGTCGCATGTGATCCAGCGACGCCCCCATTGTTCCGCGACATACGCCGTCGTTCCCGATCCGCATGTCGGATCGAGAACGAGATCGCCGGGGTCGGTAGTAGACAGGATGCAGCGCCCGATTACATCAGGCGTGGTCTGGACTATGTAGACCTTGCCGCCACCGAAACCAGAGGGTTTCAGCTTTCTCCAGTCCAGCGTGATTGGCCGGAAAGTAAACGCATCGCGGTAGTTCTTCCATAGCAATGACTTCCCGACGCCACAAAGCAGACCTGCTGCCCGCAGACGCTCAATCCCCTGTCGCCCGGTCGACCAGCCGCGATTGGAGTAAGGTCTATACTGCTTCCCGTCGAAGTCGACAGCGAACCGCGACGCGTCAGTACCAGTTTGGGATGTGAGATTGTCCAGACGGAGTATTCGACCCTTTGGGACTGGTGCCTCCCCCACTTTCTGCTTGTAGCTCAGGTCGATAATCACACCCTCAGGTGTCTCGACGCAAACATAGCGTTCATTCGGGTTCTCAATTGGGTCTCGCTCCTCGAAAAGCTGCCTGAATTTGACGGAGCTACGATCCTTTGCATACCAGAGAAGGTAGTCGCTTGTCTCCGCCAATAGCCCCGAAGTCTGTCCAGATGTGGTAGCAAAGGCCACCACGCCGCAGAAGTTGCTACCCCCGTAGACCTCATCCATCAGCTCGCGTACATGGTGCAGATTCTCATCGCTGATCTGCACGAAGCACGACCCGCTTTCGTGCAGCAGTTCCCGCGCGAGTAGAAGGCGGTCGCGCAGGTAGGTGAGGTACGAGTGGATGCCGAGTTCCCAAGTGTCGCGGAAGGCGCGGATCATCTCCGGCTCTTGGGTCAGGTCTTCGTCCTTGCCGTCCTTGACATCGCGCTTGTTGACGAATGGCTGGAAGTTGCTGCCGTAGCGGATGCCGTAAGGCGGGTCGATGTAGACCATGTGCACCTTGCCGGCCATGCCTTCCTTTTCCAGCAGGGAGTTCATGACCAGCAACGAGTCGCCCGCGATCAGGCGGTTCGTCCAGTTGTGGGCGTGCTTGTAGAACTCGATGGCCTCGCGCAGCGGCGGGTTCTCCTCCGGCATCTCGAAGAGAGACAGTTGCTGCATCGCAGGCTGACGGTTGCGCTTGCGGACGGCCTCGACGATTGTCTTGGGGTCGATCCGCTCGTGGACGTGGAGCGATACCGTTGGCACCTCGAAGCTGGTATGCTCGGCCTTGCCTGCCCACACGAGCTGCGGGTCGAGGTGCGGGTCGAACTCGTAGGTCTTCTTCTTGCCCTTGTCGGGATCGGTCTGGGGCGTGACCAGGCCCACGGGCGGGTTGTTGGCCCGCTTCTTGTCCTGGTGGTCGTAGGACTCGATGGGCTTCTTGGCCACTCGTTTCCGCTTGCTGATCTTCTTGCGCGCGCCCTTCGCCATCGCCGACTTGCTCCAAGAGACCTCGCTGATAGGCCGTGGGGCCGTGGAAGCGGGCGTCAGAAGACAACCCCGGTCAGTAATCGGTAGTATCTCTTGAGACGACCCATCCGGCAAGGCGGGTCCGCGAGTCACTCGCTTCAGTTGAGCCCTGGCATACGCCGCGGTGGCGGGGCGGGCGGGCGTTCACAGCACACATCCCCCGAATCCGGTAGGCGGCCGGGAGTATCGGCGGCGGAGGCCGGTCCAGGGGACACTCTGCGTCGCGTGGCGTACCGGCGCGCCGCCAAGCCCGATCTGCGGTCCCGCCGCGGACGAGGCCCCGATGCGACCATTCCACGTCGCTCGGCGGCTTGTGGGCCCCGTAGCCCCTCCCTCTGCGGGCTACTCTTCTCCGGACGTGAGCGGCGATTATGATCTGATCCTGTACCTCCGGACCTGTTGCCGCTGTAGGCAGCCGGCGAGATTGAGAGGCACTCATGGAACGTAACGATCTTACCAGCATCGCTCGTGACTTCCGCCGCCTGTCGAGACGCTTCGAGGGTTACGCGAAACGTGCGCGGAAGGCTCGCCACCTGGCCGTGGACATTCAACAAACTGCGGTGCAAGCGGGCCGACTGCTGATCGCTGCGATCGACGCGGGCGGGTTCCCAGAGACCTTGCACGACCAGAACGGCGGCTGGTGGGATCGCTCAATCGGCCGTGTGCCCGGCAACGTACTGGCAGTTCTAGGTAGGATGCACTGGCACGAGGGACAACCTCCACCACACCGCCAGGCCGAATACCTCGCGGCTGCGGCCAAGCCGCTCGAGCCAGGCCAATTCCTGATGTGCTGGATCTTCGCCATCGGCTCCTGGTTGGTGTGCTCGTTTCCGGAGCGTTTTCGCGAGGGGGCCGGAGAATGGGATTGGACACATGTGGCGACCAACAAAGACGGATTGGTGTTGGGAAAGGACGGGAAGCCGCTGGTCGGCCACTGGTACAAGAATGGGGTGCAGCTACCGGACGATTTCAAATGGTCACCGAGTTGTAACGATGGCGACTATGCGTGGCGGCTGGAGGGCGAGGCGGCCCACGAGACTGACTCGTACACAGAGGATGACTGGCTCGCGCACCAGCGGATTCGCGCCGAGGTCTATGCCGACGCCTGCCTGGTGTTGTCGGAACTCATCGGTCATGCAGCGCCCCTCGACCAGCAGTCCGAATTCACGCCCACTCCGGACGACGTCACGATACTTAGGGACATTGCCGATTGCAAAACGACACGTGTTCAGGCCGATATCGAAGCCAGTACATACCTGAGCCGCAAGAAGATTGGAAAACGCCTAAAGGTCCTCGAAGAGCACGGGCTAGTCCACTATCCCCACGGCAGACGTGGCGTCGCGATTACAGGCGCCGGCCGCGCACTGCTTGCTGAGATTGCCTCGCAGTCTTACCTTCCGCAACACGCCCAAGAATGACTCATAAATGACGCGCAATCGACGCACACGCCGGTCGAGGTTGTGCCACCATTCCAGCAACTGGAACACCTGAACGACGCTGTTCGCCTCAACCAAATTTGAGGCAATGGCAACGGCAGCGTGTCCTGCGCAGAAACCTTGTTGTTGTGGTGAGTAACTGATCTCGGCCGCGTGGCACGCGTCGTTGGGTGTCGCCGAAGTTGGCGATTGCTCAACGCCGCGTGCCGCGGCGGGCGCTATCCCTGCGCGCTGAATTCGGCTGACACCCACACGGCTCGGCCTGCGGCCCTGGAGGCTGCAAGTGGGTACCGAATCCAGCCGACGCGATGTTCTCAATGACTATGCCAAGAAGTTAATCAGGTTCAAAGCCCGGCAGTTGATACAGCGAGCCGGCTTCAGCCAGACCGATCAAGCCGACGTCGAGCAGGATATGACCCTGCATCTGCTGAGCAAGGCCGAGTTGTACGATCCCAGCCGCGCTTCGATCAATACCTTCATGACCCGAGTAGTGGACTCAGCGGCAGGGATGATCCTGCGCCACCGTCGTCGGTTGAAGCGGGCTGCGGGATTCACGGCGCCGTCTCTGGATTCCACGACGTGGACATCGGAAGGCGAAGCCGCCCCGGTGCGTGAGCGCATTACGGATGACCACGTCCGACGTCGCACCGGCGCCCGATCGCGCGATGCGGCGGACGATCATGAGCAGGCTGAGGCGGTCGAACATGCGCTTCAGCGGATGCCGGAAAACCTGCGCGATCTCTGCCGCAGGTTGATGAACGGGACCGTCACGTCCGTCGCCCGCGATCTGGGCGCCTCCCGACGCCAGGTCCACAGCCGGATTGCCCGAGCCCGCAAGTACTTCGAGGACGCTGGCTTCGGGAATTCTTGATTTTGGCGGACACCTCGCGGCGCGACGGCATAGGTAACCAGCAGAGGACCTCCGAGGTTTCGTAGATGGAGTGCATCATGACGAATGCCTACCGATTCGAATTCGACCGGAACGTGCCGCTTAGCGACGCAGAGGAGAGTCTCTTCCTGGCAGCCTCCGCCGTCGAGGGGATCTTCGGTCGGGCCCGGGTCCAGCTGGACTTCGCCTACCACATCGACGAGCCCCGGTCCGTGATCACCGTGGATGCCGCTTCGGACGTCGGGACAACCGTCACTCGTGTTTTCACAGGGTTTCTGCTGCGGGAGCACGGTGAGGGGGCCTTCCGGGTTCGGGTCGTGCGACGAGAAAGCGACCCGACTGCGGATAGCCCACGCGCAACGAAGGAGGCCGCGGCGTGATTGGAAACGAGCGGCTCCGCGATGTGCTTGAACGACTCGAAGGCGTGAGAAAGTGTGGCGCCGGCTACGAAGCCTGCTGCCCCGCGCACGACGACCGGCACGCCAGCCTGAGCATCGCCATTGGAGATGCCGGACGTGTGTTGGTGCATTGCCACGCGGGCTGCCCTCCGGAGGACGTTTGTCACTCGATCAAGTTGTCGGTCGCAGACCTCATGCCCGTTGGTGTTGACAGTACCCCGCGCCGCGGCCCCAAGAATAGGGTTCCGTCAACGTCAACACGTCAACGAGCCGTCAAGAAAACGTTTTCGACTCCAGATGACGCCCTCAGCGAACTTGAGCGCACGTATGGCCGAGCCTCCGCGTCTTGGGAGTACCACGACGCGGGCGGCGAAACCGTCGGACTCATTTATCGGTGGGATCGCGCCGGTGGATCGAAGGACATTCTACCTGTGAGTCAGACATCCACGGGCTGGATCATCGGTGGAATGCCGACGCCCCGCCCGCTGTACCGGCTGCCCGAGCTGGCGCAGGCCCGACGAGTCTACGTCTGCGAGGGCGAGAAGGCGGTCGATGCGGTGAGGGGATTGGAACTCACAGCCACCACCTCGCCACATGGCTGCAAGAGTGCCAAGAAGGCCGATTGGTCGCCATTGGCCGGCAAGCAGTGCGTGGTCCTTCCTGACAACGACGACGCGGGGCGCCGATACGCCGATGACGTAGCCCGATGGCTAGCGCCCCTGAAGCCGGCCCCAACCGTCAGGCGGGTCGAGTTGCCCGGGCTGCCTCCCGGCGGCGATGCGGTCGAGTACATCGAGGCGCGCCGCGCGGCTGGACTGGACAATGATGCTATCCGCGCCGGGCTGGAAGGAATGGCGGACAGGGCCGAGTCGGTGGGGCAGGTAGCGCCTCTCAAGGGATTTGAGGTGTTCAGGCCTTTTCCGGTCGATGCCCTGCCCGAGCCCATGAGGCGTTTTGTCAGCGTCGCTGCGTCGGCGCTGGGCTGTGACGCGAGTTATGTGGCTCTTCCCGTACTGGCCGTCGCGGCGAGTTGCATCGGAAACAGCTACCGCGTGATTCTCAAGCGCGGCTGGACGGAGCCGGCCGTCCTCTGGTGTGCCATCGTAGGCGAAAGCGGGAGCCTCAAGTCTCCCGCCTTCCGGCTCGCGCTTCGTCCGTTACGGCGTGCTCAGCAGCGTGCAAACAAGGAATATCAAGAGGCGTTGTCGCGCCACCAAGCCGAGGTTATGCGCTTCGAGGCTGCCAAGGTCGAATGGAAGAAACGCGGGTGCAAGACCGATCCGCCGGTTTCGCCTGAGGCGCCGGAATTACGCCGCCTGATGGTCTCGGACGTGACGGTCGAAGCGCTCGCTCCCATCTTGCTGGCCAATCCCCGGGGGCTTCTTCTCTCTCGCGACGAACTATCCGGATGGGTCGGTGGGTTCGACCGATACGCTGCCGGAGGAAAAGGGGCCGACGCCTCAAATTGGCTAAGCATGTACGACGCCGAGGCGGTCATCGTTGATCGCAAGACCGGCAACGTCAAGACAATTTTTGTCCCCGCCGCGGCGGTGTCCGTGGTCGGCACGATTCAGCCCGGCACGCTGACACGGGTGTTCACACGAGAGCACCGCGAAAACGGGATGCTCGCGCGGTTGCTTCTGACCATGCCCGCGCGCAAGCCGGCGCTCTGGACCGAAACCGAAATCCACGAGTCGATTGAAGGGCGATTCGCCGAACTCATCGACACCCTCCTGAACCTCGCCCCCGGCCTGGACGAGGAAGGCGACCCACGGCCGCGATTGATCCCGTTGGACCCGGAAGCGAAGGCTGTTTTCGTCGCCTGGCACGATGACCATGCCCGCGAGTTGAATGAGGCGACGGGCGACCTTGCGGCGGGTTACTCCAAACTGAAGGGAATCTGTGCCCGTCTCGCGCTGGTGATTCACTGCGTTCGCGTCGCGGACCGCGATTCGACGTTGCAGGACCCGGCGTACGTAGATGCGGCATCGGTTACGTGCGCTATCAGAATGACGGAGTGGTTCAAAGCTGAAGCCTACCGCGTCTACGCCATGCTGGCCGAAACGGACGACGACCGGGAACGGCGGGAATTGGTGGAGTTGATCAAGCGCAAAGGCGGGTCTGCGACCGTCCGTGAATTGAACCGGTCCTCGCGGATGTTCGCGAACGCGGCGGACGCTGAGGCGGCGCTCGAGGGTCTGGTCGAGGTGGCCTCGGGCACTGGGAGCCGGTCCCACCTGGGCCGAGGGGTGGAAATCCTACGAAACGATTCATCTTGATACACGTGGCCGGCGTTGACGAAATCCCACCGAAATCAGCCGTTGACACCGTCGACGCTGACACAACCCCCGCTGGCGACCCCGGGAGTGAGGGTTGTGTCAACGTCGACACTGTCAACGCCCCCGGCGGCGCATCGAAGGCAAACTGCCTCGATAGCGAACTGGCGCCGGTCAACGATCGATCTGCGGGCGATCCGGAGGGCGGGGGCGGCCCCGTGGATGAGGTGGTCGAATGGACGGGTTGACCCTGCTGGATGAAGCACGCGAGGCCGGCCTGATCGTTCAGGCCGATGGAGACACTTTGCGCATCCACGGGCCGAGGCGGCTCGAACCACTGGCGCGGCGGCTGCTGGAACACAAGGCCGAGGTGCTGGCCGTGTTGGCCTACGATCGATTCATCGCGCCCGCCGCGGAGTCAGCGGAATCCCAACCTTTCGAGTCTCAGAAATTCCATTTCACAGATGGGGTGATGGACTTCGGCGACATCTGCGCCGGGTGGACGCCGGAAGGCTGGGCCCACGAGCTGCGTCCCAAGGCGGACTGTTGCGACGCGTACCGGCCTGACATCGCCGCGTACTACCGCGCGTGGGCCAAGGACATTGAGAGGCGCTTGGGCGCCCCAGTGATACGGAGGTTGAACGATGGAGATTGAGACCGTCTCAGTTAACGACGTAAGAGAGTACGAACGCAACCCGCGACAGATTTCCGAGGGTGCGATCGCCGCCGTTGCACGTTCGATTCAATCTTTCGGCTTCAAGGTTCCCATCATCGTTGACAAGGCCAACACGATTATCGCTGGCCATACGCGCCTTCGCGCCGCGAAGAAACTAGGCGAGAAGACCGTTCCCATCATCCAGGCTGACGACCTTACGCATGAACAGGTCAAGGCCTTCCGTGTCGCCGACAACCAGTTGGCAAGCTTAACGACCTGGGACCTCGACCTGCTGCCGCTCGAATTAGGTGAACTCCAAGCCACGAACATCGACCTGGGTCCGTGACAGTATCCGCGGCAGTTTTGGGGGTTATCATGCGGGTGGGGTCGGCCACGGATGGCGGACCCGATCGTTTCGAGGATGGCTTCATGGAGGAAATCAATCGTGGCGGCACGGAGCACACGTCAGGAGGCGCGGGCGCGGGTAC
>Ga0114922_10000913_pt1 | contig 28195 bp, 31 predicted proteins | sample AartaG_FD_100975 | JGI IMG/M metagenome (GOLD analysis project Ga0114922, IMG submission 100975) | Deep subsurface microbial communities from Aarhus Bay to uncover new lineages of life (NeLLi) - Aarhus_00045 metaG | ecosystem: Environmental > Aquatic > Marine > Oceanic > Sediment | place... | reverse complement strand
TATTTAAAAAGTTAGCTATGGACAATACAATATTTAGTTATATACGGATTGAAGCAATTATTGACTTATGTGATTTATATCTCACTGAACTTCGGATAACTAATGACCCTGAGGTAATAAACGATATACACCCATATATTCAAGAATTGTTAAGTATTGCAGAAAAGCAACATTTATATTTATATTTAGCCGAAACTTACCTTTTGCAAGCAAAACTTTCATTATTAACTTTGGATATAAAGGAAGCTAAACGATTTTTAACTCAAGCTCAAAATATAGCAGAATCAAATGGGATAAAACGATTAGCAATGAAAATCTCATATGAGCATGATGAATTACTCAGAAAAACCAAAATGTGGGAGAATTTGAAAGTTTCTGAAGCGTCTTTATCTGAACGTTTGGAGCTTACTGGTTTGAACGAACAAATGGAAAATATGGTAAAAAGACGAATGATTGAAGTTCCAGAGATATCAAAAGAAGACCCTGTTATGCTCTTAATCTTAACGGAGGGTGGTAATCTTTTGTTCTCTAAAAAATTTATAAAGGCTTTTTCTCTTGAGGATGATATATTAGGGGGCTTTCTAACTTCGATAAATTATTTTATTAGTGAGGTATTTTCAGAAGGTCTTGATAGGGCAGTTTTTGGTCAATACACTCTTCTTATGATGCCCATTCAACCATTTTTAGTTTGTTATATCTTTAAAGGGGACTCGTATTTTGCTCACCATAAGATTAAAAATTTCCTTGATTCCATACAGAATGATAGTGTTATTTGGCAATCTTTACAGAAATTTTTCCAAAAGAGTAAATCAGTTCAATTTGACAATATTCCGTCGCTTGAATCGTTGATAACAGAGATCTTTATTGAGAAAGAAAAATCTTAGAATCATAAAATTCTTTTTTATGATACATTTATTGTATACCGTCTTTCTTGTATTGATTCGGTCCAAAGATACATGAAATTAATAAGCACTTTTTTACATTATATTTAAAACACAATTTAGCTTATATTAGTAATTATATACAAAAATGTCTTGATTTAAGATGTTTATTGAGTAGATGTTTCATCCTGAGATTAAAGGTTTGAATTCAGTAAGGCAACTTAGAGAAGAGGGGAAAATAAAGGAAGCCTTCCAAATTATTTTAGAATTAGAACAAGGAGACGATCTTTCTCTCAAAGAATTACTCTCATATAAACTTGTTAAAGCTAATCTATTAATTCAGTTAGGAAAATTTTTAGACGCAATTGAACTTGCTAAGGAAATTTTTCAAGAATTTCAGAAACTAGGAGTTTTAGTATCATCATTAGATGTTTTACTCATTCAAGCTTATACCCATATGATAATGATAAATTTAAGTGAATGTGAAGATGTAATTAGGCAAACTGAAGATTTATTTAAAATAATTAAAGCAACATCTTCACTAGATCTAAGAGAAAGAGAATCTTTGTTTGAAAGGATAAAGGCTGGTATTCATTTTTTTAAGGGGGATATTCACACTTCTCTAGAATTGAATAAAAAAGCTTATGAACTTGCCAAAGACACTGGCAATAAAGCATTGATTTCTGCGAGTCTTAATAATATTGCTGACAAATTTTATCATATGAAAGAATATGATAACGCAATAAAATATGCAAAAGAAGCCTTTAAGATTAAAAATAATCGACACTTGGCAGTTGTGTTAGGTACCTTAATTGAAACTTATGTCAGTAAGGGAGATATTAAAGAAGCGAAAGTTTATCTTGATCATTTGCGTTATCATTCCAAGAAAATTGATACCAAAAATTCTAAAACTTTTTATTATATTTCTAAGGCTACGATATTAAAATCAAGTCTACGAGCAAGAGACCGTATTAAAGCTGAAGAAATATTTAATAAGTTAGCTTTGGACGATACATTACTTAGTGAGCCACGGATTACAGCGATCATAAATTTATGTGATTTATACCTAACTGAACTTCGGATAACTAATGACCTTGAGATACTAAATGAGATACAACCATATATTCAAAAGTTGCTATATATTGCTGAAGATCAACATTTATATTTATATTTAGCCGAAACTTATTTTTTGCAAGCCAAACTTTCATTATTAACTTTAGATATAAAGAAAGCTAAGCGATTTTTAACTCAGGCTCAAAAAATAGCAGAATCATATGGTATAAAACGATTGGCAATGAAAATTTCGTACGAACATGATGAATTACTCAGAAAAACCAAAATGTGGGAGAATTTGAAAACTTCTGATGTTTCTTTATCTGAACGTTTGGAGCTTAGTGGTTTGAACGAGCAAATGGAAAATATGATAAAAAGACGAATGATAGAAGTTCCAGAAATATCAAAAGAAGACCCTGTTATGCTCTTAATCTTAACGGAGGGTGGGAATCTTTTATTCTCTAAAAAATTTTTGACAGATTTTTCTTTTGAAGACGATATTTTAGGAGGTATCTTGACCACCATAAATTTTATTATTAGTGAGATATTTTCTGAAGGGCTTGATAGAGCAGTTTTTGGTCAATATACGCTTCTTATGAAGCCTGCTCAACCATTTTTAGCATGTTATATCTTTAAAGGACACTCGTATTTTGCTCACTATAAAATTAAAAATTTTCTTGATTCCATACAGAATGATAGTGTTATTTGGCAATCTTTACAAAATTTTTTCCAAAAGAGTAAATCAGTTCAATTAGACGATATTCCCTCGTTTGAATTATTGATTACAGAAATCTTTGTTGAAAAAAAAAAATAGAAGAATTGAATTATTCAATCACTCCAGCTCTCCAAAATTTTATATTAAACTAAAACTAATCTTACATTAAAAAAGAATTTTATTTTCATTAAGAAATAGAAATCTAATGAAGAACTCGGAGGAATTTCGATTTAAGATTTTAGTCGTTGGAGATGGAGCAGTAGGTAAAACATCCTTAATTAAGAAATTCACTAAGGGAACATTTGAAAAGGATTATGTAAAAACCATAGGAGCTCAATTATCAAAATATAGCAAAGAAATTAATGGAGACATGATTAGATTAATATTTTGGGATATCGCCGGTCAAGCTGATTTCAATTTTCTCCATCACTTGTTTTATAAAGAAAGTAGAGCAGCTATCATAGTAATTAGCCTTGAGGAGAACGATTTAGGCAAGAACAGCTTCATGCATATAGAAAATTGGTATAATGAATTAAGAAAGTATTGTGGCGATATACAGGTTGTTTTATTCGCTAATAAAGTTGATTTAGTAGAGAATGATAATATTAATAACATGAAAATTCAAGAACTTGTTCACAAATATAATTTCCTTGGAAGTTTCATTACATCTGCAAAAACGGGGGAGGGTGTAATAGAAGCATTTAACGCGATTATTGAGAAGTTATACAACAAATATAAACAACTTTCTACTCAAAAATGACTCCACTAAAGTCAAAAATGTGGAGGACGATAATGAAACATTATTTCTCGATTATAGAGAATAATCATTCTTAATCCAGTCATTAATTTCTAATAGAATGTATTCTAATATAACTTATCATGAAAGCAATTGTATATCAATCGATGTACAAAATCAAATATTGTAAAGTAAAGGATGTGTTAGAAATATGGAAGATGTGAAGATAATACTTTCATTCATATGGGTTGCTGTAATGTTAGTTTATTTGTTAGGCGACGTAATGCGAATTTTTGCTGGGGATTTTACACCAGGAGAAATAGAAGGTAAGCCAATGACTCAGAAAATGGTGTTTGGAATGGCAATAATAATGCTAATTCCGATTGTTATGATTGTCCTATCCCTGATATTGGAGCATCCAGTAAATAGCGTCGTAAACATCATAGTAGCTATTTTCTGGATTGTGTTTAATCTCGCTGGAATAAAGGGTTATAAAGCTTACGATAAATTCCTGCTCATTGTAAGCATGGGGTTTAATATACTTACCGTTTGGTTCGCATGGACTCAATTTCTTGTTTAAAAATTAAATGGTGAAAAAAATGGAAAATAAAGAAAAAATGAAAGCTATGGTATATGAAAACTATGGGGGGCCGGAGGTTTTTCAGCTTAAAGAGGTAGACAAACCTACCCCCAAAGACAATGAAATACTTATAAAAGTATATGCAACAACAGTAAACGCTGCGGTAAAATTAGCTCGAAGTGGTTATCACCCAGATAAAAAAATATATACACTCGGCGTACGATTAATATTTGGTCTCCGAAAACCAAAAAGGCAAATACTAGGTTTTGAACTAGCCGGTGAAATTGAAGTTGTAGGCAAAGATGTCACACAATTTAAGAAAGGTGACCAAGTTTATGGGAGTACCACCGGGTTAAAAAATGGTGCTTATGCTGAGTACGTATGTCTACCAGAAGAATGGAAGGCAGGGATGGTAGCAATAAAACCAAACAATATGACCTATGAGGAAGCTGCTGCTGTTTCTACTGGGGCTAGCACAGCGTTGCATTATCTTAAAACGGCAAATATCCAGAGCGGCCAAAAAGTTCTTATCTATGGTGCTTCAGGATGTAATGGGACTTTTGCGGTACAGCTCGCTAAGTATTTTGGGGCAGAAGTTACCGGAGTATGCAGTACCGCGAACTTAGAATTGGTGAAATCTCTGGGAGCCGATAAGGTAATTGACTACACTAAAGAAGATTTCACAGAGAGCGGAGAGCTTTATGATATCATATTTGATGCCGTTGGAAAGGACTCGTTTTCAAATGGTAAGAAAGGCCTAGCTCCTGACGGGGTCTATGTGACAGTTTTAAAGGGAAGATATAGCGAAAAGAATGAAACTTTGATATTTCTTAGAGAAATTATTGAGGCCGGGAAGCTAAAATCGGCCATAGATAGAACTTATCCGTTGGAACAGATGGTCGACGCTCATACCTATGTCGATAAAGGACATAAAAAAGGGAATGTAGTAATAACTGTGGTAGAATAACAGTTCCAAGTTTCTCTTCACATTATAATCAATAGAACATATTTTTTTTACTCAATCCTTAAAAAGAAGCCACTTATGAGTTTTTTTCTAAATTTTTTTTGGTTACGCAATATACTGGTCCTTTTTCCATCGGAACACTAATGAAAAAAAAATTCAAAATTAAGCTTTTTACTAATTAGGTAGGTTTTCGTTTCCAAATTTTAATAGATTCAAAAATAAATACAGAAGTGCAATAAATTATAAAAAACAGAAAAAGTAGGCTAGCTGGATTAGTAATAAATGCATCACCATAAATGGTCGCAAGATATGTATATCCTATCACACCTAGAATATTAATAACTAAGTATAAAGAATATCGAGGAATCATAAGTGGTCCTATGCGAAAATAAAATCCTAACACACCCTTTTTTACACCATCCTTCACATAATATTTACCATCTTCATCGTTTTTTGTAACAATCCCTGCTTTCAATAATTTATTTAATTGATAGGTAACAGTTCCAGGAGATACCATTTTTAATGCCTTCTGAATCTCTCTTACTCCCGCGCGATGATGAGTTAAAATATACCAATACACTTGGAGAATCTTCCCTTGCAATACTTTTTCCCGATTGTCCTTTTTTTTTTGTGCTTGTACATCAGAATCTGACATTGCAAGTGAAGTTCTATTTTTTGATTTCGAGGATCTATAAGTTATTACAAGTCCTTCCTTTTTATACTTTCTCCCACTTGGTGTCATAAGAAATCCAAATCTTCTTGTAAGAAGTATTTCTTCTATTTTTTGAAATCTCTGAGCCCAAATTTAAACTTCTCGGGACATAAACAATAATTATTATTAACCAATTGATTGTTTCCATCTTCTTAAGGCTCTCTTTTTTTTTATTAAATCTGATTCATCCTTAACTACAGGGGCTACGGTAATCTTTTCCTTCTGTTCTAGATTGACATCTTCTTTTAAGTAATATTTACCATCGTCATCATTCTTTGAAATAATCCCTGTCTTCACAAATTTATTTTTTTGATAGGATGCAGCTCCAAGAGAAACCATTTTTAAGGTCTTTTGAATTTCCCTTACTTCCGCCCGATTATGTGTCATAAGAAATCCAATTCCTCTTGAGGTTTTTTAAACATTTTACCATTTTTATATATCATAAAAACAGAAACTCCAACGATGCAGATACTTATAAAGAGAATAGTTGGCAGGTAATTTAATGATGGCTTAAGTGTACAATCGTTATCTTGAATTTCATTCACTTGGCAATTTAATTCAACGATACATTCATCATTTCCTATTACATAATTTCCCGAAACGATGTTATAATCGCTATCGGAAAGAATTATCCCCCACCGGTTGTAATTTGCGGTGTTTCCTGAAATAGTGTTATAATTGCTATAGAAAAGAACAATCCCACATTCGGTATTATAAAATGCGGTGTTTCCCGAGATGATGTTATAATTACTATCTACTAAGCATATCCCACTCCAATTATTGTTATTTACTGTGTTTCTTAAGAAAGTGTTATTATAACTATATGCTATCCACATCCCATGCATGTTATTATCATTCATAATGTTTCCCGAAATGATGCTATTATTCCCAGCTAAATGTAAACCATTCATATTATTATCATTCATAGTGTTTCCCGAAATGACAGTGTAATTACAGGCTAATATATATATCCCACACCATGTGTTGTTATTTGCAGTGTTTCCCGAGACTGTATTATTAAAACTATCAGATAAAAGTATCCCACCACGGTTGTTATTTACGATATTTCCAGATAATGTGTTGTTATAACAACTCCCACCACCCCAACCATCGCCAAATACTATCCCCAACTGACTATATGAACAATTATTACCAATCAATTGGGAGTTATTAACATTCAATAATCCGATTCCAGCTTCTGATCCCCATTCCGCATTATAGAGGGTACAATTTACGATTTTAAAATACACATTGGAATTTTCAATTAAAATAGAATTTCCCGAGCCTTCACCATCTATTTCTAAATCTTCAATAATATAAGGATCAGAATAAGTACCATTCCCCGTACATATTCCACCTTCTTTAGCAACAGTCCAATTAATACTTGGATTGTCATCGTTAATATGAATTTTTCCTGATACTGCTGGGATTTTTGGTTTTTCCTTGTCAGAATTAATAACATCGTTGTCATCAGTAATAAAACTTGGACTAATTGTAAACCCTAGTGCTAAAGCGAAAAGGATTCCAAAAGTGATTACTATTATTATTTCTATTTTTACTTTTGATTTCATTTTGGTTTCACCATTATAATATAAATTTGTTTTTGGATGTGATTTCAAAATTGTTTTTTTTTTATTATTGTATAAAATTTCTTATGTTACAATTATGTCATCTATTTAATAATACTATTTTCTGTACACCCTGTACAGAGATTTGTACACTTCAACATTAAATTATAATTTTTATTAAAAGGGTGTGTTTTTAAACAGAGAAAGTTGAATTCCTTTTATTCCACTAAATCTATACTATAATTTTATGTACGATCGTCGTATCTTCCTTGATTCTGTCAAGAACGATCTGAGTTTAATCTTCTTCCAAATGAACTTGAATCCCTTTTTAAACTATATAATTTGAATTAAAGCATTAAAGTTTATTCCAATCATATATATTGAGATCATCAATTCTCTCAAAATGTTTTATATTTCCGGAGTAAAGGGATTCTTGATGCACAATACAAATACTAGCAATTAATTCATCCATAATACCAATAGGATGCCCCCTATTTTTTAGATCTGAAGAAAGTTTGGCAAACTCTTCTGCAGAATCATTCTCAAATAAAAAAATATCATCTAACGCATCAATTATTAACTTAACCTTCATTAATCCTTTAGCAACATTTTTCATGGAATAGCAACCTTTGTACAATTCAGCTACATTGAAAATCGTCGTGTTCAAAGACTCCTCTTTTTTTTTTAGATTCTTCATTTTTATATAACTATCATTCTTTCCTCTGAGATAATATATTAAAACATCTGTATCTAATACTACCATTTTAATTCTCCTCAGATTCTAGCTGGTCTTCTTCGTTCTTGATATATCTCTTCAATGATTGTGTCCCATTCATCATCTTCTTTAAATGCTCCAGCTAAGTCTTCTAATATTTTTTTTCTTGACTTAGTTTTTTTTAATAATCTGCTAATGAGATCTGCAAAGGATTCTCCCTTTCGCTTTTCTTTTCGCAGTTTTTCGTATGTTTCAGGAGGTAAAGAAATAGTTTTATTTGCCATAATAGAATTATAGTTATAAATTATATATATTATTTTGTGTAAAGTCATAAAAAATTCAAAATTTCGTTATAAATTAAATTTTAAATTCTTTAATAAAAAAGAAATATTAGTATAATAAGTGAATATTATGAATGAAATTGATATTTGGAAATTATACAAAATGATGCTACGGAGTCGTCTTTTTGAAAACGCCGTAACGAAACTATGGAAAGAAGGGTTGATTACAGGTGAAATGCACCTTGGTATTGGAGAGGAGGCAATCGTAGCGGGAGTAGTTTCGCAATTAGAAGACGGAGATGCCATGGCTGTTACTCATCGAGGAACCCCTCAATTCATCATGCGAGGAGTAGATCCAGTTTCTTTACTACTCGAGTTTTTTGGTCATTCTGAAGGATTATGTAAAGGACAGGGAGGTCACATGCATCTTTTTTCAAAAGAACATTTAATCGCTGCTTCAGGAATAGTAGGCGCGTCAGGTCCAGCAGCTACAGGTTTTGCACTCGCATTAAGTTATAAGAAACTAAACAAAATCGCCGTAGCGTTCTTTGGAGAGGGAGCAGTTAATCAGGGAATGATGATGGAATCAATGAATCTAGCTTCAGTTTGGAACTTACCTGTTCTTTTTGTATGCTGCGATAATGATTGGGCAGTCACAACGACTACTAACAATTGTACTGGGGGTACAATCTTAGATAGGGCTAAAGGTTTTGGGATTGAAGGATATAGTGTCAATGGAACAGATGTAGAAGCTGTCTGGAATGTGACAAACCAGGCAATATCAAAATTGCGAAAAAACAGTGGACCTCAGTTTATTCACGCCACTTGTACACACATGGAAGCGCATTTACTTGGAGATTTGCTCCTTAGGAATAATCAAGATCCCGTCATGATGGCTGAAACTGCAGAACCTCTCAAACAATATGCGGGTGAAAGCTTAGACGAAGTTCTTTTATTGGTTCGAAAAATTGGAGCTCAAACTAAAAAAAAAGGTGATCCTATTGTTTTCACAAAAAAGAAATTAAAGGATGAGGAGGATCGCTTAAAACAGATTGAAGAAGATGTAGCTAAAGAGATTGAAGAACTTACTAGCAAGGCGTTAGAAATATATAAAGGAGGTATTAAATATGACTAAAATGACTTTTGCCCAAGCTATTGAAAGTGCGCTTACACAGGCTATGGAGGAAGACGAAAATGTTATTATTCTGGGAGAAGATGTACACACTTTACGGATCAATCTTTTTGCTCGATTTGGTAAAGAAAGAGTGAAATACACTCCCATAAGCGAAAGTGGATTTGTTGGTGCTGCCGTCGGTGCTGCTATGGCAGGTTTACGACCTATTGCAGAAGTCATGTTAGTAGATTTCATAGCAGTTACAATGGATGCAATCCTTAATCACGCTGCAAAAATTCCATTCTTCTCGGGAAATAAATGGAAAGTACCTCTTGTTATCAGAACCGCTTGTGGTGGAGGATATGGTGATGCTGGACAACACGAACAAAGTTTATGGGGTTGGTTAGCTCACATCCCAGGATTAAAAATTGTCGTTCCGTCAAATCCTGCAGACGCTGGAGGATTAATGCTGTCTTCTATCTATGAAGATAATCCAGTAATCTATTTTGAACACAAACTCCTAGCTGATTATTGGTTGGAAAATATGGCTATAGGTGGGAGAACTACGGTTTCTTTTGACGTTCCAGAACAAGGAGCAGAGGGAGAAGTTCCAGATAAATGGGAACCAATTCCTTTAGGTAAACTAAATCATATGAAGGATGGAAGTGATATTACATTAGTTAGTGTTGGTGTTGGTGTTCATCGTTCCATAGAAGCTGCTAATATTTTAGAAGAAAAAGGTATTTCCGCGGAAGTTTTAGATTTAAGGTGTATAGCACCACTAGATAGTGAAGGATTAAAGAAGTCTGTAGAAAAAACTGAAGCTCTCTTAGTTGTTGATGAAGATTATAAGAATTTTGGACTTTCAGGCGAAATATGTGCTTTGCTTTTGGAAAATGAAATTTCGTTTAAATTCGGTCGTGTATGCACTGAAAATACGATACCTTATGCAATAAAGCTAGAAAACCAAGCGCTTCCCAATACTAAGAGAATCGTCGATAAGACGCTTGAAGTTTTAAATAAGTAGGATTAAATTATTTAATATTTATTTTTTAAATTTCTTTTTTTCTGATTGTTTCGAATCTGGAATTATGATTGTCGTATCTTCCTTAATTCTATCAAGAACAATTTGGGTTTTAACTTCTTCCACCCCTGGAAGGTTTCGTAATTGCTCTATTAGGTTCATAGAATCTTTTTGAACCAATTGTTGAAATATTCTTTACATAAAATCTTATATTGAGGTAATTATTTTATCTAATCAAAATTGGTACCTTTAAAATAAGAATTAACGAATATATTTTGAATTGGAAAATTCTATGGCAAATGAATCAAAATCAGAATTGAAAAAAAAAATTGAATCAGATTACCATAAAAAGCTGAAAGATTTAGAATCATTGTTGGCAACAAAACATAAAAAGTTAAACCAGATTGAACGAACAATACAACATGAATCAAAAAAGATTTATGGCTCAACTCTATCAACTCTTCCTAAGCTCAAAACTGAAAAAGTTGAAATAGACGCGACGATTAGGAGGGTAAAGAAGGAAATTAAACGCGTAAGAAGTGATTATATCAAGAAGATGAAAAAATTATGACCTATCTGTTTACAAAACTCATTATGCAAACATTTATATTTTCCTAGCTAATGGTAAAAAGCTATTTTTATTCCGGTATAATAATCGTAGTATCTTCCTTGATTCTATCAAGAACGATTTGAGTTTTTACCTCTTCCACTCCCGGAAGGTTTCGTAATTGGTCAATTAACCTCATAGAGTCTTCATGGTCTAAACATTTAGCCATGATAAAAAGAGGATATTCTCCGGTCACTACGTAGCCGAATTTGATTTTTTCCATGTTCTCTATTTCGGTTTTTACTTGCTCAATTGGTTGTTGTGAGTTAACTCTCAATGACGCCATGACCATTTCTCGATATCCCAAATGACGACAATCTATTAAAGCTACGTACTTTTTAATTAAGGTGTCTTCTAATTTTTGGACACGGGCCCTGATCGCAGTTGCGCTTTTTGGTTTTTGTTTTAACTTTGTTGATACCATTTCAGCAATCTTGTTTATTGTGATTTTTCCATCATTTTGTAATAAGTCCAAGATTTCTCGATCAATTTCATCTATTTCTAATGCTTTGTTATTATCTGTTGCCATTGAAGTTACTCCAATTTTTTATTTATTAATTTAAATATAGTAAGTCTTACTTATAATTTTTTTCACTACAATTGATGATCAATTTAGTTTTTTTTTATAGATAAAGGTGATTCTTATAAACAAAAAAACTATGATTTAAATACTGCTCTGCATTTTTAATCTACAAGAAATATCAAATATAAACTTTATTTGGTATAAAACCAGAAAAAATAAAAAAAATATCTAAAAAAGTTGAAAAAAATGGCAGATTTAACACTTAATGCAGTAGGAAAAAAATGCCCAATGCCTGTCCTCATGACTAAAAAGGAGTTAAAGAAAATGAGCTCAGGACAAACTCTTGAATTGGTTGTCGACGACAAAGGAGCCTTAAAAGACGTACCTGCTCTTATCAAAAAGACTGGGGATACGATTGTCGAGACTAATGAAGATAACGGCCATATAACCTTTACAATTCAAAAAGCTTAAACCTTAGACTTACGAGAAAAGTGATTAACAATGACAACCTATTCTTTTTTTATTAGTACTGAACCTTACAAATTCGAAGCGAGCGACTCGTTAATAGAGATTTGTAAATCTTTGATAAAGAAAGGGCATACTATTAAGGGATTTTTTTTCTTTGGAACTGGCGTTTACAACATAAAGGGAGACATTAGCAGTGGAAGCTCTATAAGAGATATTCCCAAAAAGCTAGAAACATTTGCAACTGAGAATAATATTCCCACGGTTGGATGTTCAACCTGGGTAAGTCTAACGGGATTAAAAGAATCGAGCTTTATTAAAGGAGCTACAGAAGAAGGGTTAGGCGACTTTTCTAACTGGGCTGTAGAATCAGACAAATTAATTGTATTTGGAGCGGGGGGTTAAGTAAAATGGTAGAATCTGTAGTTATAATAGCTGATCACTCGCCAATAGGTAAGAATTCAGCGTTGGAAGCAGTTCGTATTGGCTCTGGATTTGTAGCTCTTGGAGAATATATTAATTGTCAAATCGTATTTACGGGAGACGCTGTTTATTTACTTAGCAAAAACGCGAAACCAGAGGCAGTTGGAATGGACACATTCGATGAAGTTATGGAAATCGCAGACTTATCAGATTTAGAACTTTACGTAGTGGATCAAGCTTTAAAAGATGCTGGGATGAGTGCTGATGACTTAGTTGAATACGAAAATTTGAAGATCGTCACAATTGAAGAAGTCGTTAATTTAATTGAAAACGCAGACACAAGTTTTAGATTTTAAGGGAGGAGAATAAAAAATGTCTGAAACCAGGAAAGTATTGTATTTATTTGGATATAGTGAAATGACTGGAACACAATTAGAGCGATTATTACCGATCTTAAAAGCACAAATTAACAAAGGTTCGCAACTTGGATTAGTTCTAATTCACGACGGAGTTATTGGGATCAACAAGAAAGGCAAGGTTCCGGAGAAGATGGAAGAATTACTCAATATGAATATCGTTGTTTATGCGATGATCCCTGATTTACAAGCTCGTGGTATAGATCTGGAACAAATTCACGATAAGGTTAAAGCAATTGAATATGACGATTTAATCGATTTATTAGATGTAACACCAAAAATAATATCTTGGATGTAAATACTCCAGGAGATCAAAATAGATTTTTTGAAAATTATGGTAATAAAATATTACAAAATTTTGGAATATAAATGAATTAAAAATTATAAAACAAAAAAAACAAAAAACAGAAGTGAAAAAATATGGGAGAAACAATAAACTATATAGTTAAGGACAAATCGTTCGAGAAATTCGCAATGATGATGCTCCTAGGTACCACAGCAGACGCTATGGAAACCAAATCCAATTTTTTCTTCACCTTTTGGGGCTTGAACTTATTAACCAAAAAGTTTAAACCTAAAGTTGCTGGAATGCCTACACCTATGAAGGGTATGGGTGCCAAGATTTTTGGCAAAAGGATGGCAAAATTTGGAATTGAAGATCCATGGGGTATGATTAAAGACGCTGTCGAAAATGGAAACATGAAATTATTTCCATGCCAAATGACAATGGATTTAATGGGAATTAAGCGAGAAGAAATGTATGACTTCGTTGAAGACCCTGTTGGTGCTGCAACATTTTTAGAAATGAGTGAAGGCGGAAAAATAGTCTCACTATAAATAAATTCTTAAAATTTTTTTTTTTTTCAAGTTAATAAAAAGGTGGAAAAAATGTCTGAAACAAAAGAAGAACACCGAGAATATAAGACGGATGAAGATTTCGATAAAAATTATTTCAAAGATATTGAAAGAAAATCGAACATCTGGCAATGTATACAGTGTGGTTCGTGTACCGCGAGTTGTGAAAGCGGCAGATGGACCGCGTTAAAGACCCGGTCGATTATTAGAAAAGTAGTTCTTGGCGATTTATCTGTTCTAGAGGATCCTGATATTTGGTTGTGTACGACATGTTATCAATGTTATGAACGTTGTCCTCGCGATGTAAGGCCAACCGATGTAATAATGGAACTCAGAAATTACGCGACTAAATTGGGAAATATATCACCAGCTCATAGAGCTGTCGTTGGCTATTTAAAGAATTTTGGCCACGCAGTGCCGATAAACGACGAGATTAGAAAGCGAAGGGTCGAATTAGGATTAGAAGAACTCCCTCCAACTGCGTTTAAATATAAGCAAGAGGGAGATGATAAAGATTTAAAGAAATTTGAAGAACACTTATTTGATCTTCCTCCCGTTAAGGAGGAGAAAAAAAAGGAAGAGAAAAAGGGGGAGAAGTAATAAATGGTAAAAGAACAAACATTTTCGTTTTTTCTTGGATGTCTCATGCCAAATCGATATCCTGCTATTGAAAAAGCAACTAAATTTGTAATGAAGAAATTAGGATATGAGATATTAGATATGGAACGCGCCAGTTGTTGTCCGGCTCCAGGAGTCTTTCGATCTTTTAACAAGGTTGATTGGATGGTAGCAGGTGCTAGAAATCTATGTATAGCTGAAAAACTTGATGCAGATATTCTTACAGTTTGTAACGGATGCTTTGGAACGCTCCAAGAGATTAATAAACACTTGAAAGAGAACGAAGAACACAGAGAGTTAGTGAATGAAAAGCTAAAACTGCTCGGAGATTACGAGTTTAAAGGTACGATTGATGTCCGACACGTTGCTGAGGTGTTAGGATACGAAATTGGGCCATGGGGCATAGAAGATTTAATAACCAGAAAAGTAAACGCTCGTGCGGCTGTACATTATGGATGTCATTTTCTAAAACCTACAAGAATTCGGGAGATAGAGAGCTCAGAGGGACCTACCATAGTAGAAGAATTTATTGAGGTTTTAGGAGTGGAGTCTGTTCGATTCAAAGAACAACTCACATGTTGTGGAGCAGGCGGAGGCGTAAAAGCATATTCCGGAGATACGAGCATGACGATTTTTGGAGAAAAAATGAAAAATATTGACGAAGTCGAACCTGACTTTATTTTAGACATATGTCCGTTCTGTCACTTACAATTTGAGACGGGGCAGGATTATCTAAACAAAAATAAAAACTGTAATTACGATTATCCCGTAATTCACCTTTCCCAGCTTGTCGCGTATTGTATGGGGATGGACCAAGAATTTGTTGGTCTACAATATCAAATGATGGGAAAAGATTATATTTTTGGTGGAGAAGAAGTCAAAAAAGAAGAGGAGGCCATATAGATGGCTGTTAAAGAAGAAAAAATGGAAGAAAGTAAAGTTGGATCGGAGGACTCTGAAGAACCCCGAATTGGCGTATTTGTATGTCATTGCGGTCATAACATTGCTGGAACTGTAGATGTCGCAAAAGTGGCAAATTACGCAAAAGATTTACCAAATGTTGTAAAAGCAGAGCATTATATGTTTATGTGTTCTAAACCGGGAGTTCAGATGGTTAAAGATTCAATTAAAGAATTAGGAGTTAATAGAACCGTTGTAGCGAGTTGTTCTAAAAATCAACACGGTAGGACTTTTGCGAGAGCAATTGCCGAAGAGGGTATTAATAAACACAGACACCAACAAGTCAATGTTCGAGAATATTGTAGTTGGGTTCATCAAAAAGACAAAGCAAAGGCTACTGAAAAAGCACTTCAATTGGTGGAAGCAGGAGTTAATCGCGCTCGAAAACTTGAAGATGTAGAAACAAGAAGAGTTCAAACTACTAAAGCAGCGTTAGTTATTGGTGCGGGTATCGCGGGTCTTAGAGCTTCAAATGATTTGGCGGAATTAGGAATACCAGTGTTTTTAGTAGAGAAGAATTCGACGATCGGGGGACATATGACGCAATTGAATAAAACATTTCCAACTTTAGAGTGCCCACAATGTTCAATTTCACCGTTAACTAACGGAGTAGCGAATCATCCTTTAATTGAGCTTTATACAAACGCTCAGATTAAAAGCATTGAGGGATCGTTAGGGAATTTTGAAGTTGAAATCGAAATTAAACCTCGGTATGTTAAGGATAACTGTACTTCGTGTGGTGAATGTTCATTACACTGTCCAGTAGAAGTCCCAAGCGAATGGGATAAAGGGATGTCTATGCGGAACGCTATTTATAAAGCATATCCACAAGCAATTCCAGCAACATTCGTAAGGGACAAGAAGACTTGTATTGAGTGTAATACTTGCATTAATGTATGTCCAGTACAAGCAGTTGATTTCTCGATGCAACCTGAAACTAAGACGGTTAAAGTTGGCTCGATTGTTGTTGCTGTGGGGTATGATGAATACGATCCTACGGAAATTGAACCGTATCATTATGGACAAGACGGCTACGAAGATGTTATTACTCAATTAAAATTGGAAAGAATGTTATCACCTACCTCTCTTACCAATTCTGAAGTTTTACGACCTTCTGACGGAAAATTACCTAAGAGTATTGTAATGATTCAATGCGTTGGGAGTAGAAACGAGCAAGTTGGAAATAAGTATTGTACTGGTGTATGTTGTAAATTCGCGATAAAAAATGCTCGAATTGTAAAAGAAATGTATCCGGATACCGATGTGACGGTTTGTTATATTGACGTGCGAACTCCGGGATTAAACTTTGAAGAAATGTATCAATCCGCACAAGAAGTTGGAGTTCGATTTATCCGAGGAAGACCTTCGGAAATCGTTAAGGATCCAATAACTGGAGAACTAAAAGTTATTGTAGAAGACACGTTAAGCATGACGCCTTTACAATTAAACGCTGATATGGTTGTATTGTCAGCAGCGATGGTTCCTCCTAAAGGAATAGGTCCTCTTGGTTCTAAACTTAAAGTTTTACGTTCCAAGGAAGGATTCTTAAAAGAATTTCATATTAAGATGAACCCTACATTAAGCAGTAAAGGAGGAATTTTCTTAGCGGGCACGATTCAAGGGCCAAAAGACATTTCTGAAACCGTAGCACACGCAGGAAGCGCTGCTGCTCTAGCTGCAGCACCATTAGTCAAAGGTTATATTGAAAAGGAAATGTTGGTGCCATCAATAGATTACGATTTATGCGTGAATTGTGGAATTTGTAAAACAATTTGCGCACCTGCGGCAATTGATATTGACGAAAATGGGAGACCGACGGTTAACGAGATTGCGTGTAGATCGTGTGGTATGTGTATGCCAAGTTGTCCTACGAATGCAATTCAATTAATAAATTTTACAGACGATCAATTATACGATGAAATAATCGCTGTATCAGGCGGGGGTGCTGTTTGCGAATGAGCAATTGTGAAGTACCTGATGAATACGTGCAGGAAAGGATTAACAACATTGTTGTATTCATGTGCAACGAGTGCGGTCAAGGATCAGCAAACACTGCGGGTGTCGCTAGAATGGCGTACGACGCTGCGATAAGAATAATTAGAGTGCAATGCACAGGTCAAGTCGGACCAATTCAGATCATGGAAGCACTAACTAACGGTGCAGATGCTGTTGCGTGCGTAGGTTGTTGTTTAGGTGCGTGTCATTTTTTTAATGGTAATATAATTTCAATGCATAGAATAAAATTGATGAAAAAGGTCTTTAAAGAGTTGGGGTATAGCGATGAATTCGTAAACCAATACACATCGAGAGCTGCGGAAGGTGAAACTGCTGTTGGTGATTTTGAAGATATTATCGATCGATTAACAACTGCAATAACAGAAAAGGGGACGATAAAAGATGGATGTTAAAGTGTTTCAATTTAACGGATGTAAAAAGTGCTTCAATGAATCTTTACTATTAAAAGAAGAGTCCAAATACAAAGTTGAATTTGTTTCCGATCCAAAGAACTGGAAAGGAGAAAAAGTTGATGTTTCAGTTATTACGGGTTATTTACTCCCTAACGACTTAGAGCATCTGGGACGCATAAAAAACAATTCTACTAAAATTATTGCTTATGGAGGCTGTACTGCCACTGGTGGAGTATTTGCTTTAGCAAATCAAAAAGGGCACGAGGTCACTCCTTTAACGAATTTAGTTGAAATTAATAGTAACGTTCATGGATGTTTAGGCGAAATTGAAGAATTAAAATTAGCTATTGACGGAACAGAAGTTCCGAAATTAAAAAGTTTATGCCAAGTTTGTTCCAGAAAGGCAACTTGTGACTATTTAGAATCAATCAATAGACAAATTGAATTAGAAGATTCTGAAACTTGTTTTAACGACTTAGGATTTCTATGTAGTGGTTTTACAGCTACTGAATGTAAAGAAAAATGTATTGATTACAATACTCCTTGTAGAGGTTGTAAACCAAGCATAGATCGTTCTGGAATTCGCATGTTAGCAATGTTCGGAACCTTAGCTGGGAACATAGAGATTGCAACGGAGCATTCAGTTAAGGGAGCAACTGACAAATTAGGAGACGAGGACGATGACCTAACCGATAGTTTACCTGATGTGGTTGGAAATTTTTTCAGATTCACATTACCTACTTCAGGTTTTCCAAAAGGTAGAATCCCTTCTTCGGGATCTTTGCTGGAAGATGTTTTTATTGGTAGACTGATCGAAGAGATTCCTTTGATAACAGGTCTTTTAGGTGGTGCTAAATCAGTATCATTAACGCTTAAGTTTATAGAATCCTACGAGAAAGCGAACCAAATAGAAGTAAGCGAACAGACTAAAAAGTATAGAAACGAACTACTACAATTAGAAAGTGACTTGTCAAAAGCTATTGAGAGCGAAGACGCATCAAAATATAAAGAAATTACGGATAAGATTCGATTTATTGCTGGTAACATGAACTTATCAAATGTATTTTTTGGGGGGTTCAAGTCAATTATCGATCCTAACGATGATTTTAACAATTATAAATCCCATGTTTTTGATGTGGTGGAAGGAACCTACAAAAATGGTTCGATAGAATATACCCTTGATCAAACGGGTATTATAACAGAAATTAAAATTAGTGAGGAATTATTATGAGTTTTGAGTTGTTAAAAAAAGAAATAATTGACGTTGGTTTGTGTCAAGGCTGCGGTTTGTGTGTAGGATATTGCAAGCATGTAGAAATGGAGACGTTACGTCCGATATTAAAAGATTATTGTATTCTAGAAAGGGATGGACAAAAATGCGGAAAATGCTACGAAAACTGTCCTCAAGTAATACAGAAAAAATTCAAAGAGATACACCCAAAAGGAATTTATTCTCTAAGAAGCAAAGATTCTGAGATATTAGAAAAAGCATCAAGTGGTGGATTTGTAACTACAATTGCAAAGCATCTTTTGAAAGAAAAAGATCTGTCCAAAATCGTTATGGTACAAAACATCGATGATTTACCAAAAGCAAGTATAGTAACTAACCCTGATGATGTTGTTCAAAAAGCTGGGGTTGTGTATGGACGATCGGGAGTTTTGCAAACATTAGTTGAGGAAACAGGAGAAGATTTCGAACCTTTAGGAATTATTGGAGTTCCGTGTGAAATAAGAGGTGCTGCTGAACTTGAGGTGGAAATGAAAAGAGATATCCTCAAAATGGGATTATTTTGCAATTCAAGCATTCGAACTGAAGATACTGATAGAGGTTTAATTTATTCACCGTGTTCTAGTGGATGCCCTTCAGGAGTTGATGCTCGAGGGTATATTTCCTTAATTCGAGAAGGACATTATTTAGAAGCTGTGGAATTAGTACGTGAAAACAATCCTTTACCCTCTGTTTGCGGAAGAATTTGTACGAACGAATGTGAACATGGATGTACGTTAATAGGATCCGATAACCCCATCGCTATTCGAGAATTAAAGAAATTTGTTACCGAATATGAAATTAAACATGGTAGAGCTGTAAGAGCTCAAAATATCAAAAAGCTGGGAAAAAAAGTGGCTATCATTGGTTCTGGACCAGCAGGTTTAACAGCAGGATATTTTCTATCCCTTAAAGGATATTCTCCTACGATTTTCGAAAAAGCGGATCAAACTGGTGGAATGTTAAGATTTGGAGTACCGCAATTCAGACTACCTAATTATATACTCGATTACGATGTAGAGACTATTAAAAATACTGGCGTGGAAATAATTTTTAACACACCGTTAGGTCCAGATATGACTATTGAAGATTTAAAAAAAAATGGATTTGAAGCAATTTTTATAGCAACAGGTCAATATAAACCTCGTACATTGCATCTAGAAGGCGAGGACTTACCAAACGTGTTTGTTGCTATTAATTTTCTTATCGATAGGAAATATCGTGAATGGACAAACCTAGAGGAATTTAAGGGAAAAACCGTCGGTATTATAGGAGGAGGTCCTGTAGCCGTTGATGTAGCTCAAACAGCTTTAAGATTGGGCGCTGAAAAAATACACCTTGTAGATATTATGTCTGAAAAAGATCTTGAACTCACATTGAGGGAGATTCCCGAGGAAGAATATAAATATATGGAATATCATTTTGGAACTTCAACTGCCAAAATAACAAAAGGAAAAGAAGACGGATTGATATTAAATAGTTACAAAATTGAATGGGGAGAACCTAACGAGACTGGTAGACGCCCGCTAAACAAAGTTAAAAACTCTGATTACGAAATTCCAATCGATATAATTGTAATAGCTGTTGGACAAACCGTCGATTTCAATTTAATTGATGTAGCTACAAATAACAAACTTAAAAAAGAACGGAACAAGATCGATATTGACCCTATAACATTTGAAACTAACATTCCAGGTGTTTTTGCAGGCGGGGATATTGTTTCGAACTCAAAAGCCGTTGCCATCGCTGCAATTGCTCACGGAAAAGAAGCTGCCATCTCTATCGATCGATATCTAAAAGGCGAAGATCTTAAAACCGGTCGTAATAAAGAAGATAGAATGTTTTTCGCTGGACAAAAGAAACCACCAAAAGACTTTTCTTTAAAACCAGAATCTTTAGAAATGGCTACAGAGAACATTCAATGGGACTTTGATGAAATCGAGGGTATTTTTAACGAAGAAACGGCGTTAAGGGAAGCAAAACGGTGCTTAAGCTGTAATCACTTCTGTTTGCATTGCCAAGATTTTCCTGCAATCTATTCGGATTTTACAGCCGGAGAAGTTGGCTCTGAAAAAGGATATTCTACAGTTGTGGCATGGACAGATAGAGGAAAAGATATTATTGAAAAAGCTATTAAAAAAGGTTTGTTTGAACAAGGAAGCGTTAACGAAGAAGAATTACAGAAAGCAATCAATCTAAAGTCAAAAAGAGAGTTAAAAGTCCTAGATAAAACACCTAGACAAGAAGTCTTAAATTATATCACAAGAACAGGACACGCCACTATCAGTAAAATTGCTGAAATTTTAGATTTAGAAGCAAAAAAAGTGAGATACGAAGCCTTAAGGTTAGTTCAATTAAACCAGCTTGAGATGATAGTTGAGCCTGGTATGGATGAGCCAATTTTTTCACTTTTATGTGAAGATTAACGAATTAAAAACAATATTAAAAAATAAAGAGGTATAAATTATGAAATTTGACCAAGAATTAAATGTGTGCGGTTTAGTCTGTCCCGTACCTGCGTTAAAAACTAAGAAACAACTCATGAAGATGAGACCGGGTACCGTGTTAAAAGTAATCACAGACTATAAGCCAGCATCTGAATCAGTTCCACGTGATTTAGCAAAAACTAAGCACAAGCACTTAGGAACGGATTTTCTCGACGATGACGAGCTCTGGCACATATATTTTGAAGCTGTAAAATAACTAATTTACAATTTTAACTATTTTTTTACATTTTTATTTTTACAAAAAAATGAGTAATCTAATTTTTCATTTGATTTTTTTATTTTATGTCAAACTTATTCTTTCTTAAGCGATAATTAGGTTTTCTATTTAGCTTAAATTTTCTCTATGCTAAGAAATATAAATAAATAGAACTTGAATTAATCTGAATTTAAATCATAATACTCAGAAATATTTTTGCCCTTACCGAGAATCGCATCTACCTTTTCAAGTTCTTCAGGTATGTTTATTTCTTGAGGACATTTCTCTAAACATTCACCACATTTAGTACAGAAGGATGCATTGCCATTTGGATATTCTTTATTTAACTTTTTCTTCGATTTAGCTAATTTCTTATATCTTCGATTTATAAGGAAGGTCATCCCTCCTTTCTCTCCCGTGTAAGCTACGTTATTCAGAACAGCAAAATTTTCTGGAATATTGACTCCAGAAGGACATGGCATGCAATATTTACACGCTGTGCACTGAACAAGAATGCTTTTGCGATAGATTTCTGCTAGTTCTGAAATTATATTATTATCTTCTTCACTCAATGAATTAATCCCAGAATTTGAAGCACTTTCAACATTTTCATTGACCATCTTTTTTGATCCCATTCCACTGAGAACCACAGCTACTTCGGGTTGATTCCAAACGTATTGCAAAGCCCAATCAACGGGTGTTCGCTGGTTTGATGCTTTTTTCATTATTTTTAAGGCTTCTTCGGGAGGATTCGCTAATTTTCCACCCTTGACAGGTTCCATTATCACAACTGCAATTCCTTTTTCATGAGCATACTTCAACCCCTCATGAGTTGCTTGAACTGCTGTATCCATGTAGTTATATTGGATTTGTGCGAGATCCCAATCGTAAAAATCAATTATTTCTTTAAAAACAGGAAGAGTATCGTGAAAAGAAAATCCAACATGCTTGATAAGTCCCTTATTTTTAGCTTCTTCCATCTTTTCGATTAAATTTAATTCCTTTACTTTCTTAAATGAGTTTCTCGATAGACCGTGGAAAAAATAAGCATCCAGATAATCTGTTTGAAGGCTTTTTAATTGCTGGTTGAGATATTTGTAAAAATCTTCTGATTTTCGGACAAGGAACATTGGTAATTTGGTGACAAGGAAAACTTTTTCTCTATATCCGTCTTTTAATGCTTCTCCTAAGACTTTTTCGCTTGCTCCAAGACCATAAATCCAACCCGTGTCGATGTAATTGATGTCTTTATCAATTGCATAACGAATTAACTCTATCGATTCGTCCCAATCTACTCTAGGGAGGATTTTTTTTGTAGGAAGTCGCATGGCACCCAATCCAAGCGCAGATACTTTCCAGTCTATAGATCCAAATTTTCGATATTCCATTATAATCCCGTTTTATTTATTTCCTAATTGATTTTTAAAATACTTATTCTCTTTTTAACTTATTTCTTTAAAAATAACATATTAACCCGCCAAAATTATCCACAATATTACCTGCTTCGGATTCTTTTCTGATAATCTTAGTGTTAATCTCCAGGTTTTTTGCGATTTGTAAAATTCGATGTGTTTTATTTCGATTTTTCGGATTTTTTAAATATTCATCGGTTAGAATAATATATTTTGGCTTAGGTAACTTAGGATTTTGCTTAATAAGTTTTAGTTCATAATCGATTTCTCTCCATGTATAAAGAATCTTTGAGAACTTTTCATTTTTATTAATAAGCTTTGTCAGTTCTGCGAGTATCAACAATCCTTCTTGATTTGAAGTTTCTTCAACAAGTTCTCTAAAATGTTCTTGTGTTCTTAAGTAGTATATATCCTTTTGAGTCTTCGCCTGATTACCGATTATTTTTGAAAAAACAACCTGATTATCCACCTTTTTTAACAACCATGAATGATGTTTTTTAATGTGATTAAGAAGCTCATCTGAATATTCTTTTTTCGGTGGGGAGAGTAGTATTACGCTTCTGATACCTTCTTTAATTATAGGTCTTAATGTGTTGATGATTTCCTCGTGAAAATGAAACAATTGCTTTTTATCTTGATTTATTCTTTTCCTTCCACGATTGATTTTAAAGTGGAGCCTAATAGTCTCACTAAATATTCTCCAAAAGACAGCATCTTTATCGTGTAGTCCAATAAGAATTGCGATTGGATGACCACGTTTTGGGCGTCTTTTAATTTTTTTAGCCATAATATTATAGTGAATAAAATGATTCCTATTTTTTTTAAATTCGGATTTACTAAGGAAAAAGAAAATTATTGCGCTTTTTTAGAGTTCCACAAATTTAAACGTTTAGGTGCTTAAAATTCAAGGTGCAAAAATATATTAAAAAAAAAAAGAAAATTTAGTTAGCTTTTCCTACTTTTCGCTTTCTGCGTACTATAAAAACTACGGCTATGACGATAGCTAATCCCGAAACGATAGAAATAACGATTACGATAAGAACAATATTATCATCGGGAGGTAGAAGACTATTTTTTTCTATAGTAACTTCCGCGGAGCCTATATTGTCGGCATAATCTGACGCGTAGAAGGTTATTGTTACCATCCCATCTGGTAATTCATCCCACGCAGTCTGATTAATAGTTCCAGTAGATCCAGTAAACGTATAGTTATGTAATCCACCATCAAGCGTATACCACATATCATCCAGAAAATTATCGGTAATATCAACACTAAAACCTGGAGCAGTTGTACCAAAAACACCATTTTCAGAAGGAAAATTAATTATTATTGATGGAGGTCCATCTTCAGCGATCGGTAAGTAGTCTATACTTCCCGCACTCCCGTCTATGAATGTATATGGAGTATCCACGATTCCGTCGTTAGGGCTTGTATCTGGTCCAGTATGATTATCCCAGTAATTACCTAATGTTGTAGAATTCCAATCATTAAACTCTCCATCATCATAAGCATGTCTTCCATTACCCCTAAAGAAATTCCTATAAATTAAATTGTTTGACGAACCAGTCAATATATTGATTCCATCCAAAACGTTATACCGTATTATATTGTTGTGGATAATGTTATCATCACCGCCTAATACATAAAAACCGTTCAAAGCGTTATTTTCCACGAAATTCCCTGAAATATAATTAAAATTACTATCGGTTGCCAATACGATTCCGTTTTGTAAATTTTGGGAAGCTTCGTTTCCCAAAACCGTATTGTTATCAACACCTGATAGCCATATTCCTTGCCAGCAGTTTTCTATCGTATTTCCATTAACGTTATTACCGATATAACTACCTTCTAGTACAATTCCCGACCCCGTGCCGTCTCCATATATATCGTTATTAAAAATTTCGTTATAATCTCCAAATATATGTATTCCATGACGACCGTTATTAAGGGAGTTGCCTGAAATTGTGTTGTTACTACTCATGATTCCAAGAATTCCAGCCCCTTTATTATTATCAAAATTATTACTCAATATGTTTCCATTAGTAACGTTGTATAAGTAAATTCCCCCGTCGGTACCGGATAAGACCGAATTATCAAGGTTACAACCTCTAATTATAAAATACGCTTCAGAATTTAAAATTGAAATGCAACTATCGGTTAGATTCGCGTCGATATTCATGTTTTCTATTATATAAGGATTTAATTCGGTACCAGATCCACCTCCAAACCAAGGTTGTGTTTCAACCCACGACCAATTAGTTAAGCTTCCTGGAAGATCATCAATTGCAATAGGTTCTTGTTTATTCCATATTGGGAAGTAATCTTGGCTCCCACCAAGGGGAGGAACATCATGTGGAGTATCTCCGATGCCATCTAAATTCATATCATATCCAGAATAGTTATCCCAATAATTTCCAATCACTGTATTATTCCAATTATTATTAGCACCATTGTCAATGGCATTATCAGTATTATTTAAAAAATAATTCTGATAGAATAAATTACCGTCAGATCCTGTCGATAAAGAGACTCCATAAAGATCGTTATCGCTTAGTTCATTATTTAAGGCAATATTATCATCACTATTATCTAAATAAATACCGGCTTGCATATTATCATCTAGAAAATTGCTTTCAATTATACTGTCAAAGCTCCAACTAAAAGATATGCCACTCAACACATTATTTTCTGCTATATTCCCTGATACAAAAGTATAATAACTGTATTGTAATATGATGATTCCGTTTTGTAAATTATTTGAAACTTCGTTTCCCACAAGTGTAGTACTAAGGGCGGCATAAATCCATATCCCTTGCCAACAATCTTCTACAGTGTTATTAATAACATTGTTTTCATCACAGTCCCATATAATAATTCCCGTCCCTGTACCATCTCCATAGATTTCGTTATCATTAATTTCATTGTAAGAAGATGATCCCTCCAGATATATTCCATGACAGTTATTCGAAAGTAAATTACCTATTATGACGCCATTAGTAACATTATAGAGATAAATTGCTCCATTAGTACCAGTAGCCGAATTGTTAAGTGTACAGCCTTTAATTTGAAAGAATGCTTCAGAATTTGATATTGAGATGCAACTCTCGGTTAAATTACCATCTACAATTAAATCTTCGAGAATATAAGGATCTAATTCAGTACCAGATCCACCTCCAAACCATGGTTGTGTTTCTGCCCATGACCAATCAGTCAAGCTTCCGGGAAGATCATCAATTTCGATATTGTAAAAAACTACTGAACTTTTTAAATCGTCCAAATCACTATTTGTCTTAATCACAGGAGGTCTAATAAAATAATCAGCACTGAAATTAAGCGTTATTAACAGAATAAATCCAAAGATGAATTTAATGTTCTTATTTTTCAATTTTTTCTTTATAGATATCATTTAAAACCCTGTTTATTATATAGAGTGTTAAGATCAAATCGAAGTCTGAATATATAAATGTATTTAGCAATTTTGATAAAAATGTAAAATTTCAGAGGGATTACACCAATTTAATTGAAATAACATCAAGAATTAATTCAAATTTTTTAAAATATTACTTTAAAGTTTTTAATTATAGATGTATCAGTTCAATTTATGGATAATAATTATGAAAAGTATGGAGATAATTTTCAGCAAAAGTCAAAATATATAAGAAATAAATTACCTAGGCATGCTTTAAACTGGGGAAACAAACCTAAAACCTACAAGGTTTATTCAAACGCTATTAAAAAAATAAAGCTACCACAGCCTAAATTTGATCCTACAATTAACTTTTGGAACATAATTAAAAATCGACATTCAATCAGAAAATTCACTTCAGATCCCTTGTCTTTGATGGATCTAAGTTTGTTTCTATTTGGCATGTCTGGCTTAAACCGAATTTTTCCGCAATACGCTTTTAGAACGGTACCCTCTGCGGGAGGATTGTATCCTATTGAGATTTATCCCGCGATTAACAACGTAACAGGATTAAAAAGAGGGCTTTACCATTATGATGTTCAAGAACATTCACTTAGTTTGTTGAAGGAAGGAGATTTTCGAAATAAAGTAGCTGAAGTATGTCTTGATCAAAAAATTGCCTTTAACTCAGCTATAAATTTTATCTGGACTGCGATGATTGGGCGCTCTCAATGGAAGTATTTACAGAGGTGTTATAGATACATATATTTAGACGCAGGGCACATCGGGCAGAATTTTTATTTGATCGCTGAAGCACTAGGTTTGGGAGCTTGCACGATTGGAGCGTTATACGACGACGAGTTAAATCAGTTTCTTGAACTCGATGGAAAAATTGAAACTGCTATATATGTTGGTGTAGTAGGGAAAAAATAAAAAAATAAAAAAAAATTGGAAATTTTAGGGAGAATAATTCTTACTTCTTTCTTCCTCGTAATAGAAATATTAACAAAACTGCAGCTAAAGCACCTAAACCAATAACTAAACCAATTATTAATCCTAGAATGAAGGGATCTAAGGGGGCAGCAGGGAGTCCTGCAGAAGTACATATGTTATCTTCAAAAACATTTCCAGTACTGCCTGTTTCGTTGAAGCATACACCGTTTCCTAGAAATACATTACTAAATACAATATTATTATTACTCGAGTCTAGATATGTTCCATTGTTATTGTTATTCGCAGTATTACTCATTATGGAATTGCCAGCGCTATTCAATAGATGTATTCCGTTCATCTCATTGGAATTTGCTGTATTTGACGTAATAAAATTATCATCAGCAGCCTCTAAATATATCCCATGCTCATTATTATAGGAAGCTGTATTTTCGTAAAAAAGGTTATTATCAGTATTACTAAATAAATAGAATCCGCTTAAATTGTTATACCGTGCTATATTCTCTTTAATAATATTATATCGACAACCATTTTGAAGCCTAATTCCGTCCCAATTGTTATCATGAGCATTATTACCTTCTACTATTGATTGGTCGATATTAAACAGTTCTATTCCATTCTCTTTGTTGTTATAGGCATGATTATTTAAGAGTGTTAAATTAACCTCTGAAATTAAATTTATCCCCGCTAATGAATTATTAAATGCTGTGTTACCAGAAACTAATGTATGGTCACAACCTACAATATAAATACCATCGCCATCATTATTGTTGCATATGTTATTAATAAATTCGTTGTAATCACATCCCTCACCATGGATTCCATCAATATCATTAT
>Ga0114922_10000912_pt1 | contig 28247 bp, 18 predicted proteins | sample AartaG_FD_100975 | JGI IMG/M metagenome (GOLD analysis project Ga0114922, IMG submission 100975) | Deep subsurface microbial communities from Aarhus Bay to uncover new lineages of life (NeLLi) - Aarhus_00045 metaG | ecosystem: Environmental > Aquatic > Marine > Oceanic > Sediment | place... | reverse complement strand
TTAGTATCATTGTTGATATTTAAACCATTGATATACAGTTACATATAATTATCTTTATAGCAGACCAATAAGGAAATTATATGTTCAGATCATCGAAGAAAGAAAAACAGCTTGATATGTTTTCAAGTGTTTCTAATATGCTTAAGGGTACAACCCAGGAGCAGTTTAATAATCCTGAAGCATGGCATAACATGTTTCGTGTTCATGTTTTGGAAAGGATTGACGAAGAGTTATTTATACCTCTTTTTGATGATAAAACCGGGGCGCCAAATGCATCTGTAAAGGTACTGGTGGGAATGATGATATTAAAGGAGGGATTTGGCTGGAGTGATAGTGAGCTGTTTGAGCATTGTAGATTTAATTTGCTTGTAAGGAGTGCTTTAGGGATGTTTAATATAAACGACATCATACCTGTGGAGTCTACCTATTACCTTTTTCGTAAACGTATTCATGAATACCATAAAGAAACGGGTGTTGATCTTATAGAAGAAGTATTTCACCAGGTCACAGGCAGTCAGGCCATGGAGTTTAGGGTTAGCGGCCGCAGTGTCAGGATGGACAGTAAATTGATAGGAAGTAACATAGCATTCTCCAACAGGTATGAAGTTGTACACGACACCCTGGTATTGTTTTACAGGGAGATGATCAAGTTGGCACCAATAAAAGTATCGAAAAAGATTGTTACCCAATTAAAAGAACTTTCTGAGATAAAGAGCAATAAGGTTGTTTACAAGTCAGTTGGGGATGAGGTGCAGAGACGTTTACAGGAACTGGGTATTTTATGTTATAAATTACTTAAAGCATATAAAGAAAAGGATAATAAATATTACTCTACTTTAAAACGAGTATTTGAAGATCAGTTTAATCATAGAGATGGTGGTATAATTATAAAGCCACCAAAAGAGATTAAATCAGATAGTGTTCAATCGGCTCATGACACTGAATGTGCTTACCGCAATAAAGACGGACAGCCTCCGGTTAAAGGGTACAGCATAAATGCTACTGAGAACTGTGATGAAAATTCGTTAAATCTAATAACAGATATCCAGTTGGCCCCGGCAAATAAGCCTGACACCGAGTTCGTAAAACCTGCACTCGAATCAACCTCAGGTATATTAGGGCATAAACCCGATGCATTACATGCAGATGGTGCTTTTAACAGCCCGGACAACGTTAAATATTGTGAGCAAGAAAATATAACTCATTACTTCTCCGCTGTAGCAGGACTGCCCGGTCGTTATGACCTTGAACTCAATAATGGTGAACTTACTATTATTGATACTAAAACAGGCCAGGTAATGCCTGTGTATCAAACTAAATCAGGCAACTGGGGAATTAAAACAGAGAATGGATACAGATACTTTTCCGAGCACGCTATTGAAACAAGTTTATTGAGAAAACAAATTGATAAAGTCCCAGTCAGTATAAGAAATAAAAGGAATAATATAGAAGCAACGATTTTCCAGATGTCATATCATACGCGAAATAACAAAACCAGATATAGAGGAGCATTTAACAATAAATCATGGGCAATATTACGCAGCATGTGGATTAACCTGAGAAGAATTAGAACCTATATAGGGGAAAACTATGCAAATGTTATACCCCTGGATCAAATAATGCAATTAAAACAGGTTTTTATTCAAGAAATTAACCTTGATTTTGTCTTTGATAGTCTTATTTACTTATTATATAGATTTTTTAAAAAATCGTATAACTACAGCCTGATAGTGGTTGATTTAAAATAGTCCCTTTTAAGAGGGGACTCATCAATCCATCATTCCATTATTCCAGTATTCCAATAATCCATCATTCCATTATTCCATCATTCCATCATTCCATCAATCCATCATTCCATCATTCCATAATTTTATACTCAGGGCGCTTTAATGTTCTAAAGATCAATTTATCTTTTACATGGTATTGTTTAAATTCCTATTTTTGCACTTCGTAAACTGATTATTAGACAATATGGAGATACCTTCCAAATATAATCCTGAAAGTTCGGAATCGAAGTGGTATAAATACTGGATGGAACATGGTTTTTTCAACAGTAAGCCTGATGAACGTGAGCCTTTCGTCATTACTATTCCCCCACCTAATGTCACGGGTGTTTTGCATATGGGTCATATGCTGAATAATACACTGCAGGATGTACTTGTAAGGAGGCAGAGGATGATGGGAAAGAATGTATGCTGGGTGCCAGGGACCGATCATGCTTCAATAGCAACAGAGGCCAGGGTTGTGGCAAAACTAAAGGAAGAAGGTATTAGTAAAAGTAATCTGACGCGGGAGGAATTCCTTAAGCATGCATGGAAGTGGACAGAAAAGCATGGAGGAATAATTCTTGAGCAACTTAAACGACTGGGAGCATCATGTGATTGGGACCGGACACTTTTTACCATGGATGATTTGAGATACCAGTCGGTAATAAAGGTTTTTGTTGACCTGTACAATAAAGGACTGATTTATAGAGGTATACGTATGGTAAACTGGGATACTGAAGCAAAGACTGCTGTTTCTGATGAAGAAGTGGTGTACACTGAAGAAGATTCAAAGCTCTATTATGTAAAGTACAGGATCAGCGGATCAGATGAATTTATCACCATAGCCACAACAAGACCTGAGACAATACTTGGTGATACTGCTGTATGTGTCAATCCCTATGACGGAAGGTATAAAAAACTCGAGGGCAGGAGAGTTATAGTTCCAATGGTAAACAGGGAGGTGCCGATTATATATGATGAATATGTTGATATGGAATTCGGGACGGGCTGCCTGAAAATCACTCCCGCACATGACATTAATGATTATGAGATAGGCCAGAAACACGGCCTTGAAGAAATAGATATATTCAATGATGATGGAACATTAAGCAGTGAGGCAGGTTTATTTATTGGAACAGACAGGTTCAAAGCCAGGGAGTTATCGATTAACCTTCTGGAGGAACAGGGATTGCTTTCCAAAGTTGAGAACTACAGGAATAAGATAGGCAGGTCGGAACGTACAAATTCGGTAATTGAGCCAAAGCTGTCGATGCAGTGGTTCCTGAAGATGGAAGAAATATCAAAGCCGGCGCTCGAAGCAATTGTTAATTCAAATATTAATATCTACCCGCAGAAGTTCAAGAACGTTTACAGGCACTGGATGGAAAATGTTCGCGACTGGTGCATCAGCCGTCAGCTCTGGTGGGGACATCGTATACCTGCATGGCATTACAGCTCAACTGGTTTTGTTGTTGCTGAGAACGAAGATGAAGCTCTTGCACTTGCCCGGAAGTCTACAGGTAATGCGAAGTTATCTTCTGCTGATATAAGGCAGGATGAAGATGTGCTGGATACATGGTTTTCATCATGGCTTTGGCCCATTACCTGCTTTAACGGTATACTTGAACCTGATAATGTGGATATTAAATATTATTACCCTACCAATGCCCTTGTTACGGCACCTGAAATATTATTTTTCTGGGTTGCACGGATGATTATTGCAGGTTATGAATACCGTAATGAGAAACCATTTGATGATGTTTATCTGCATGGCATTGTCCGTGACAAGGATAGGAGGAAAATGTCAAAATCACTTGGCAATTCACCTGAGCCTTTAAATCTTATTGAGAAATATGGTGCTGACGGTGTGCGCGTTGGCATGCTACTGTGTTCGCCTGCAGGCAATGATCTTCTTTACGATGATTCACTGCCGGAGCAGGGCAGGAATTTTGCCAATAAGATATGGAATGCTTTCAGGCTCGTTAAGGGTTGGGAGACAGATAAAAATATTACGGAACAGCCGGCATGGTCGGCTGAGGCAGCAGAATGGTTCCGTAACCGGCTTAATGAAGCTATACATGAATACCACAGGGCGTTTGAAAAATACAGGATATCGGCTGCTTTAATGATAGTATACCGTTTATTCTGGGATGATTTTGCCAGCTGGTACCTTGAGGCTGTCAAACCAGACTACAGGAATCCCGTGGATTTAATCACATTCAGGAACACACTGGATTTTCTGGACCGGCTCGTAAGGCTGATACATCCTTTTATGCCATTTATTACCGAGGAAATATGGCAGATGATAGAAGACAGAAGTGTCGACAACAGTATTATGGTATCGGATATGCCTGATGCCGGCAAAGTAAGCGGCCGGTCTCTGAAAGATTTTGACAATGCAAGGATGCTTGTCAGTGCTATAAGGAATATAAGAAAAGAGAAGAATCTTCCGGACAGGGAAAGACTGCAGTTGTTTGTCAATAAAAAAAGTATTGACGGCGAACAGTCATTTCAAAACCTGGTTATGCGTCTGGCAAACATATCAGCTATTCAACAAACAGATAGTAAGCCTGGTGATTCTTTAAGTTTCATGATAGGCACATCTGAATATTATTTAGTTATAGGGGATAAAATTGATATTGAGGCTGAATTAGCAAGGCTTAAAGCAGATTTAAAATATAACAGGGGCTTCCTTGATTCAGTGATGAAGAAGCTTAATAATGCAAGCTTTGTAAGTAATGCACCTGATAAAGTAGTTGAGCGTGAAAAGAGAAAGAAGTCTGATACAGAGCGTAAGATCAAATCACTTCTTGAACGGATTAATGACTTAAAAGGTAAAGGATAGTTATTTCAGGGCATAAGTTTTTGGACGAAGTAGTCCTCATCTAATTTTACCAGTTCCCAGTTATTGTTTAGTACAATATGCCATCCGTCACCCGTGATATGCTGTTTTTCCTTTTTAACATTTTTAGCCGGTACACGAAGAAATTTAAGGTTGGGTGATACCAGGCATCCACCTTCCTCAACCGCCAGCTTACCCCAATTATCAGAGACCCTTATTGTCTGGTAAATTGTCCCCAGTGTATCAACGGGGTCAGTATCTTCTGCTTCGAATGAAAAGTTCGGGCTCTCCAGTTCAAGAAGCACTACAGGCCTTTCAGTAAACTGGGCTGTCCTGCGCCGCAGCCCTTCCCTTAATTGCTCTTCGCGTTTTCTTTCTTCTTCTTTGACCAGATCGATGTCGTAACTAAAAGCAAGACTTCCTGCAATATCGCGGCTGATTTCAGGCAGTGATATATCATATTTATCCATGAGAACTGCTCCAAGGTCAAAATCCCTGCTGTCTATCGAGGAGAAATCAAAACCTGTATCATTTAGAAGATGTGCATACAGGTTACCATGGACGAAGCCATATGAAAATGTATAGGAGCGAAAATCATAAATCCTGTGATAATATTCCAGGAGCTTCTTCAGATATTCTTCCCTGGATTCAGTGCACAACATCATATATGTAAACGAGGCGAGGCCTTCATAGTTCTCGAATTTATTCTCTTCCTGTATATATTTTGGATACAATTCCCTGCGAGCTGATCTGAAAACGAGTGCATCCCTGATAGCCTGCTTTCGTGTTTCCCCGTTAGTACGGATAGCTCTTTCCAGTGCCTTCCATTCCATTTTAAGCCATAAACGGGCCGTGCGATCACCCATATGACTTGTGTTGTAATCAGGGGTATCAATATTTTTTCTTATCTGGAAACAATGGAATAAACCATGGATGCACCTTGAAGTAATCCTGTAATAGTCCTCTTCTTCAGGTACAGGGGCCATTGCAAATAAGGTGCCACCAAACTCCTTTGCATAGTTAATCACTTCTTCCCTGGGATAATTTCCTGTAAAGATATCTTCCTTGGGTTTGAGAAGCCCCTCTTTGTCCTGGATATTGGAATACAGTTTTCTTGTTCTGGTATCGATCAGCAGTATAGGTCCGTAAAGATTTTCACCCCAGAGGTCACCATTATCATTATTGCATAATTTCTCTACTTCTGAAAAATAGTAGCTTGCTTTATCCACAGTGAAATACTCAAGGCCTTCATCTTCCTTACACTGTGTGAAAAATAGGGGGAGAATAATAAATAGGATTGTCCACCTTTTCATGCTTGCTTGACTTTAGTTTGCAAAAGTAATAAAAATCTTTTTCCCGGCTAATTACATTATTGCAATAAATTTATATATGGTTCAGGATGATATATGATATTTGTTCAAAAAGACTAAATTTTTATATTTGGAATCCCATTAGTACCCAGTTAAATAAAAAAATCATGATAGATAATGAAATTTTAATGAATCCCAACGAACTGGTACAATTCCTTAAAAAGCCTGCCGGTCAGTTCACCAGGGCTGATATAATAAGATTTGTTGAAGCCAAGGGAATAGAGATGATAAACTTCCGTTATGTTGCTGAAGACGGGAAGCTTAAGACACTTAATTTTGTAATGTCGGACCGCCAGCATCTGGAGAACTTATTATCGGAAGGAGAGAGTTGATGGTTCCAGCCTGTTTTCATTTGTAGGGGCTGGCTCAAGCGATCTTTATGTCATACCAAGGTACCGGACTGCTTTTGTAAATCCTTTTAAAGAGAAGCCTGCCCTGGATATACTATGTTCATTTTATGATTATGAGGGCAAGCCACTTGAAAGTACTCCTGAAAATATATTGAAGAAAGCATATAAGCGGTTTGTGACAAAATCAGGTTTGGAGGTCAAAGCGCTGGGGGAACTGGAGTATTATGTTAAATCGATTGAAGAAGATCTGTATCCCATGATCGACCAGAAAGGGTACCATCAGACTATGCCTTTTGCAAAATTTGAGAATCTTCGTATTGAAGCACTTGCTTTGTGTGCAAAGGCAGGGTGCAGGATCAAATATGGTCATTCTGAGGTGGGTAGCTTTACCAGTGAGGGGGAGAATTATGAGCAACACGAAATAGAATTTCTTCCAACTGATGTTGATTTTGCAGTTGAACAGATGGTAATAACCAAATGGATACTCAGGATGCTGGGTTATAAGTATGGTGTTGAAATCAGCTTTGCTCCAAAAATAACAGTAGGGAAGGCCGGTAGTGGACTGCATATTCATATGTTGCTTGAAAAAGATGGAAAGAATATTATGCTGGTTAAAGGAGAGATAAGCAATACAGCAAGGAGAATGATCGCAGGTATACTTGATCTCTCAATGTCACTTACAGCTTTCGGGAATACCATACCTACATCTTACCTGAGGCTGGTTCCCCACCAGGAGGCTCCGACAAAAATATGCTGGGGCGACCGTAACCGCTCGGTGCTGGTACGTGTGCCCCTGGGCTGGTCAGGTACAGGTAATATGGTTAAACATGCAAATCCCTGCGAAGAGTCTGAACCAGACTCCACCGGAAGCAGGCAGACTGTTGAATTCAGGGCTCCCGACGGCTCGGCCGATCTGTACCTGCTGATGGCAGGACTTGTCACTGCGATTCAACATGGACTCGAGATGGAGAATGGTCTGGAGTATGCAAACAGCCTGTATGTTTCAGGAAGCCTGTTTACTGAAGAGAATAAAGCCTTCCGTGGAAAGCTGAAATCATTACCCACATCATGTTGGGAATCGGCTGAAAACCTTGACCGCCAACGATCATTTTATGAGAAAGACAATGTGTTTCCGCCTGGTCTTATCGACAGTATAGTAAAAAGGTTAAAATCATTTGATGATAAAGATCTGAGTGAAAGGCTTTATGGTAAAAAGAATGAACTGGCCGAACTGGTTAATAAATATCTGCACTACAGTTAATCCTTACCGGTATCGGAATTGATATTGGCCGTCTTGATACTCGCATTTAACTCGAAACCAATCAGGAGGGTAATTGAATTAAGGTAAAGCCAGAGTAAAATCACCAGGATCGTCCCCATTGACCCATACAGCCTGTTATACTGGTCGAAATTATTTACATAGGCTGAAAAGCCAAGCGATGTAAATATAAATAGCAGCGTAGCAAGGGATGACCCTGCAGATATAAACCTGAATTTTGCTTTTCTTGATGGTGCCAGATAATACAGAAAAGATATTGCCAGGAACAAAAGACCTATTATGACAATCCATTTTGTGATTTGCAATACATAATATACAATACCACTTTCGATAATATTGTTCTCAACAAGCTTCTCAACAGCTGATCTTCCGAAGATAAGAAGTATGGTCGATACAGTTATCAGTAAGCCTATGATAAAGAAAAGGAAGAATGCTATCTTCCTCTGTGCAATCCAGCTCCTTGTTTCAAATTTATGGTCAGATACCACAAATGCATTTATCAGGGCGTGAATACCGTTGGTTGACATGATAGCAGATGCCAGGAACATTATAATAAGAAAGACATTGCTCCTGTTGGTGATAGCATCCCTTATACTCTGTTCAAGAAGGGTATAGGCTCTTTCCGGCATTATGCTCTCAAGGAGTAATATTATTTCGTCCTGTATACCAGTTATTGGTATGTAAGGAATGAGTGTGAAAAGAAGAAAGGTGGCGGGAACAAGGCTCAGCAATAAATTAAATGCTATGGATGAGGCCCTGGTCACCAGGGCTCCTTTCCTGAAGCCCCTGATGAAAAAAACTATAACATCATACATAGGAACCCTGTCGAAGCCCGGTAGCACCAGGTTTTTGAGCCGTTCAAGGATATATTTACCTATTTTATCTCTATTGAATAGTCTCATATGGCCTTGAAGCTGATGTCCATACTTTTAATATGGTGTGTAAGGGCACCAACTGAAATATAATCGACGCCACATTGGGCATATAACCTTACCGTTTCCAGGGTGATACCTCCTGATGATTCAACCTCGTATCTTCCATTTACCAGTTCTACAGCTTGTTCTGTTTCAGAAAGGCTGAAATTATCAAGCATTATCCTGTTAATCATACCCTGATCCAATATCTGTTTAAGCTCATCCATGCTCCTGGCTTCAATGACAATCAGCAAATCCTTTTTTGTCTTCTCAAGGTAATTATTGGCTTTGATAATTGCATTTTTGATACCTCCTGCATAATCAATATGATTATCCTTGAGCATTATCATATCAAACAGTCCCATACGGTGATTAACACCACCGCCTATTCTCACTGCTTCTTTTTCAAATGCCCTGAACCCTGGTGTTGTTTTCCTTGTATCAAGTATCCTGGCTTTGTAACCCTTTACAGCATCGACATACATTCTTGTGGTGGTTGCTATACCACTCATCCTCTGTATTATGTTAAGGACCAGCCTTTCTGATTTCAATAAGCCTTGTTTGGGTCCTTCAGCAATGAAGCCTATATCACCGGGCTCAACATTGCTGCCGTCGGTCAGGCATTCACTTAGTTTTATCCTCTCATCGATCCGGCTGAAAACATAGCCGGCCACGTCAATACCGGCTATTACTCCGGCTTCTTTGATAAGAAGCCTGGCTTTACCCATTGCTTTATCAGGTATACATGCCAGTGAGCTGTGATCTCCATCTCCTATATCTTCTGCCAGCGCAAGGTCAATAAGATTACAGATTGCCTCCTGTATCATCCTTTTCAATTCTAAGCTGGTGTATGAGTGATTTTGAATCAATTTTTTTGATCAGGAAGTATACCCTGAAATTACCGTTCCGGGTACGCAAATTACCAATAGCATAAGCTGACTCAGACCTACCGCCTTTGTGTTTAATAACAAAATCAATCGTAGGATGCTCGCGAAAAAAATCCTTAAGTATCCCTTCGGCAATATTCTTTGTGTAAAAATCTTCTTTTTCAAGCAAGACAAGCTCAACCGTTGAGTTCAAATATCCTGACAGGACATCAACATTACCTGCTTTAAAGGCAAGCGTGATCTCATCAGGGATATCTGCTGACTGCCCGGAAGTATAGGTGATACCTGACAATGCAAAAATAATTATTATAGATGCTATTATTCTCATGAAGCTCATTATTAATATTTGGTACTAAGGCAAAAATAATCGAAATTAATTAAATCATGAAATAGAACTGTTTATACAGGCATTATCTTATAATTCAGATTGTTTGTTTAAATTCGTAAGTTTAACCTTAACAACATTATCTGAAAGGGATTAAACAGGCCTTTTATGAAATTATCACTTATACAGGTAGGAAAGACTGATGAGAGATTTCTCAGTGAAGGCTTATCGGTGTATTACTCCAGGATAAGGAAAATGATACCTCTGGAGGTAATAACTGTAGCTGGGCCAAGGGATTCACACAGCAAGCCGGAATCAGTTCTTAAGAAGGAAGAGGCGGATGCCATATCTGCACGGTTTAAACAGGGCGATATTATAATACTTCTTGATGAAAGGGGCGAACAGATGGGTTCCAGGGGTTTTGCTTCTTTTATACAGAAAACTATGAACTCAGGTCCCAGGCGGATAGTATTTGTTATCGGAGGGGCATGGGGTATGGGTGATGAACTTGCAGGAAGGGCAAACAAGATAATATCACTTTCGAGCATGACCTTTTCACACCAATTGGTACGGTTATTGTTTGCTGAACAGCTATACAGGGCATTGACAATAATCAGGGGCATTCCATATCATCATGACTAAAAAATGAGAGCCGGCAAATGAACGTTTTACTGATAAACCGCAGGTTATTCTTTATACTGGCAATAGTATTTGTCCTGGCATTGGTATCTGATATCATCTCGGAAAGTGAGATCAAATACAACCTTAAAGCAAAAGCATTTGAGCGTAAACTGCAGAGAGCAGAAAAAGAAGGCATGGAATACCTGCAAAAGGTGGCAGAAGAGGATTCACTTTTAATTGAACCTGAATATACCGAAAATATTCATTCACATCGTATTTACAGTCTTTTTAAATATACAGGGGGGAAACTTATTGTCTGGACAAATAATAGTATTCTTCTGCCCTCTGTATACAATAATGAACTGTTTAAAGAAAAACTTGTCAGGCTCAATAATCGCAGGGTAATTGTGAACAGTTTACAGGAAGGTGAGGATATATATCTATGCCTGATAAACCTTTACGTGGATTACAGTATTAGTAACAAATACCTTAAATCGGGATTTAATCCTGAGTTTGGTTTAAAAACTAACACAGGTTTCAGCACTGACAGGGAGTCGGGTTACCCTGTTTATGATATTGGTGGACAATACCTTTTTTCTCTGGTTTTTGATCAAAAAGGTAATTTTATTTCAGGGATTACGGTTATTCCCATAATAATATGGTTGTTATTTTCTATTATTTTTCTTGTGACGGTAGATAAAATTGCCAGGTGGTTGGTACAAAAAGGATTTTCTTATCTTGGATTCATAGCATCATTACAGGCTGCCGTTATTTTCTATCTCATTTTCCTGTTACTCGATAGGCCTGGCATATTCACAGAAATGGAAGTATTTTCTTCCTTCAGGTTTAATCTTGGACCTCTTGTTCCGTCACCCGGGCATTTATTATTCCTGAGCGTTCTATTCCTATTTATCTGCTATGAATTTTATAAATATTTCCCTGACCCCTCATGCAATGGGAACAAATCATGGCGGGATTTCTTAAAGCTAACAGTATTTCTTTCAGTATCTTCATTAATATTCTTCATCTTCAGCAGGCTGCTGAATGTTCTTGTTCTTGATTCAAATATCCATTTCAGAATCTTCGAGATACTTGATATTGACATCTTTTCTTTGGTTGCCATAACTGCAGCTGCTTTAATATTGGTTGGATTAGGTATTTACCTGTTGAGAATCGTGAGATTTTGTAAACGAATACCGTTAAAGACCATGTTACCGGTATTATTTGTATCATTGATTATTGTATACCTGCTAAATCTGTTATTTAGACAGCCATCTTTAATACACGTGCTTATTTTTCTTTTACTGGTCCTTCAGGCATGGATCTTCAGAAGAGAAAAATCAAGACTGATAAACATTACAGTCACTTTTGCTATAATAGCAGCTGCCTATGCAGCATATATTATCCCTGGCCTTACCTGGCAGAAAGAAACAGAGAAACTAAAAGTAATATCTGTTAATTTCAGTAGCCAGAATGATATATACGGAGAAGCGTTGCTGCTTGATTTGTGGCCAGAACTGAAAGGAGACAGCCTGCTACCGGTTATGATGAACAAGGATTTCTTAAGCCCTGATGATGTAAATTCAGTATATTCATATCTAGATCGTGAATATTTCAATGGCTACTGGGATAATTATGACAAGATTTACACTATATGTAAGGATAATTCACCACTGTATTTTGAATCCGATACAGACAGGGTAGAAAACTGCTTTGATTTTTTCCAGGGAAGAGTAGAAGAATTGGGGATACCTGTGACAGACAGCAATCTTGTTTTTCTGGATAATAATTCAGGCAGGCCTTATTACCTTGGATGTCTTTACTTTGACGTGGATAATGGCAGGGAAAATGGTTTGTTTATTGAGCTTATTAACCTTGTAAGATTTACACAGTCAGGGTATCCCAAGCTCCTCATAGATGAAGAATATGATAAACAAGCCAGTACCGGGGATTATTCAATTGCGAAATATATTAATGACTTACTGGTATTACAAACGGGGGAATATCCATTTGATACCTATTTTAGCTTCAATGTAAACGATTCCACAGCTTATCATACCGTACCATATGATGATAACATTGAATATTTCGTATACTCTGATGATGAAATTTCAGTTGTTGTTGCAAGGCCACGTCTTGATTTCATAGATATTATTGTAACATTTACACACCTGTTTATTGCCTTCTTTATACTTTTCGTAATAGTACTGTTGATTATCAGGCCCCCGGAAACCATTTTCCCCGGGAGAATGAATTTTACACAGAAGTTGCAGGTTGCTTTTATTATTGTATTGCTGGGATCATTGCTTGCAATAGGCACAGTGGTTGTAATTCTTAGTATTAATCAGTACCAAGGTAAACACTACGAAAATCTTGAAGAAAAATTAGGATCAGTATATATTGAACTCGATCATAAATTATCTGATCTTGATACCCTTGATCAAGCCTGGAATGCAGATACTTATCCTAATCTGGATGCATTACTTGTCAAATTCTCCAATGTATTTGCAACTGATATTAATCTTTATGACACTAATGGCGAACTCATAGCAACATCAAGAAGGGAAGTGTTTGATAAGGATCTGAAAAGTAAAAGGATGAATTTTTCTGCTTTTTCGCAATTAAGATATCATGGCCGGGCACAGTACATTAATAACGAGAGGATAGGTCAGCTGGAGTATTTGTCAGCTTATACACCTTTCGTGAATAAGCGGAACAAAGTACTTGCCTATCTTAACCTACCGTATTTTAATATGCAGAGCAGGATAAATGAAGAGACATCAAATCTGATAGTTGCTATGATAAACTTTTCAACAATACTGCTTGTTATTTCCCTCAGTATTGCTGTTTTTATTTCAGTAAGGATAACAAATCCCTTGAGAATGCTTCAGCAGGGACTGGCTTCAGTAAGACTGGAAGAAAAGAGTAAGCCTCTTGAATACAGGGGCCATGATGAAATATCAGAGCTTGTTCAACAATACAATAAAATGCTTGATGAGTTACAGGCCAGTGCATTGAAACTGGCAAGGTCAGAGAGGGAAGATGCATGGAGGGAAATGGCCAAACAGATAGCCCATGAAATAAAGAATCCTCTTACACCCATGAAGCTGAATGTGCAGCAGTTATATAAAAAATGGAAAGATAAGCCTGAAGATTTTGAAGAAAGCCTTAAAAGTTTTAAACAATACCAGATAGAGCAGATCGATAATCTTTCTTCAATAGCATCAGAATTTTCAAGTTTTGCCCGGATGCCAAAAGCAAGTCCGCGTGAAACTGACCTGATAAGTCATATTAACTCTGTAGCTGACTTATACAGTGATATCAAGAATATCAATCTTAATATCAATTTTAATGGCCTCAAGGAGGTGATAATATTTGCTGATAAAGAACAGATGAATAGCATGCTTTCGAATATATTCAGGAATGCAGTTCAGGCAATACCGGCAAACAAGAGGGGGATTATCGATGTAAGCCTGTCAGTGAAGGAACAGAAAACAATTATCAGAGTTGAGGATAATGGAGTGGGTATACCCGATGATCTTAAAGATAAACTGTTCACTCCTAATTTTACGACCAAATCATCAGGTATGGGTCTTGGCCTGGCTATTGTAAAAAGGGTGGTTGAAACGGCTGACGGAAGAATATGGTTTGAATCGGAACCAGGCAGGGGAACTGTTTTTTATATTGAATATCCTGTATTGTCGTATAACAGGTGAGACGCGGGTTAGTATAAGCTGAAGAAGAAAAAGAAAGTTAAGGCCTGTTTTCAATCTGACGCGGTAATGATTAATGCGATAAAATAACTATATTAGCATTGTTGAAGATCTGATAAATGACCCGGTATTTTGTTAGAAATATATTAATTGCCTTTCTTATAATTGTCGCTCCGTTGACGGATGGTATTTTGTTAGGCTCGCCCCAGGAGGATATATCGGGAATAATTAACACGTATGCAAGGGTAAACACCATTGAAGCACCTGATGCTGTAATACTGGATGATGTGACAGGTTTCAGTGATGGCGATACTGTATTGGTAATACAGATGAAAGGTGTTTCAATATATACAACACAGTCAGGTCTTTTTGGTACAACGGATGGTTACCTGGGGCAACCCGGGGATTATGGTGTTGGATTTTATGAATTTATTGTTATTGAGCAGGTTGAAACGGGGCCAAACAGAATTATATTCAGGAATAACCTGGTTGGATATGATGCGTATGATGTTGAAGGCTTTATACAGGTAGTGAAAGTTCCTTCATTTGAAAGTACAGTAGTCAGTGATAAGCTTACATGCCCTGCCTGGGACAGTATTGCAGGCACAGGAGGTGTCCTGGCACTCATTGTAAATAAAAAACTTGAATTAAATGCAGATATTGATGTCACGGGCAAAGGCTTTATAGGTGGCACTGTAACAACGATGGATGGCTCGCCATACATGGATCCTAATTATTATTATCCTGAATCATCAACTATTCCAGGGAGAAAAGGAGAAAGCTTGGTCAGTCACAGAGGTGGGGCAAGCGAAAAGTTGATTATTGAGGATTATGCCAAAGGTATCGGTAGATTCTTTTCGGGAGGAGGTGGATCAACAGGAGAGTAGTCAGGTGCCGGGGGTGGGGCCAGCTTTGGTGCCGGGGGGAACGGTTACAGGCAGAGAACTTCAGGATATAGTGCAGCCGGGCTGGGAGGCTACCATGTTGACCTGGTAGATTTTGGAGACAGGGTAATTATAGGAAGTGGTGGAGGCGGTAGTGGTTATAACACCGGCGGGACCGGTACTGGCGGAGCCTCAGGTGGAGGTATAGTCTTTATACTGACTGATACCCTGATTGGTAATGGAAATTTCATAAAAGCGAACGGTGATTCAATTACAACAGTAGCGACAGGAAACGGAGGTGCAGGAGGAGGTGGTGCTGCAGGATCCTTGGTTTTGTCAGTCAAATCATATGCTTCATCCAATCTCAATCTGGAAGCAAAGGGAGGTACAGGTGGTCATACATTCGAATTATTTGGCACAGGAGGAGGTGGTGGCGGTGGCCTCATTTGGATAAATGGCACAGGCACTGAACCTGAACTAAATTTTGATGTTGAAGGAGGTCTGCCTGGCAAGATCAGTTACCCGTCAGGAGCATCTGCAGGTAGTGCCGGAACATCCGGAATAATAAGAACTAACCTGAATATACTGTTGAACGGATTCCTTTTCAATACCATAACCTTATCAACGACAGATACAAAGATCGATTCTATCTGCTATGGCCAGGTACCCCCGATGATAATAGGTACAGAGCCTGTTGGTGGAGTGGAACCTTATACATTCAGGTGGGAGAAAAAAAGTGATGAAGATATAAACTGGTCGCTTGTGCCTGGTTCGGGAAGTACCATGAACCTGACACCCATTGATTCTGAAACAGATACCGTACAGTTCAGGAGGTTGGTCACTGACAGCAATGCCACACCGGTATCCGACACCAGTAAAGCAGTTATCATAATAGTGCAACCACCTATTAGTAATAATCTTATTGGTTATGACACTATTATTTGTGCTGGGCAGGACCCCGTATTACTGGTTCCACAAAGCGGCGGACCGGAAGGAGGTAATAATATCTACAGTTACCAGTGGATAGACAGTACAACATCATATAACTGGCAAATTGCACCGGGTTCAGTAAATGATGAAGATTATGATCCCCCTGCGCTGACAGCTACAAAGTATTATTCAAGGGTGGTTGTTTCCGGAATGTGTATAGATACAAGCAATATTGCTACAGTTGAAGTCTTACCTGTTATAACAAATAATACCATTGCAGCTGATCAGCTCATTTGCTATGATAATCTTTTCACTGACCTGGCAGGATCAGATCCTTTAAACGGTGATGGCTCATATAACTATGAATGGATAAGCAGTACAGACCAGACTAACTGGGTGTCTGCTGAAGGAATAAACAATGGTAATGATTATAATCCTGACGAAGGATCAGGTAACTTCCCGGGTGATCAGTATTACAGGAGAATAGTAAGATCAGGATACCTTGACTGTTGTGTCGATACTTCGGCACAGGTCCTTCTCTCAAGTATTCCTGCTATTGACAATAATCTCATATCCGCTGACCAGACTGTTTGCCAGGATTCAGTTCCTGACCCCTTTATTGGTGATACCCCAACCGGAGGTGATGGAAATAATTATACCTATATCTGGGAAGACAGTACCAGGGCGGGTACATGGACCCTGATTTCCGGGGCAGACCAAATAGATTATTATCCCCCGCCACTGGCAGATACAACATGGTACAGAAGAATTATCCTGTCATCGGTATGTGATGATACAAGTAACGTGGTTGTTGTTAACGTACATCCTTCCATTATAAATAATAATATAAGCACATTATCAGGTCCTGCTGATACAACCATCTGTTCGGGTCAGACGCCTAATATTTTAATAGGCGATACACCTGCTGGTGGTAGCGGTACTTATACATATGAATGGGAATTCAGTACTGACCAGGTCTCCTGGAATCCGGCTCCCGGAACAAATAATCTTGCCGGTTACAGTCCTCCGTTATTAACTGTAGATACATGGTATCGCCGAAAGATTATTTCAGGCGAGTGTGCCGTTGAAAGCAATACGGTCATAATTACCGTTTTGCCACCGATATCCGGTAATTCTATTTCCTCTGATCAAACGACATGTTATAATACCCAACCAGAAATTATTATTGGCACTGAACCCACCGGAGGCAATGGTGTGTATATATACCTTTGGGAGGAAAGCCCTGATAATATTACATGGTCACCGGCCCCGGGAAGCAATACAGGTATTGATTACCAGCCCGGAAGTCTGACGGATATAACTTATTACAGGAGAATGGTATTCTCGGGATTATCTGATTGCTGCCAGAATATTAGCAATGTGATAACTGTTGGCATTTATCCACTTCCTACTGGAACTATTACGGTTGCCCAAGATACCACTTGTGCCGGATCAGAAATTACTGTTTCTCTTAGTCTTACAGGTAATGCACCCTGGACAGTAGTACTGAATGATGGTACTGGAGATCTGCCTTCATTTAATGTTACCGGTGCCAATTATGATTTCAAACATTCCCCGGTATATACAAGCGATTATACCTACTCTTCAATAACTGATGTCAATTCATGCGTTGCAACATCTATGACTGGTTCCCGGAAAGTTGTTGTATATGAGGTACCAGTAGCTGATCCCGGTGCAGATGATGAAACCTGTGGCCTTGAGTATACGCTCCAGGCAAATCCCAGTGTAGGCACAGGTACCTGGCTTGATTATGGCGGCGCAATAGTATCGGCAACAGATATAAACAGTTCATCAAAAACCATAACTGTAGGCAGTTACGGGGCACATACTTTCTGGTGGAAAGAGACTAACTGGAAATGTGTGGATTCAGCTTCAGTTGATATTACCTTCTGGCAGGCTCCTTCTCCGGCATATGCAGGGGAGGATGTGCAATTAAGGTATCAGTTTGAATACACCCTTGATGCCCAGGAACCAACAGTGGGTACAGGTACCTGGACAGTTGTTCAGAGCCAGGGAAGCCCCATTTTCATGGATGCAAATTATGCCAAAACAACTGTACGTGATCTCTATTATGGAGAAAATATTCTCGGATGGACTATAGTTAACGGTGTATGCCCGGCCGAATCAGACAGAGTAAGCCTTAATGTAAGTACTGTATTAATCCCTGAAGGATTTTCTCCCAATGGTGATGAATACAATCAGACATTCATGATCGAGGGTATAGAATATACAGAAAATGAACTGGTTGTAACAAACCTGGCCGGCGCAGTAATATACCGGTCAAAAAATTATAACAGTGACTGGGAAGGCACTGGTCTTGATGGTAATCCCCTGCCTGAAGGAACATATTATTATTACCTGACAATAAAAACGCCGGTAAAAGAGAGACGGAGTGGGTATGTAATTATAAAAAAATAAATGAAGAAAATAATTTCATACATAATATTTTTTCTGCTGGTATCGGTAATAAATACAAGGGCTCAGAACTATCCCGTTTATAGCCAGTACCTGCTCGACGGCCTTGTTATCAACCCGGCTTATACGGGGACAAGAGAGGCATTAACAGCCTCCCTGTCATTCAGAAGGAAAACAATGAATTTCGCAGGGGCTCCAATGATGGGAACTTTTTCCCTGCATTCACCTCTGAAAAATGATCGCATTGCCCTGGGATTAATGTCTCATTTCCAGACCTACGGTGTTACTACCAAAGCAAGTGTCTTTGCCACTTATGCTTTTCATATCAAAACAAGAAACGGGAGATGGTCGTTGGGGATTAAAGCAGGAGCTGATATGGTTAATAATGATTATTCCGGAGTAACAACAGTTGACCCTGACCCGGCATTTACTGAAGCAATATCCTCCTACACCTTACCCAATATAGGTGTAGGTGTATATTATAGTTCTGATTTGTTCTTTGCAGGCCTTGCAGTACCGGAGATGTTTAGCTACCGCGAAAACAGTAGCAGGAGTGGCTTCGAGTTCTATCATGATTATGAGAACTATTATTTTATGGGCACAGCAGGAGGATTGTTAAGTTTCACTAAAGGATTCAGGTTTAAACCATCTGTCCTGGTAAGGTACTCATTGAACAATCCATTGTTAATGGATCTAAATGGTAATTTTAATATATCTGATTTCCTTTGGATAGGCGCTTCATGGAGGCTTGGTGAGGAAGTTATTGTTGGAATACTTGAATTCCAGGTAAGCCAGCAGTTCATGATTGGATATGCTTATGAATATAATCTTGGTAATATAAGTACTTTTGTGGGAGGCACACATGAAGTGGCTCTGAGATACGAGTTTGGAAAGACAATAAGTGCTGCAAATCCACGATACTTTTAAGATGAGGCAGTTACACAAAGGTTACATATCGCTACTTTTCTTTATTCTGCCCGTAACAGTGTTACATGGCCAGGTCAGCAATATGATTAAAATTGAAAAACTTCCGTTTAGCTCAAGACAGTTTAATGAAATGACAGCTGTACTCGTTTCCGACGGTATCGTTTTTTGTTCTGACCGTCGTATATCAGGCGTGGTGAATAATAAGACTTTCGATGGTGACCGTGTATATAATATATTTTATGCTGCACGTGAAGATACTATGAAATGGGGCCGTGCAAGAATATATTCGAAAGACCTGCAATCATTATTTACCCAGGGTCCCTTTTGCTTCAGCCCTGACGGTCGCCGGATGTATTATACAAGTGAGGTTGAAAGGGGAAGCAGTGCTTTCAAGAGTGGTTTTGATAATAGAAGAGGAATATTTATTGCCGACAAAACAGCTAATAGATGGTCACAACCCAGAGCTTTCGAATATAACGACCCTTTATGGAACCTGGGTCACCCCTTTATAAGTGCCGATGGCAAATTCCTTTTCTTTTCATCAGATATACCCGGGGGATACGGAAGCTCTGATTTGTATATTTGCCGGTGGGAAAATGATAAATGGTCTGAACCCGAGAACCTGGGTACTGAAGTGAATGGCCCTTCTTCTGAATTATATCCCTTTTTAAGCCCTGAAGGAGTACTGTATTTCGCTTCTGACCGTGATGGGGGGTACGGGGGCCTTGACCTGTACAGAACGAGAATGAATAATGAAAGCTGGTCGAAACCGGCCCTGATGCCGGAACCTATCAATTCAGACGCAGATGATTTCGGACTTTTTAAAAAGCAAGAGGTAGAAGAGGGATTCTTTTCTTCAAACAGGGACAGGACTGATGATATATTCATGTATTCATCAAATTTAATAAGGAAAAGTGAATGTAATGACCTTGTCTATGATAGTTTTTGCTATGAATTTATCGAGGAGAATTCCTTGAAATTTGATTCCATTCCTTTTGAATACGAATGGGATTTTGATGATGGCACTACATTAAATTCTACATTTGCAAGGGCTGAGCATTGTTTTAAAGAACCTGGCACATATCTTGTTAAACTTAATGTGATAGATATGATAACAGGTGAAATACAATATAATGAAACCAATTACCTGCTGGAAATAATACGGACGGAACAGGCATTTATCTCAGCACCCGATACATGCTACGTAGGCGAAACTATCAGCCTGGATGCATCAATGACTTACCTCCCCGGCTGGGATATAGCCGAATATTATTGGAATTTTGATGATGGCACAGCAGGCAAGGGTCTAAACATTGAAAAAATATATTCTGATGAGGGATCAGTTAATGTCCAGCTTATAGTAAGCTCATACCCTGATGATGAAGGAACCATAAGGGAGACATGTGTGTCAAAGAATATAGTGGTGAGGGGAAGGTGATTTGACTATTTATGCTATTTTTGTACTGATTATGAGGAATATAAAATATATTAATAAATACATAATGGTCATTAGTTTAACGGTGATGGCAGTAATTGGCCAGGCACAGCCGGTACCTGCTGGTGACGAGAATATACCTTACCTGATGACATTTGGAGGAGAGGGTGAAACTTCATGGGGTGATGATGATTTTTCACAGACATTCTTTTTTAAAATACCATTCTCATATTCACAGCCTTTCTATATAAAGGTTTATGACCCGGATACAGGAGGTGAGGTGGATGAAATTAACGGACTATGGGATACACGGATGTCTTATTCTGTTTACGGCGGTAAGGAGTCATGGAGTAATGATGATGCAAAAGGTATTCAGCCCTCAGGCAGCTACAGAAGTGGTACATTGCTTGCTTCTAAAGTCTTTGGCATGGATGACAGATACGATGATGAATGGTACACTTTCGGACCATTCAATCCTACTGAAGGAGAAATGGTTGATGAATTTGGCGGTTATATCTTTAAGATAATCTGCGAAGGTATATCGGGTGACGATGGTAACCTTTACAGGTATTTCCTGAGTACTGAACCGGAGGAAAATACAGCCATTGAGGACGGGAATGCTTTTACATATGAGTATTCTTTCAGGATGTGGAATAACTCGGATAATATTTCACATATTTATCCATATATTGATACGGCTACCATATTTGTTAAGCAGGTGAATTTTGACTGGGATGATGATGGATACATAAGGGTTGTGTCGCGGGTGCGCCGGGGGCTCCTGGCAACAATATCCAATGAAGATAACTGGGTGGAGAGTAAAATAAAGATAGACCAGGAAGAAATAAATTCATCTCTTGATTTTCAGTTTATTAAAAAGAAATCTCCCCTTATTAGAAATAATAACGTGGTTATATCCGTTGAAAACCAATATGGTGAATACCTGGAGTTTTTTACCATTCCCATTGGTGGTGTGCCGGTATTTAATCCCAATTTAATAGTGAATAAAATAGAAAAATAGCAATTTGATGACCCGGAATTTCCTGTTAAAAAATTCGATAATATTGGTGTTATTATCGTTCACTTCTTTCTTATCCCTTTCTCAGACTTACAAATTTGAAAATTATGGAGTGAATGAAGGTCTGCCGGGCCAGCTTATCTATACAATTAACCAGGATAATAATGGTTTTATCTGGCTGGGTACAAATAAGGGCTTGTGTTATTTTGATGGCTTTGAATACCATATGACATATGTGTCTGACGCATTGGAAACTAATTTCCCGTTATCCTCCTATGAGTCGGGCAACGGAACAATATATTTTGGGTTTAATGATGGAACAGTTCATTACACTGAGAACAGGAGTCTCAAGAAGGTTCCGGGTATTGATGGCGTAAGGGTAAATAATATTGTTGAGAACAAAGACTCATTGATATTTATTATAACCCAGAGCAAAGGAATATATGTTTTTGACCCTGACAACCCATCAGCATCATTATCAATTGATAATCCTGTAAATGAATTACTTTACTGTGGCGATTTTACAGGTAATGGTAAAATCGTTCTGGGCACACAGAACGGTTTAGCACTGTGCAGTTTTGATGATGAAGAAATTACATTTATCACCGGGGCAGAAGAACTGAATTATTATAAGGTCCAGGATATACAGCAAAGTAATAACCCGGATCTCTTTTTTATTGGTACGGAAGATAATGGTTTGTATGCTGCCGGCTTCAGTAATAACACCATTAACCTCAGGAGAATTGGAGAAGAAGATATTTTTACCAGGTCCAGGGTTCAATCATTAATGATTGATGAGGACGGTGCATTATGGATTTCCACTTTTGGTAACGGACTGATCAAAGCTGAAACTGACAGCGCAACAGCGAATATTCTGTCATACGAGGTGCTCGAAGTAACAACGGGCCTGCCAGGTAATGATATAAAAACATGCTATGAGGATAACTGGGGTAATATTTGGATTGGGCAGTTCGGTACAGGTATTTCAGTTTTAAGTTCAGAAGCATATAAATTTTTCACGCCTGGAAATCTGAAAAATGAAAATAACATAATATATGTCAGTGAAAATCAAGGATATGTTTTTGCTGGTACAGCCGAAGGATTCTACCTTTTTAATCTTGACACCGAAGAAATTATAAGCTACACTGACCTGAGGCGTTCAGTAAATATGGCAAGGATAACCGGTTATTATATTAATACTGACGGATCGATTTTTATGGGGACAGAAGGGCAGGGAGTTTACAAACGTAGCCCGCAGGGGAAAACGGAAATCTTTTTCAGGTCAGGCAATAACATTGAGAACTATGTCTCAGACATACTTGATGAAGCCGGGTATATATGGCTGGGAACCAGGAGTGGCGTTATAAATATTAGTAAAAGTACAGGCAATCTGATGCGTTTCACCACATCTGAGAAATTGCCTCATAATAATATTAACCATCTGAAACCCGACGGCGAGGGGAACGTAATTGTAGCAACTGAAAGTAACAAATTGTATAAAATAAGCCCCGAGGAAGGTGTTATAGCAGGCAAAGCAATTATTTACGGAGGCATCAGGAATGTATTCCAGTGCTTCGATATTGATAAGCAGGATAAAATTTGGGGTGCAACAAAGGCGTCCGGTATCTTCTGCTTTGCGGGAGATTCTGTATGGAATATTACAAGCCGTAGTGGTTTATACTCTAATATTTGCTACAGCCTGCTCTGCGACAGCAGAAATAATATATGGATAGGCCATCAGAGAGGATTCTCTATTTATAACCAGGGCCTTAAACTGATCAGGATATTTGTGGATATTTTCAGAACAGGAGCCGGCTGCAATGAGAATGCTATATATGAAACATCAGATGGTTATATACTTCTCGGAACAAGTGCAGGGTTCATGGTATATAATCCGGATAAAGACGTGTCCAGACAGAATCCGCCAAAGACAAATATTCTGTCAGTCTCTATTAATGACAGTATAGTGCCTCTTAAAGATGTATATAATCTGCCTTACAGCTCAAGCTATAATGTGACAATTGATTATGTCGGACTTAACTATTCCGACCCTGAAAAGGTGTACTACAGCTATAGCATGGAGAATTATGATACAGAATGGTCGGATCCTACTAAATCAAGGAGTGTAACATATAGGTTAAGTGACGGGAATTACCGCTTTAATATCCTTGCTTATGGTTATGACGGTGTTTCTGATAACCAGATACAAAGTTTTAGAATAAATATCCAGAAACCATTCTGGAGAACATGGTGGTTCACCTCTCTTACAGTCTTTTTATTGGTGGTTACAGTATTTGTGATTATCAAAGTAAGGGAGAGGGCGCAGGCAAGGGCTAAGAAATTCCTTGAGGACGAACTGGCAGAGCGTACCAGAGAGGTAATTGTTCAGAAAGAAGAGATCGAATATCAGAACAGGGAAATAACAGATAGTATTAATTATGCACAGAGGATACAGGCCAGCCTGCTGCCTCCGGTGAAAAGGCTGAACGAAAACTTCAAAGGTTCATTCGTGTTTTACCGGCCCAGGGATATCGTCAGTGGTGATTTTTATTGGTTCGATGCTGTAAGTGAAGATAAAATAATGATTGTGTGTGCTGACTCAACAGGTCATGGTGTACCGGGAGCCTTCATGTCAATGATAGGATCAGCATTACTTCAGGAAATAGTTAACAGGAAAGAAATCACCAGGCCGTCGGAAATACTCCGTGCCCTTGACACAGAAATTGCCACAACGCTTAACCAGACGGGCGATGATACGACTAATGACGGGATGGACATGGTAGTTTGTGAGTATAATCCTAAGATTCGCTTGCTCAGGTTTGCTTCTGCCCTCCGCCCTGTCATTATTATCATGGAAGGAGAGCAATATTATATCAGGGGGAATAAAAATTCTGTAGGAGGCGAATACATTGAGGAGAAATATTTTGATGACCAGGAGTACTACCTTAAAAAGAACGATTCCGTATATATCTTTTCAGATGGTTATCCTGATCAGTTTGGCGGTGCCGATGGTAAAAAGCTTAAGATAGTAAGACTGAAGAGGCTTATTGACGATATAAAGGATCTCAGCATGGACGAACAACATAAAAAGGTAAGAGACTATTTTGATGAATGGAAAGGAAGCTATGCACAGGTTGATGATGTGCTTCTGATGGGTTTTAAAGTCTAACGAAACAGCTATTCATTTACACATTTTCCGACGAGGCTGAAAGGAATTTCGCAGGTAGAAGCAATATTACTCTCATTTCCTGCCCTGTCCTTTATATAAAAATCGTACATAATAGTGTCAGTAATCTCATAAAAAAAGTACAGGAAGGTAATCTCTATTAAACCCTGGAGAATTTTGTTCTGGCCTTCCCTTTCCATGTATGGTATTCTGTAGTCAGAAGGGTCGTTTGGGTCTGAATCACCAACTTCAGTAAAAACACCGTTTTCCTTGTTATAAAGAGTGAAGAACAGGTTGGTAGTATCGGTTTGCCCTTCAACAGGTTGCTTTAGTCCGATGTCCCCGTCACCATCTTCAAAGTAAAATTCAAGGATACCTGCTTTTGCCGGGTTCCCCAGTATATCAACAGTATCGGACATGGTAAATTGCCTGAATTCAACAACAGGCTCGGGGGGGAGCTGTCTTATCTTCTCGCATCCACTGAAAAACGGGAGAGCTACAACTATCACTAATATTACTGGTAATAAACTTTTCATACAAAGCAAATCTTCAAAAATTAAACCAAAATAGCTATTTTTTTCTGAAAAATATTTTTACCGGAACTCCAGTGAACTCAAACTTTTCTCTCAGACGGTTTTCAAGGTATCTCCTGTATGGCTCCCTGATATATTGAGGATGATTGCAGAAAAAGGCGAAAGAAGGATAGAATGTCGGGAGCTGGCTGATATATTTAATCTTAATGAATTTACCTTTGGTTGAGGGAGGTGGATTTTTGTCAATAAGAGGCAGTAGATATTTGTTTAAAACCGGGGTAGGTATCTTTCTTATCCTGTTATCATAAACCCGCAAAGCCTCATTAATTACCCTGTGTATTCTCTGTTTTTGTATGGCAGATATGAAAAGCACAGGATAGTCAGTGAATGGTAAGGTTTTATTCTTTATCTGCTGTTCAATCTTCCTGGCCGAATTGGAATCTTTTTCAGCAATATCCCACTTATTGACAAGTAAAACAAGTCCTTTGTTATTATTGAGAATAATATCCATTATTTTCAGGTCCTGGGATTCTATTCCAAGTGTGGCATCAATCATTAAAAGGCAGACATCAGAATTTTCTATGGCCCTTATTGCCCTGAGTGTAGAGTAGAATTCAACATCCTCAATAACCCTGGATTTTCTTCTCAGGCCGGCAGTGTCGATCAGGAAGAAGTCGTGACCGAATTTTCTGTAACGTATAAGTACTGAATCTCTTGTTGTTCCGGCAACCGGTGTAACAATATTCCTGTTTTCACCTGTCAGGCTGTTAAGCAATGATGATTTTCCCACATTTGGTCTTCCTACCACTGCTATTCTTGGTAACGACTGCTCTTCTTCCTCTTTCTCTTCCGGCAGGCTGCTTACTATTTTATCCAGAAGGTCACCTGTTCCGGCACCGTTTGTAGATGATACGGCAAAATAATCACCCAGTCCCAGCTTATAGAATTCAGCAGCATCAAGCAACCGGCTGTTGTTATCCACCTTATTAACCACGGGTATAACATTTTTACCTGATCGCCTAAGCATATTGGCAACTGACATATCAAAGTCAGTTAACCCGACGGTAACATCAACCATAAACAGTATTAGCGCGGCTTCTTCTATTGCAATTTCAACCTGCCTGTTTATTTCACTTTCAAAAATATCATCAGAGTCATTTACATACCCCCCTGTATCAATAACGGAAAATACCTGGCCATTCCATTCCACCTTCCCGTAGTGCCTGTCACGTGTGACACCACTAATTTCGTCAACAATAGCCTGCCTCGACTCTGTGAACCTGTTAAACAGGGTTGACTTACCCACATTGGGTCTTCCTACTATTGCTACTATCCTGTTCATCATAATTAATTCAATAACCAAACTTTTTAACCGCACCCGGCCTGTCGCGCCAGTCTTTTGTGACTTTTACATACATCTCAAGATATACATGCCTCCCAATGAATTCCTCAATGTCCTTCCTTGCTTCAGTACCTGTTTTTTTTAGCATCTTTCCCTTGTGGCCTATAATAATCCCTTTCTGACTCTCCTTTGTAACATGGATTAGTACCCTTATATTTACTATACTATCTTGTTCTTTATAACTATCAATTTCAATCTCAACCGAGTAAGGTATCTCTTTCTTATAATTATTTAATATTTTTTCCCGTATTATCTCGATAACAAAAAATCGCTCATGCCTGTCGGTAAGCTGGTCTTTCGGGAAATATGCCGGACCTTCAGGCAACTTTTCAAGGATAATATTGAGAAGGTTATCTGTATTGAACTTCTCTTTGGCCGACAGCGGTACTATTACTGCCCGTGGCATAATGGTCTTCCACCTTTCAACCAGTTGCTCAAGTCCTTCCTGGCTACCAAGGTCTATTTTGTTTATGACCAGTATTAAAGATATTTGTGAGTCAATTATCTTGTTGAGAGTTTCCCTGTTTTTATCTATTTTTTCCTTAACATCAGTAACATAAACAATCAGATCGGCATCATGGATGGCGGTATAAACCGATTGCATCATTGCTTCCTGGAGCTTGTAGGCGGGTTTTATTATTCCCGGTGTGTCTGAAAATACTATCTGGAAATCATCACCGTTAACTATACCCAGAATCCTGTGCCTTGTTGTTTGTGATTTTGAAGTAATGATAGACAGTTTTTCACCAACAAGGGCATTCATTATTGTTGATTTTCCAACGTTGGGATTACCAAGAATATTAACGAAACCCGATTTATGAGCCATATGATTTATTTTATGATCTTTTAAGAATATTTATCTCTTTATCTGTAAGGAACCTCCATTTACCTCTTGGAAGGTTCTTCTTCGTAAGACCTGCAAAATATACCCTGTCGAGCTTTTTTATTTTATAGCCCAGGGCTTCAAACATACTTCTTACCACCCTGTTCTGTCCGGAATGTATTTCAATTCCAGCCTGGGTTTTATCTTCGGGATCAGGATATGCAACAGCATCTGCTGCTACCATCTCACCTATATCAACACCTTCAGTTAGCCTGATCATATCATTACGGGTAAGCGGGCGGTTCAGATAAACATGATATATCTTCTTTTTTCCATGTGAGGGATGGGTTAATTTTTTTGTTAAATCTCCGTCATTGGTAAACAGCAATAATCCTGTTGTATCCTTGTCGAGTCTGCCTACAGGGTATACTCTTTCGGAGCAGGCATTTCTAATCAGATCAGTAACCAGCTTATCAGCGTGGGGGTCGTCCATTGTGCTCACATAACCGGTAGGTTTATTGAGGAGGATATAAACTTTTTTCTCCGGGTTAAGTATCCTGCCTTTGTATCTTACTTTAGCTTTGCCTGATACCCTGGTGCCCAGGTCAGTAACGATCTTCCCGTCA
>Ga0114922_10000911_pt1 | contig 28271 bp, 28 predicted proteins | sample AartaG_FD_100975 | JGI IMG/M metagenome (GOLD analysis project Ga0114922, IMG submission 100975) | Deep subsurface microbial communities from Aarhus Bay to uncover new lineages of life (NeLLi) - Aarhus_00045 metaG | ecosystem: Environmental > Aquatic > Marine > Oceanic > Sediment | place... | reverse complement strand
GCGTATAAACTTGGTGAGGTTTTTTTATTTGAAAATTTGGATTACGATTACTATAAAGCAAATCAAAACTTCACATATCCTTATTACAAAGTTTCATATCAAAATTGGACTGGGTCAATAAATTTTGATGTCTTTTTTATTAGGTATCTAACTTATAGTAGTGTTAGAGAATATTGGACCGGTGCTGGTTATTCTACTGATAAAAACTTTGCGGAATCTATCGGTAATGGCTCAGGTAGCGTAATTACAGCAAACATTTCAAAAACGGATTTTGAAATCAATGCTACTACTACATATTTTGCTCGTACTTGGGTTACTACACAAAAGTTGGTAGGTGAAACTATATTCATACATTTCTATTATGACTATGCCCCTGACCATTTTAACCCATATAAACTACCTGGTGGTATTCCCGGTTATGAGATAGGTATCTTTATTAGTTCTATGATCGGTCTTTCGATAATTATAATAATAAAACAGAAAAGAAAAACAAATCAAAAATAATTAAATTTCCTTTTTTTTTTAATTTCAAATACGAATTTGCTAATTATTTGATAAATTTAATATTAAAAAAATTACACTAGCATCCATAAATTCTATAGATTAACACAATTTTTGGTAATTTTAATATACTTATTTGAATATAACCATATCTTTTTCTGTCTGCAAAAAATTATATTGAGATAATATATTGTTTAATTAAAATAGGAAAAATTAATTATACAGCAATTCATATTTATTTTAACCAATTTACCATATGGAATACATTAACAATGGCAAAGAAAAAATCATGGCTCCAAATGCCAGTAATCCACTCAAAATTTCATGATGAAAAATTAGAGAGTGTTTTAATTAAAAAATCTTTAGAATTTTTAACTGGTGAAAGAGGTGAAGCGCCTTCCTTCCTATTTCTTTCAGGGGCTTTTTTTGATGTGAAATCATTTGCATATTCTGGATTAAGAGCTTGGAAGGGTGCTGTAAAGCCTTCAGAAGCTAATGGAGGAAGAAGACCAGTTTTAGAAGCAACATTTGCTTCATTATCAGTTTATTTAAGCTCATTATTAGCACTACAATCAGATTTTTATTTTGCATATGATGAAATTAAAGATATCTTAATAGAAAAGAAAAGAGAAGATCTCTGGACTATTGTCTCAGAAAAACTGCCATTTATTTCTATACCTCCAAAGGAAATGTATGGGTCGCAAGTATCTCCTATCTCTCCATATTTTGTAATTAAACAAGAGGAAGATCTAATTTTAGGAGAAATTTATCCTTCGGCATATTTATCTCAAGTTATTAGGAATATAAAGACAAGATTTTTTGTTTTTTTTCAATATCAAGGATATTCTGCTTTCGGATTCTTTAATGCAATACCAGAACTTGCAAAATTTGGTTTTAATGAGCAGCCAAACGATTTTAATGGAGAACCTACTGGAGAGAATTTAATTAAATTTTCAAAAAATGTAAAGAACGTAAAGGAAATTTTAGTAGCACTTATTCATGCTCATAATAACGCTTTACTTGAACAATTTTTAATACCTGATTATGAATTACTATTAAATAAATTATTAGAAGGTGAAGTTTAGGGGATGGTAAATATTGGACTCCTGGGGGATGTGAGTGTTGGAAAAACTAGTATCCTAAGGTTATTCGTGAGATATTTGAAAAAAGGTGATATTGAAAAAGTTAAAGGTGGGATAAAATGTTCAGTTGTTAAAGCGGATTTCTCTGGAGAAGCCACAGTTCCGGGAGGAGAAAAGGAGGATTCTCTTAACGAAAAAGAAACTAAAACAATCCATCCAAACCGAATTGTGTTTAGAGAAGACACAACAAACAGAGCGCATACAATTTTCGCACCTGGTGGAGATAGAGCTCGTGCCGTTGTGAAGATGGGCATCATAACAATTTCCCGTATTGCAACACAGATTATAGCCGTATTTTCCCTCGATAGAGACCTAACAACTCAATTTGAGTTTTTCAATGATGTTAGGTTTTTTCCAGATAAAATTTATGTCTGTATAAATAAAATCGATTTGGTTGAAGGTGACAAAGAGAAAAAGCTTAATGAGGTGAAAGTGCAAATTAATGATTTCTTTGAAAAAAGAAAGATAGCTATTAATGATACTTTCATAACCTGTGGTGAAACCATTGAAGGATTTGAAGATGTTGAAATATATAATAACCAAGTCGCAGAAATGATTTTAGAAATTACTACTTAACAGTAAATATTAATTTTCAGGAATTTATTTTATTCTACTTTCTCAACTTTAAAGCAGTTTTTAGAAAAAGCTTTTCTAAATCTATTAGATACCCAATTAAAGGAGTTAGGCTCACCTTATTCAAATTCTTTTCAATTGTGACAAATCCCATTCTTTTTAATTCTTTAATATCTTCTAAAACTCCTTTTTTTTTTCTTATATCTTTGATTTTTTGAATTGTAGTTTCCCCGGAACTATTAAAACAACATATTAAGGTACAAAATAATGTTGCTGCTAATCTAGGGTTTCCATTAAATGGATTTGCTGATATAATTTCATTTGTTTCTGGATCGAAAGAAATATACCAATATGAGTTCAGAGGGTTAAATCTAATTTGAAGATTTAAAGGCTCAAGATAATTAGATAAATTATTTATTAAATTTTGAAAATAAATCGACTTATTCTTATCTTTAACATTTAAAGCATTAAGAATTTCTCCTTCAGTAGCTCCTATCTTAGATTTGTATGTTTTTCTACTTAATAAATACATCAAAACTGTCAATTCATTCATAGTGATTCATCTCTCTTCTAAATATAAAAAATTTGATTCTTTTTGAAATTTAATTTTCCCCAATTGGAGTAGATGTAAAAGATATACGAAATATTCAAAGAGTTTTATTTGATCATGTTCATCTTCAAAAATTTCGTCATAAGAACACGGTAATTTGCTTTTAATTAAATCAAAAAAAGTCATCATTTTTTCAGTAAATTTCTGTTTGGGTATTTCTAATAAAAAGTTTGCTTTAAAATCTATTTTATCAATAGGTTCAATTATCAAAGGTTCCTTTTTCTCATTAACCAATTTATCTTTAGACGATTCAAGAAATTTTAAAGAAATTGCATCAACATTAAAAGGAGCTCTCCAGCAATCATCTAATAATTGATGAATTTCTAAATCATTTGGATTTGTTTTTAAAAAATCGATAAATTTCTCTTTATTATCTAAAAAGTCTAGAAATATTCTTAATTCTTCAAATTTCTGACTGAGAAGATGAAAGGCACTCTTATAAGTCATAGAATATTTGTTTAAGTTAAAGATATTAAGTGAATCTTTTAAATTCTCAAAAATTGGCACTAATTCTATATCTAAAAGAGAAATCTCTCCGGAAAGGACTCTTGTTTTAATAGTTTCAATCATTTTATTTATTTCTTCAGAGAAATCTTTGTATTGCATTTTTATTGAATCCTATTTAATCTTTATAATTTTTGGTTTAAATATGGAAGAAATTTCTTTTTTTCCTACTCTTGCTATCCCGATTAGTTTTTCTGCAAGCAAGAATAATGAATTTGAAGATTTTGGTAAGAACATAAATAACTGAATCGGATTTTGCTCTAATGTTGATTTAATTAATTGATATACTACTTCTGAATTCTTTTCATCTAAAAACATCCCGGGTTCATCAAGCATAGAAAGTGCAGAAGGCTTAATTTCTTGCAAAGATAAGATCAAGCATATTGAAATAAGAGAAACCTGCCCTCCGCTTAACGCAGTAAAAGATTTTAATTGCTCTTTTGAGGTCGCTGCTTTAATATCAACGCCTAAGTTTTCAAAATCTCCTATTAATCCAAGATAACAATAAGATTTAATCTGAGAATCTTCAAATTTTTGATTAACCCTCTTTTGGAGATTATCTAGCAAGACACTAAATTTTTGATAATATGTTTTTTCCATTTTATTTTCTGTTTTCATTGCTGCTTTAACATCTTTCTCCAAGTTATTTTGATTTTTTGAGATTTCCTTAAGAGATGTTAATATCTGGTCTTTCTCAATCAGAATAGAATCTTCAACATCTAAATATTTGAGTAATTCTTTATCAATTTTAGAAATATCGGTTTTAATTTCCTCTATAGAACGAATTTTAATTATTTTTTCTGAGATTAAAGGACCTATTTCTGAATTAATTCTAGCTAAATCACTCTTTTTTGATTCAAGATCTTGATTATAAGAGGTTAACTTGATATTTTCTTGCTCATAGTTTAAGGTTATTTGAATATTCTTCTTCTCTAAATCACTCTTTTTGTTTTTTAATAATATTATTTCTCCTTTTAAATCAGCAATTTCATCTTCAGTTATTTTAATTTCCTCTTCCACATTTTCTAACTGACGATATATATTAAATGCCGTTTTATCTGCTTTCTGAAAAGCTTCTTTTTTTGTTTCATGCTCTTTTTGTATTGAATTCTTTTCAAATGTATGTTTATTTAATTTATCTTTTACTTCTTTTAGAATTTCTAAATTTTCACTTAATTTTAAATCCCATTTTTTCTTATCTTCATTGAGGAAAGTCAATTCATTAGGTATTTCTTTAATCCTGTCATTCCACTTGAAAAATTCTGGATCTGTTTGAGATTTTAACTCTTTAATTTGATAATCATGTTCTTTAATTTCACTTTTAAGGTCTAAATTGATATTTTCTAATTCATGCATTTGATTGTATAACTGATTCTTTTTTGATGTAATTCTTTGTTTTTGGTTAAAATTGTAGAGGAGATCATTGAAAGACTCTTTTTTTTTAAATGTATCTTTTTGTATTGTATCTAATTTGGCTTGTTCAACTCTTAATTCTGAAATGGTATCATTTAAAGACTTTATTTCAGCTTCTAATACCTTGGATTGCTCTTTTTGAGTACCAGCACTTAATAATCCTTTTAATCTTTTTAAATACGGTGTTTCAAAGACATATTTATAAGAAATTATTTGTTCTCCCTTTAATGTTACACATTTTCCTTTGAAATTGAGTGTTTGATAGATTTGTCTCCCTGAGTGGTAATCACTTACAACAAGGCAATTTTTTATTTTTGAATAAATAACTTTTTTAATATCAATATCATCATCAATGATTTTAATTAATTCAGCTAAATAACCAACCACATCAGTAGCAGAAATTTTCATAAGGGGTGTAATACTTATATTTTTAGGAAGATAAATATTACAGTATGCACCATATTTATCTTTTAGTCTCTTTAACAAGTTTAAGGTATCCCAATCGTTAGCTACAAAACTATAGAGCAATCTTTCACCTAAAACTGATTCTATAGCATAGCTTAACTCATCATTATATTTTAAATAATCAATAATAGGCCCCTTTACTTTTAATCCTCTTTTTTTTATCTCATCTTTAAGAATAGTTATACTTGAAGGGAGAATTACTCGTCGTTCTCTAAGCGAAGCCTGTAATATCTTTAATTTCTTTAATTTTTTAGATTTTGTGAAATCTAACTGCTTTATTTCGGATTCAATTTCAAATAATCTTAATGATGCTCTTTTCAGTTCTCTATCAAATTGAGTTATTAGATTTTTGGAGGGATTTTCTAAAAACCATTTATTTTTTTCTAATTTGTGCTCGATATCTTTAAAACTTTGAAAAAGCTGATTAATCTCATCATTAAAAACCTTTATTGATTTCTCATTCTCTTGGATTTTTGATAATCTTTCTTTTTTCTCAAGATTTATTTGATTGAATTTATCAAGAAGTTCCCTATTTTGCTTTATTTTTTTTATTAATTGGTCCTGTTCAGTTATTAATTTATCAATATATAATTCTGCATTTTTAGTTTCCTTTTTTATTGCTTTTAATTCGTTTTCCATACTACTTTTCTGTTTCTCGAAATTATCAATTAATCTATTGAATTCCTTAATCTTTGCTGATAGCTCGTCTAACTCTTGTTTTGCTAATATTTTGTCTTTTTGCCAATTTTGAATTTTTGCAGCTAAATCTTTCTTTTTATAACTTAGCGCCCCAACTTCTTTTGAAAGTTTATTAATGTTTAATTCCTTATCTGAAATTTTATTTATTAATGCATTTATTTCCTTATCTGAAATTTCCTTTTTCTTCTTAATTCCATCTAATACAGATTTAACATTTTTAATTATCTCTTCAATATTTATAATTTCTTTCTCTAAGCGATCTCTATTGGCCCATAAGAGCTCATCAGTAAATTTCGTTTTAATGTCAAACAATTTATGCTTTTTTTCTAGGCGCTCCAATTTAGGATTTAATAGCTCCAAGCTAATATTTAATGTGTTTTTTCTACTTTTTAATGATTGAAGGTTATTGTTTAAATTTAGTACATTAGTTTTTTGTTGTAAAATTTCATCTCTCAACTCTTTTAATCCAATACCTTCCTCAAGAAAAGTACATAATTCTGTTGGTTTTAAATTTTTAATAGCATCAATTTTCCCCTGGCTAACAATCGCAAACTGATTATCTGGATTGATATTTAAATCAGAAATTAATTTCTGAATATCTTGAGCTGATATTTTTTTGAAGTCAATATCACTCTTTCTTTGAATATTGAAATATGGAGATTGCCCCCTAATAACATATCTTCTTATTTTTATAATTTCTTCCACATTTTGAATATGAATCTCAACCATTGCATGATTTTGTCTATTTCTAATGAAATTAGACCATTTTTTATATCGTTCATCTCTTTCATTACTACCTAGAGCAAACTTAATTGCTTGAAATACAGAAGTTTTCCCACTCCAATTTGGGCCTACAATAATCACGAATTTTGATTTACCGAAATCAACTTCATCCTTCTGGAAAGATAAAAAATTTTCTAAAATTACTTTTCTAATGAAAATTCTTTTATTTTCCATTGAATTGATTTCATTTTTATTTGTTCGTGATCTAGAAGCCAAATTACCTCATCCTTTCATTTATCATTTACCAAACGCTTGTTTTATTAGATCTACCCTCTTTTTAGCCTTCTCTAAGTTTATTTGTGCTTTGTTTGGAGAATCATTTAAAATAAATGGATATCTTGCTAACATTTTCATATCATTATCCTCCAACGGCTCTTTTTTATTTAATTTATCAATAATAATTGTAAGTTCTGTATAATTCTTAGAAGCCGCATCTTCATATAATTGATTTAGCATGAAGTCTGAAATTCGTGATTCTCGAATTCCATTAACAAAATCCCTAATATCTTTGATATCTTCTACTTTTTTAAATATTTGGGTCGGAATTTTTTCATTATTTTGATGAATCTCTGCCTCTAACTCAATATTTGAGTTTTTTTCTGAATTTTGAGTCATAGAATTAGGAATATATTCACCCGAAACAATCATATCAATCAAAACATCGGTGATTTCATTGCTCATTTCATTCAATTCTGAATTTAAGAAATGTTTGAATATTCCTACTTTCAACAATTGCAAAATGTCTTTAACTTCCCAATTTTCTGTATAATTTACGATATCATTAATATCGAAGACTATTTTCGGGTTTTTTTCTAAAAAATCTTTCAATACAGTTTCTCGCTCTATTCTATTCAATAATGGGACTTTAATAAAAAGATCAAAGGTAGAATATATTTTATTAGACACACTTTTAATGTCTTGAATCTCATAATTTATCCAAACTAAAATTAAATTAGAGTCAATAAATTTATAATCAAAACTCTTGTTTTGCCAAGCATTTAGAAAAACTTCTAATAAACTTTTATTTTCAAATTTTTGTCTGAATACAGGTTGTTGATTAATCAAGAATACTTTTTTTTCCTCAACTTTATCAGGATCTCTCGTATCCGTTTCAGTTTTCTCTTCTTTTTTTCCATCTTTTCCAAAAGCTTCTAATATTGAAATAAAACTTTTTAAAAATTTATTAGGATTCTTAAGAAGTTCAATATCGTTAAATTCAATTAAATCTAAGTAGTAATTTTTAGTAATTAGTTTGATATAATCTAGTATATCCGTTCCGAGATTAAGATTAATTAAAATGGCTCCTTTTGGCTCTATATAACCATTTAAAGTTGGATCGTCATGATTAGTTAACATAGCCTTGAGAAAATTAATAATATCATTATATTTATCCCGATAGAAAATATCTTCTTTATTAATATTAATTTCTGAAGGTGAAATTACCTTAAAATACTTTGAAAATTCCGGAATGTCATTTAATTCTTTCATTTACAATTTTCCTTTAATTCTTCCTTAGTTTTATGAACATAAATTACAAGACATTTAACAAATATATATTTAGCGGTACTCATAGTTAGCGATAATTAGATCCCCGACAAAAACCGTAAAATTTATAAAATCGTATTTTGGAAGAAGAACTTCAAAAATTAATTTGAAGACTAAAAATAACACGCACATTACTTTATTAAAGTAAATAATTAAAAAAAAAAGAGATAGAATTTATTATTTTTGTTCCCAAGGCATACAGAAAAATCCCTTTTCTAACTCATATTTTGAGAACAATCCACAACCAAAACAACTACACCCTTTATTTTCTATTTGATCTCTGGGTTTAGTAGATGGTCCTCTTGAACAGAAAAGAGCATGCGGCTCAAATTCATTGAGTTGATTTGGTTTGAATGAGGGGCAAGGTCCGCAAAATTTTCTACATTCGTTCATGGATTCCTCAGTATCTGGAACCGGTTTTGGCATATTTTTCACTTGTTTTTTTAGATTTTTAAATATTTTTTTCAAAATTTTGAATTACGATCAAAGTAAGAAAGTTTATTTTTAAATTTAATAATTATAAACTATTAATTTTAGAGAAAAGGATAAGATTAAGCTAATTCTTGATTTAATAAATCTAGATAAGATGAAATCTTTTCTTTAACTATGTCATAATGCGTAAACTTACCTTTTTTCCATCCTTTAATTAAACCAGCATTTTCAAGAATTTTTAGATGATGGGATATAGATGGTTGTGACTCATCTAAAGCCGCTTCTAATTCACATACACATCTATCTTTTTCTTTTAAAACATTTATAATAATCAAACGTTTCTTATTCGCTAAGGCATTTACAAAGTTATTTAAATTATCAAACCTAAAATTTTGAATTAATTGATCTCCAATCTCTCTTAATTTTTTAAAATGCTGATCTGGGTTTTCCACATCTTCACATTTAATCAATTTAGCTTTAATTTCTTCCTCATGGTCAATATCCATTTTAAACACTTCTTTTAAGGCAAAATTTTAATTATTCAATATTTAAATAGGATAAACAACTTTATAATTATTTATCCAAATCAATAAATTTTTATTTGAATAAAAATTTTGTTATTTAAGATTAATACTGCCCTTTATCAAAATAATTAAAAAAAACTGAAATATCATGAGTGAAGAAGAAGGAGAAGGTAGAACAATTAGCTTTTTCGAGAAATTTCTCCCACTTTGGGTAGGTTTATGTATCCTCATAGGCATTATTCTTTCTCAGGTTATTCCTGGTATTAGCCAAGCTATTAATTCTTTCAGTATCGGTCAGATTTCCATACCAATAGGCATTTGTCTCTTCCTAATGATGTATCCAGCAATGTTGAATTTACAAGTTTCGGAGTTGAAAAAATTAGGGAAAAATCCTAAACCAATAATTTTAACAATTGTATCTAATTGGTTAGTGGCTCCATTTATAGGTTTACTTATGGCCCGTATATTTTTACAAGGTTATGAACAATTAGTATTCGCTATTATTTTACTAAGTGCAAGTCCATGCACAGCTATGGTTTTAGTGTGGGGTTGGATGGCAAAAGGTAATCAGGAACAGAATGTAGTAAATACAAGTCTAAATACGATAACTATAATATTTGGTTATGCTCCTATGGTGGCATTATTAACAGGTATTCAAAATATTCCTGTTGATTGGCTATTATTATTGGTTTCGGTTTTTATCTTCATTGGACTTCCATTACTAATAGGAATAATTAGCAAAAGACTTTTAATATCGTCTAAAGGCGTAGATTGGTTTAATAATATTTATCGACCAATAGTTGGAAAGATATCGATTATGGCACTATTAACAACCCTGGTTTTACTTTTCTCTATGAATGGAAATGTTCTAATTACTAATCCAGGCTATCTTTTATTAATTTCAATTCCACTCTTACTTGGATTCGTAATTGTAGTTGGATATAATATAATTATAACCAAACTATTCAAATTAAAGTATCGCGAGGCAATTATCACAGTAATCATAGGTTCATCAAGTCATTTTGAAATTGCTATTGCTACAGCTATTGCTATGTATGGAATTGGTTCAATCGCAGCATTGGGCACTACAATGGGATTATTCTGGGAGGTTCCAGTGATGTTATTAATTGTATATTTAGGTCGATTTTTAAGAAAGAGAGGTTTTTGGAAATCCTAATCTTTTTAATTTTGAAATAGATAATTAATTAAAGAATAGAAATCTTGAAAAAATAACAACTATTTTACTGAATAGCTATGATTGAAGAAGAAATGGATAAGCAAATTACCAAGATAATAAAAGAAGCTATTGGACAAATTTCTCATTCGAGGTGTAATCACTCAGAATCACCCTATAGTAAGGATAGTCCAGATTGGGAGCCCAAGCGTATTCATTGTGGTACTGATAGATGTAAGGGACTTCATCAAAACAATTAAAATATCTCTTGGATGTGATAAAGATTAGTGATGAAATAGATTCAGAAAAATTAAAAGTTGACATTTATGTCCCATTAGATGCGTGTGCGTGTGAATGGGATAAATTTATGAATCGGGTATTTGTTGAACTAACACCTTTTATAAAACATATTGATTATGATACTAAGAATCTTAATTCAATAGAAGCTAAACAACTCAATCTACATAATAAATGTATAGTAGTAGATGGAAAGAAAATATTTTCTTCATCTTTTACACTCAAAAAGGAATTACCGAAACTTCTTAAAGCTAAAGGTCTTATTTAGTCTTTAGAATCTTTTTATAAAATTTAATTAAGGTGATTATAAAAATTAAGAAAATTAAGTTAACAATTTTTGCTCCAGATCCTGAAAAGAAGTTATCAAATGGGCTTGATTACAATTTAAATATTGTTGAAAAAGGATCTATTATTGATGTCTTAAGCACTTTAGATAAACAAATTTATGATAATCCTGAAAAATCTATTTTCCCCATATATAAAGGCTTAATTCAAAGTTTTGTTCAGTTAATATGGGATGCTGAAGAGAATGTAATTTATGAGGATTGTGCGTTAAACGCTTATGGACCACATAAAGAATTCATGCCTTTACATGATGATATAAATTTTAACTTATATCCTGATAGTGAAATAACGATAGTAGTCCATGCTGATTGATGAGCTGATGTTATGAAAGAACGACCAGATTATGGAAAATTCAAAAGAGTTATTATGAAAATCTATGGAAAAAGCGATGAAAGATTTGCCCATTATTTTAAAACTAAAAGAAATAATTAATAAATTGGATGAGACTTTTCAAAAAATGCTAGTGAAAAGTTAACAATAGGATTGCTTCCTATAAAAATTAAATATATTCGAATTGTATAAATAGACTGCCTTATATTTAAACATTATATGGATATTTTCACACATATGTTTATGGGGTTATTAGCTGGTTTATTTACATTAACCCTTTTAAGTCCAGAAGCAATTATCCTTTTATGGCTTATGACCTTTTTACCCGATTTTGATGTATTCTTGGAGCCACTCCAAAAAATACGAAAGATGTATTTTTTTTCACATAAAGCGGGTTCACATTCATATGTAATAGGTTTGTTTTTTACTGGAATTGTGAGTTTTATTATCTCTTTATTTATGGACGTTTCATTCTTAGAAGTTTGGACTGCTGGTTTCATCGGTTATAGCATCCATGTATCATTAGATTTCTTTGCTGCCTCGAAAATCCCAATTATATATCCGATCTCTAAAAAAGAGTTTCGATTTTTTGCGGATAGAGCTGTCAATCCACTACTAGCTACTTTTTCTGGTATAAATATTTTAGTTTTAATTGTAAGTTTCTTCATAAAATCCACTTATCAAGTATTTATGAGTCTTGCTTTTTTTTACTTATATATTTACATAATATATTTTGGAATTAGGGCTTTTTTAAGAATACTTATCCAAGTGAGCTTACCTAACAATCAGAAATACATTCCAGGCTTTTTTCCATTTTTCTATTTAATATATGAGAAAATAGAATCAAATAATAGCATTATGTTTAAATTAAAAAAATGTAATATATTTTCCTCAGAAAAACAAGAACTAATAAATCAGAAAATAGAGAAGGGTTCAAATGAAATTATCTTTTATGAATTAGCTAAATCAATTAGCCAAGAATATAGGTTCTTCCATAAATGGAGCCTAATCATTCCTTTTATTCGTCAGCATGAAGATTCAATTAATGTTGTTTTGATTTTGACTGAGAGTTATGCTCAATCATTACAACACAAATCATTTAAAAGGAATATTTCTTCTTATTATCTCTCAATTACCTTTGATAAATATTCAAAACAATTCATTTCGAAAATAGATGGGTTTGGTTCTTTTAAAAAGTGGGAAAAATTCAAATTAGTATAAAATAAGACATATTAAATAAGGTTTTCAGATGTTTATTAGGCCTAGATTAAAAGAAAATTAAAAAAATTAAGAACGTTTAAAGATATCAATTTGGTACCAAATATATCTTAGATAAAAATAAATGTAAGTACTATATATAGAAACATAATGATAAAATAAAATTATATTAAATAAATATGCAATCAATCCCTAGAGATACTAAAAAAGACAAAGATACTAAAAATGAAGAACATTTGATTGTCTACACCAAACATCTTGAAAAAAGGCTTCGTAATCTTGAAAGTGAAATAAGCATATTAGAAACTGAAAGGAGAAAATTGGAAAAAGAATTAAATAATCTACGACACGAATTTGATCATATAAGAAAACCTGCTTTAATGAATGCAACGATAATAGATGTATTAGATGATAGAAATGAAAGAGTAATTGTTAAAAGTTCTTCTGGTCCAAGTTTTGTAGTAAAAGTTAATCACAATCTTAAATTTGAAAAATTAACTGCGGGTATGAGCGTTGCTTTAAATCAAAATACCCTAAAAATTGTGGAAATTCTCCCTACCAATTTAGATCCATTTGTTAAAGGGATGGAATTAATAGATTCAATTCCGGATATTTCTTATGATGATATTGGTGGTCTGGAGGAACAAATTCAAGAAATAAAAGAAACAGTTGAATTACCATTAAAAAACCTAGATTTATTTAAGAGAATAGGTATTGAACCACCTAAAGGAGTATTATTTTATGGGCCTCCTGGTACCGGTAAAACTTTATTAGCTAAAGCAGTTGCTCGTGAAACAAACGCGACATTTATAAGAGTGATCAGTTCTGAACTAGTACAGAAATTTATTGGTGAGGGTGCACGGTATGTTAGAGAAATCTTTGATTTAGCACGACAAAAAGCTCCAACAATATTATTTATAGATGAATTAGATGCTATTGCTGCTGAAAGAATGGAGGATGCAACCTCGGGGGATAGAGAAGTTTCACGAACTCTCATGCAATTGATGGCAGAACTTGATGGATTTGACAATAGAGGAGATGTTAAATTCATTGGTGCAACTAATAGGGCAGATATTTTAGATCCTGCATTATTAAGACCAGGTCGCTTTGATAGGATAGTTGAATTTCCTATTCCTGATGAAAAAGCAAGAGAAGCTATTTTTAAGATACATATGAAGTCTTTGAATATTCATAAAGATGTTGATTTAAAAACATGTATTAGAGAGACAGGCGAAGCTACTGGGGCACATATAAAAGCCATTTGTATTGAAGCAGGAATGTTTGCTATCAGAAGAGATGCAGATATTATAATAAAAGAAGATTTTACTAATGCAATAAAAAAAGTTATGAAAAATGATAAAGTGAAATCCTCTGAACTTAAGTTTTTTATATAACATAAATATTCTTATTTTAGAATTTGAGGAAAAATCTTATTACTTTTTCAACTTTTAAGAAAATCACCTTATGTTGGATAATAAAAATCTCTCTTTAATTAGAGATTTCGCCTTTCTTAATTCAGAAAAAGATGATATTCATGGCTTTTCACATGTTAAAAGGGTGTACGATTTATGTCTCAAATTAGGTAAAAAATTAAATGCAAACTTATCTGTTTTGCAAATTGCTGCTCTGCTTCATGATATTGGAAGAACTCATGAAAAAAATATTACTAATAATATAAAAAATCATGCTGAATTATCTGCTGAAATTGCTTCTGAATTTTTACAATCTCAGGCTTTTTCACTTTCTCAAGAAGAACATGAACGTATAATTCACTGTATTAGATCACACTCATTCTCAAATAATTCAAATCCTCAGACTCTTGAAGCAAAAATATTATCTGATGCTGATAAATTAGATGCTCTTGGGGCTATAGGGTTATACCGAACCATAGGATTTACTATACAAAATCACGGAGGAATTGACCAAGTAATTAATCATTTGGAAAATAAAATAATGAAATTAAAAGATCTATTATATCTAGACATCAGTAAAAGAATTGCAGAAGAACGGCAGCAAATTATACTTAATTTTTACAACCAGATTAAAAAACAAAAAATTTAGAATTATAAAGTTGAGATAAGTCTATATTGTTCTTCGGAGACTTTTTCTTTAATAACCTCAAAAAGCTCTAAAAGCACATTGTCAGGAGCTGCTGCCATAATATATTTCAAAGGACCGAATCTTTTTATTTTTTTAATAAATTGAAATCCCTTACTTTCCAAATGTTCCACGAGAGCCTCTAAATCGTCTGTTTCAATCCCTAAATGATGAATCGCTCCTCGCCCATGATCCTTAGGTGGTTGATCATAGAAATTAATTTTTGATGATCCAATCTGAATCATCACATTTCGCGATCCTGCCATTTCCAAATCGAACAGAATTTTTGCTCCAAACATTTCTTCGTAAAATTTAATGCTTTCATCAACATTCGAAGCAAACAGATGAGCATGATGTAGTGAATTTCTCATAATTTCTTCACATTTAATTATAAATTCATTTTTATTACTCAATAATTAATAATTTAAATTAAATATGATCCCGTTTTTGATGCAATGTTATGCTTAATATCCTCTGGAGTACCTTTGGCGATTATTTCTCCACCTTTAGGACCACCTTCAGGACCTAATTCGATGATGTAATCTGCGTATGACAAGATTTCGGGATCATGTTCAATAATAATGACACTATTTCCTTCTTGTACTAATTGGGATAATAACTGCATTAATTTAACTACGTCATAAAACGATAATCCTACAGTGGGTTCATCTAGAATATAGAGAGCATTACCTTTTCGAGCTTTTCCTAATTCTTTTGCCAGTTTAATTCGTTGTGCTTCTCCACCGCTTAACGTTGGAGCGGGTTGCCCAAGTGTAATATAGCTCATTCCAATCTCATCAAGAATTTTAAGTATCTTTGAAATGTTGGTTTGAGATCTGAATAATTCCAATGCTTCACTTACCGTCATGTCCAACACCTCAGAAATTGTTTTACCTTTATATTTAATTTCTAAAATTTCTGGTTTATACCTTAAACCTTTACATTCTTTACAAAGGATTGTAAAACTACTAAGAAATGAAATTTGTAAATCTGTTTCACCAGTACCTTTACAAGAAGGACATCTCCCATTATCAGAATTATAAGAAAAATGTCCAGCTTTATAATTTCTCTTCTTTGCTTCTGGTGTTTTAGCAAATAAATTCCTAATTTTATCCCAGATTCCTATAAAAGAACATGGAGTAGAAGTTCTCACTCTCGAGATTGGTTTTTGATTTACCACAATTACTTCATCAATATTCTCCCATCCTTCAATAACACCAGAATATTCTAAAAGTTCATCACCATTTATTTCATTTTCACTATTGTTATCTGTTTTTTTTTGTGGCAAATCAACTCCTCGCTTGAAATATGGTGTTATCAAAGGAACTAAAGTATCTAATATGAGAGAACTTTTCCCTGATCCAGAAAGGCCAGCAATCCCAACCATCATTCCCAAAGGAATTTTCACAGTAATATTTTTTAGGTTATTTGTTTTTGCACTTCTAATTGTCAAAAATTTAGTATGTTTATCAAAATTTTTACGTTCCTCAATAGATTTCTCTTGTAATTTAATATTTCCCCCTAAAAATTGCCCCGTATAAGAATTTTCTACTTTCTTTATTCCATCTAACATACCTTGATATACTATTTCCCCTCCGTTAACTCCTGCTCCAGGACCAATATCAATTATCTCATCAGCAATATCTATGAAACGTTTATCATGTTCAACAATGATGACAGTATTTCCTAATTCTTTCAATTGTTTTAATATATTAATTAGGGACTCTTTTTCTTGTTCATGTAAACTCATGCTGGGCTCATCTAATATATAAATAAGAGAATCAAGACCAGCATCTAAATGAGTCATGAGAGACAACCGTTGAAGCTCACCACCACTCAGTGTAGGTAAGGAACGATTTAGATGCAAATATGAGAGACCAACATTGACCATGCGTTTTAAGCCTTCTAATAAACTATCTAACATTGATTTACCTTGTGGACTTTGTATATGTTGTTTACTTAGACCTCCCAAAAATTTTACCAATTCATCAATAGTCATCATAGCTAACTTACCAATATGTTTATCTAAGATTTTAATCTCTCTAGCTTGTGTATTTATACGATAACCACCACATTCTTCGCATTTTTTATTTGACATGAAATTTTTATGAATCTTTTGTCTTCTATAAGCACTTTTTGATTCTGAGAGAGCACGCTTTACATGTGGAATGATTCCTTCAAATTCTCTTTCTAAAATTCCAGTAAATGTTTTTGAATCCCACTCAAACGGTAATTTTTTACCACTACCATATAAGAAAACGTGCCTTACTTTTTCTGGCAAATTCTTATATGATGTTTTAATGTCAAAATCATAAAATCTTGGTAATTGCTCAACAAAACGGATTTGATCAGCAAAAACAGCCGAACCCGCTTTTGTTATTTGAATTAGGGTTCTGTTATTATCCTGAACGATTAAGGCCTCAGTAATATTCACAGTATAACCCCTTCCTTTACAAGCTAAGCACATGCCTGAGGGTTCATTAAACGAGAAATGTTTGATTTGCTTTCTGTCTACGACCATTCCACATAAATCGCAATCTAGATTATCATTAACAGGTTCCTTGCAGATAGGACATAGTAAAACACCTTCTGTAGCATAAAGCATTCTGAGTAAACCATAAATTCCTGTCTTAGTACCCACTGTTGAGCGTGGATTGAATACACGTGTGGTTCGTTGTTCCACTGCTACTGTGGGACTTAGACCTTCAATTAAATCAAAAGGTTTCTCATCTTCAAACTTTGGTGGAAAGCCGATAGATTGAAGATAACGATTCATCCCCTCATCAAATATAATATCAAATGCAAGACTTGACTTTCCAGAACCAGATACCCCTGTAATTAGAATTATTTTCCCTTTATGAATATTTACATTAATATTTTTTAAATTATGGATTCTTGCACCTATTATTTTTATCTGATTCATTTTTTTACCTCTTATTACTTTATTTTCTTTTTTTCAGCAATATGTAATGCGCACAATCACTATCCTTCAGTTTGGTCTTTACCATCCTAATTTCTGCCTCGATGACGCTAATATTTTCGAAAATGTCGGGATTTTCTTTTTCTTCACGGATCTCCTTGATTTTTCTTTCTAATGGCTCATAATATTCAGTCCACCAGCAATCCTCAGGCCAGTTCAATTGTTTTATAAGTTCAAAACCACACTTAGTTATCAAATCTTGGTTCTTATCCATTGTCTTGATAGCTTGTCCAAGCACTAAATACCCTCCAACCTTGAGGATGCGATGGCACACTTTGAAGCTTTTCTTAAAACCAATCAATTGCACCACACCTTCTTCCCAGATTAGGTCGAAATAATTATCTTGAAAATCATTCTTTAAAAGATCCATTCTTTTGGTTGTGATTCTATTTGTTAGGTTTCTTTCCTCTATCTTTTTGTTTAATTGATCTAAAAGACCTTTGTCAATATCTATCGCAATGATATCTCCATTGGTCAAGTTCGTAAGCTCGATGGTTAGAAGACCTGAACCACAACCTAGATCAAGTACTCTCGGTTTCTCCATCTTCGGAAGTGATTTAAATGCCTTTCTCGTGTATTTAAGAAAGTTAGACCTTAAATGTTGCGTGTATGATTCTTTATATGACATTTTATTTTTTTCCTTATTATTTTTTATTTGGATTAATTTTATTACCACAATCGTAGCATTCCGCATCGTGAATGCAAATTTCATCTTCACAAATAGGACATGTATAGAGCTCTTCTTGCTCTTGGAGCCATGCTTCAACTCCAATCTCTTCAATTCTTTTTAGGCTTTTAATCATATTTACCGAATATTTCTCTTGATAATGAGTATCGATTTTTTGTAGCTTTTGACAAGGAAATTTATCACATTCATAACAAAATTCTAATTCTTTTTTTCTTAATGCGGGACAATCTCTTCTTATAAAAGTACAATTTTTATTCCTAATTCGACATCCCTTACAGCCTATTTTATACCCTCTCTCCTCTAATAGATCTTTTTTCCAGAGGAGGTACTGCCTACAAGCACCGCAATATATACCACAGGGCGCTGCTAAATTATTATCAACCATTTTTTCACCATTTATACTTTGTAATATCTTTCAACTATAAAATCGTCTTAAAACTCTTAAGGCAAATAATGTAATCCATTTACTTTCCTTTCCCTTTTGTTCGATATTTGCTTGCATGCGTCCGTTGAAAGTTTTTTCCAGAATCCAACGACCATTTTCATTCTGCTTATCGATTACTAAATTAATAGCATCTAACATTCTGTCATCTTTATACCCTAATTTTGTTAATATATCTAAAACTTCCAAAGCATCAATCTTCCACATTAAAGGAAAACCAAATTGAGTCCACTCTTGCTTAGCCGCAGTACCCAAATTATGGCTTTGCTTGTATATATGATGATTAAACAAATATTCTGCTGCTTTATTAATTATTTCTTTTACACCATCTGATCTTTTATTCTGTGCAATTTCTGTTAGTGCTTTTAAATTTTTTACAACTCCCATGTGACATGTATGGGTACCCCAACAAGCTTCACCTTTCTTTGAGCCGATAATATAAGGCCAACCTTCTGGAGCGATTTTTATACCATCATCAAAGCGTTGATATTTAACAATCCAATATATTCCTTTTTGAACCCTAGGATCCTCTAAATACTCAAATCTAATAAGACTCCATAGCATATTACCTGTAAGACACGATAAAACTTTATTATGATCACCACCTCTACCCCCTTTATAGTATGCAAATGCTCCACTTGAATTATCCTGTGAATTTTCAAGGATAAATTCGCATGTATTTTGAATTCTTTCATCCCTCCCATTAGCATAAAGTTCAGCTAATACGATGAATTGCCATACTGTTCCCTTATATTTAGTTCTGATATAGTAGTTTTCAGCTGTTTCCCAATATCCCTCAACTCTTTGTTTGTTTAAAATTTTGGGAACGATACCATCAACCATGATTTTTTCTTTTGAATCTTTAACTTCAATATTGTTTTCATCCTTATCTAAAACATCTATTAGAGTTCGGTATCTAACCGAAGGATTATTCTCTTCTAATAACCAATCAATCGGATCTGATTTAAGACATGATCTCCAGTTTTTCAAATTAATATTAACCTCTTAAATTTTGATTTTAGATAATTTTTTAAATAGTGATTCCTCTTGCTGAAGGATCTTTAATGCGATAACCTGTAATTCACTAAGATCTACGTGAGCTAAACATTCGGATTTATATTCCTCAGCTGACTGCTTTAATGAATCAGCAAGAAGAGTCCAGTTTTTAGCGGAATCTCTAATAATAGGTAAAATCTCCTCTATGATCCTAAATTCTTCATTATGCCACGCTTTTGGTCCTTCTCTTAACTTAGGAGATGAAAGTAATTCTTCAAGAAAGCGTTTATATAAATTACGAAAGCTTGCCCCACCTGTGCCCCAAGTTTCTATATAACCATGTATCATTTCAAACATAAGTCTTGCACGTGAGATTGTTCTTCCTGAAGGATCTTTTGTTTCACCTTTTAATTTCTCTTTCCATTCAGGAATCGATCGTGCAAATAATTTGAGCCCTTGAATTCCATTATTATTCATTGAGGGTCTTAACATATTATTTACTACTTTTTGAATCGCAAGCTTAACACCTGCAGCTAAAGGAGGATGTTTCCCATCTAGTCTTCTTTGCATAGAAAATTGCGTGTTATTTGGGCGCATAAATTTGGGACCGTGTTCAGAACTTCGGCCTTTCTTTAATTGCTCTATTGGAACCTCTTGAAATCCCTCAAATTCAGAGTCTCCTACATAAGAAATGCCTTGTTCTTCATCATAACCTGCTAAAGTTATTGCATGGCCACCAAAATGGATATTTCCCTCTTCCTTAAAATAGGGCAGAAAACCTAAATCAATCTGAAGAATCAATGGAATATCTTCAACGATCATTTTTTTTGATTCTTCCCATCCTTTATCTGCACTTGTGAAAGATTGCTTTCTTAAAATTATTCCTAATAAGCGGCATGCCAATGAATTAGGCTCAATGGTTCCCTGTTTGCCTCCCAAAAAGAAGGGGATATCTGATTTGGGAATAAAAGACACGCTATTAGTAGTATCGAAAAATCCAAATCCCATTGTAGCATCCAAACCAAATGCCATCGGTTCTGACATGGGAAAACCATAAAATTCAAAAAGATCTCTCATTGAAGAGGATTCACAATGATGTCCAACCCTATGGGTAAAATTATTTACTTTATGCTTCTGAACCAATCTTACCACTTCCCTTTTTGATTTCTTCCAATACCCATTCTAAGAATTTAATATCAGCTCCTAATATTCTAATAGGGTGTTCAAATAAACCTCGTACATTTAATTTATTATGAGCATTATGTTTCAGCATTTTCTCCAGTTCCTTTTTATGTATCTTTATCTTATTTAAAGATTTTGTGAACACTTCTATTTGCTCTTCCTGAGACAGAACTGGAAGCATTGCAAAAGCAGTATAGAAATTATGATCATTTCTACCAACAAAATTGCTCAAAACATTATAGATTTGGGTTTTAAGCACTTCCTTTCCCTCTATTGTTATTTGATAAATTTTAACAGCACGATTATCTTCTTCTTCTATCCACGATTCAACTAATCCTTTTTTTTTTAAATTCTTCAATACTCCGTAAATCGATGATCTTCCAATTGCTGTCCAACTTCGCATTCCTCTCTCTTCAATTCTCTTATTTATATCTTTCCCATGACATGGATGTTCAGCTACTAACCCAAGAACAACAAAGGATACATGACTCAATCCTGAAATTTCTTCTTCTGACATTGCACTTAATTACTATTATGATTTTAAATTGATTCTATATTAAGACCATTCTTATATAAGAATGATATGAAAATAGATTATTTAAATTTAACGATTATTCTTGTTTATCTATTTTCAAATCCCAAAAAAGTGTTTAAAATTTTATTCGAATATTAATTTGGAAAAATTAACTATAAATTTAAAATAAGTTTAGTCTTATTCTTTTTCAATTTTAAATATTGCATTAGCCATTTCCAAGATAAATTTATGATTTTCTGCCCACATAAAAAAGATTTTATCTTTAATAGGAATCATTACCGTTTCAGTTATTTGTATGTATTCATCATTATGCTCGAACTTAAATTTAGGCAAATGACCTTTAAATTTTTTACCTTTAATCTCAATCTCACTCTCTATTAACTTGATATCCACTACCCCTATACCTTTATTTAAAACTTCCTCCTTTCCTTTTCTTGAAAGCATATCAAACATATAATTCAATGTGTTTTCATCATATTCGACATCTCGATTATACCTAAACACCATAAATCCAGCATCTTTTACAAATTTTGCATTTGAGACTAACAGAGTAGTATCATACGCTTCAAATTCATGTGTGATCTGGCTTTTCTCGACAATATGCTCGATAACCTTCCATCCTTTTTCATAAAGAGGATTTAAATACGGTTTTAAAAAATCATCAATTTCACTAATAGAGAATTCAATGCTTTCTAAATACATAGTTTCTAATTTATCAATAACATCCAGCTCGATTTTTTCAAGCATTTCAAGTTCACTTTTCTTTTTATTTATTATTCTACTCATATATAACTCAGGACTTATTGCAGCATACATTTTTGCACCTTTTGGTCCCTCATATTCTAGATTTTCTCTTACATACCCCCTATCATGAAGTCTATTAAGGATAGAATATATTGTTGTCCTTTTTATAGGTAGATGATCTGTTAAATCTTTAATATATGTTCCCTTTTTGCCATGTTGTATAAGATTGAAATAAATTAATGCTTCTTCATGTTTTAACCCTGTTTTTTGTAGACCTTGTATATATTCTTCAGTTTTATTATCTGTCATTAATTATTATTTGGGGTTTCAACTATAAAAAAGTTGTGACTATGAGTTATGACACAGCAACATTTAAATAGTCGCGACACTTAGTCACAAGTAACAATCAATTAAAATTTAAGGTATTTTAAAATGAAAGAAGAAAAACCGAAATATGGCTGGTATGTGAAGAATCTAATTATTGGATTTAATATTATAGGGCTACTTGGAATAACTGCTTTTATTTATGGATTTCTAATAAATGGCTTATTGAAGATTATTCTATTAATTTCAGGATTAGCAATAATACTAGTATTTTTATGGCCAGGCATCGGAATGGTCATGATGCATCTATTATTATTAGGTAGAATATATTTAGTATCAAAAATGAAGGGATTAGATGAAATTGAAAATCCCCAAATTTTAGACGTAGGTTGTGGAACTGGAAGAACTGCGATAAGAATTGCAAAAGAGTTAAAAAACGGAGGACATTTATATGGGATTGACATTTATTCGAAATTAGCAATTCAGGGTAATGCTTTAGATACAGTACAAAACAATGCTCACATTGAAAAAGTTGAAAATAAAACTACTTTTCAATATGGATCAGCGACAGATATTCCATTCGAAGATGAGAAGTTTGACATCGTGAATGCTTCTTCAGTCCTTCATGAAGTTCATGACTCAAACGGACAAGAGAATGCAATGCAAGAAATTTACCGTGTTTTAAAACCTGGGGGATGTTTTTACTTGAGTGAATGGAACCGCACATCATGGCAATGTGTTGCTATCGGTGGCTTATGTTGTTTTGCGTTTAAGAAAAAAGATCACTGGAAAACTTTATTAGAAAAATATAATTTCAAGGAAATTACATACGAGACCACCGCAGGTTTTGGGATTTTTACAGCTAAAAAATAAAATTTTTTTAATTTTTCCTTTTTTATTCAAGGGTAAATATAAATGGGGTTTTTTTGTAAAAGCAAAATGTTATTAACAATTTTGTATTAAATTCTTTAGAGATATTTAGTACGTCGTTTTTTACGTCCACTAAAGGAGCTGACTCATGGATTCTGAAGCAGAAGAGACATTAACAATCATTGCTGAGAGAGCACAGTTAGCTGAAGGCATTGAAGGCGTTCGATCAATTCTACTAACAATGTATCGCTTTCCTTCCCTTAAAAACAAAAAAGTGGCCCAAAAAACAGGAATTGCAATTCCTACAATTTCAGCTGTTAGAGGGGAATTAGTTAAATCCGGGATTATTGAGAAGAGAAACTTTCTCGGAGAAATAGGAAGAGAATGGGTTAAGACAAAATTGAATTTAACCTTTGATTATGATCCTCTTCCTGAAACCTTTAACAACATAATAAAAGAGTTACCCGAAGAATTTACATACTTAAATAATTTGAAAAGTTTACTTAAGAATAGACCAACTCCAGAATATGCTCTTGATCAATCTCATGCAGATTTCTCTACAATAATAAAGAAAACATTATATTTACTAAAAAAAGGGGATATTGAAGGAAGAAGGATTATTTTTTTAGGTGATGATGATGCTATATCGTTAGCTGTAGGGTTAACTAATTTATCAAATGAAATCCTTGTTTTGGATATAGACAATAGAGTTTTAGATTTTATCTCCCAATCAGCAGAAGAACTTTCATTAAAGAATTTTAATGTTCTATCTCATGATTTAAAAGAACCATGTCCTAACATTATCATTAATAATTACGATGTTGTTGTAATGGACCCCCCTTATACTAATGAAGGCTTAAGATTATTTTTAAAAAGAGCTGGACAAGTGTTAAAGTCATATATTAAAATAAATGATAAGATTCATCCCGTAATTGGCAAAAAATGCCTTCTTAGTTTTGGAAATAAACCTCCAGAGGAAATGCAGAAATTGCAAACGTCAATTTTAGATCATAGCTTTATTATTAATGAAATGATCCCTGATTTTAATCACTATGAGGGTGCAAGTATAATTGGTAAATTTAGTCACCTCTACTACCTACAATCTATAATAAATTCAAACATTGAACCAACAATTAATTATACTACACGCCCTATATACACTTCCGAAGTAAGATCTATAACTGAGTATCCCTTTAGACCTGTTGGATTTCACTTTGTGGGAGAAATGCACTTTTCAAACCAAGAATTACTCTTGGAAAATGATAATATACAGAAAATATTTATAGACTCTCTTACATTCGCAGATTTAACAATTCTCGATGTATATCATCATAATTACCATCCATATGGATACAGTGCTATTGCGATTTTGAAAACAAGTCATGCGGCTATCCATACTTGGCCAGAACATGGATATATTAGTATTGACATTTTTATATGTGAAGGATACTCTAAAGGATTAAAAGTTATAAAATTCTTAAAGAATAAGTTAAATCCTGAAAAATTTGAATTTTCATATGTAGAACGTGGTAAACAAACAACCATGAAATATAAACCAGTTGAAGTAGAATAATACTTATTTTTCTTGATATGATCATTTCGGTAATTTTTCGAATTCTTCACGTGTTCCATAAAATCGTTTGATAAGGTCTTCATCATTTCTTTTAATAGCTTTTAGAGGTTCAGACATTCTTAATAAATAATTTTTTATGACTCTTTTGGGTAATATTTTAGTTGCTAATTTTAATGAAGTAAGTACGCATTCTTTAACGGCATCAAAATGCTCTTTTAGACCCTCTCTTTGAAAATGAAGGAGTTCTTCAAGTATATCTCCATCTACATAATATCCACAATGAAAATTTCTTGTAGCAAATGCGTTTTCGGGAATTAAATTTGGATCTAATCCAAAGATTTTAAAATTAGCTTTTAAATAATCCCTAGCTATTATTCGGCATTTCTCTCCACCTGAAAGGTTATAAATATTTCCAACTAATTCATCACACTCAATAGCTTGAACTAATGCATATCCTGTATCTGTATTGCGGCAAATCTCCAATGAAGTATCCAAGGGCAAATGAAACATTATAGGTTGTATTTTCATTCTTGGATTCATTATAGCTGTTAATCTGAAAATAGTCCATTCTAAATTTGAACTTTGAATTAATTTCTCAGCTTCAATTTTAGTTACTGAATATTTATCTCCCATACTAGGATTGAAGGGATCACCTACTCTAATCTTTGGATTCTTTATTCGATCTCCATAAACAGAGATTGATGATGTGTATATAAGCCGTGGTTTTTTATTTTGTACTTCAATAGCTTTAATAATGTTTTCGGTTCCTCCTGTATTTATTTTCCATGCTTCTTCAGGGAATTTGTCTGCTGCAGGAGGTATCAATGCACCTATATGTAAGACTACATCTATTTCGTTTACTGCTGTTAATACTTCATCGTAATTTCTTAAGTCTCCCCAGATAACTTTGATTTGTTTTATATAGCGTTTAGCAATTTTCTTGCGGTTTATCTTATTCAAGGAATCATACTTTAGGTCAAAAACTCTTATATCATAATTACTTCTTCTTACTAATTCTTTAAGAGTCTCAATTCCAACCTCTCCAAAAGCACCTGTCAACAGTATTTTTTTTCTTGTCATTTTTCACGCTAAAAAGATTATGCTAACTTATAAACATTAGAGTTGGCTAATTCATATAAATAATTTATTAAAATTTAGTTTATATAATCTAATTAAAATAATACTATAATGGAGATCTCATTTAAATATATCTTGTATTTAAAATCATTCGATTTTATCATTTGAATTTGGAACTCAATAGAAATTATCGTCCATATTTTCCATTATAAAAGCATTGAATTAAATTTATATAAGAGGGTTGTATCTTAATCTTTAACCTTCAATTATTCTTACAAACATGAAAGGTTGAATTTAAAATGAGTGAAAGTAAAAAGAAAGATTCAAATGAATTATTAAACTTTCTAATGATCATTATCGGGCTTCTCTTTATCTTCAAAGCGGTAATGGAATTCTTAGCGTGGGCGGGTATCTATACTCCCGCATGGTTAGGTGGAAGTGGTGTAGATGAAGCACTTTCTATTTTTGGTGGTCAAGGTGTAATTTCAATACTTTTAGGATTTTGGTGTTTAATTTCTGGTATAGGAATGTTTAGAGAAGAAGAGTACGCGATGGGTATGGGTTTAGTAGTTCTAAGTATAATGGCAGCGGTTGGTATTACTGCTATTGTAGGATGGATAGCAGCTCCTGGTTCTTTTGATGCGGTATATTGGCCAAATTATATCATAATTGCGGCAACTGTTATTGGAGTTTTAGGATTTGTCTGGTTACTCTTTACATACAAGAGATATGACTAAATTAAGTATCTTCTTAAAATTTTAATAATAAATCTTTTTTTTTAATTATTTCATATCAAATTAATTTTATAAATAAAATTGAAAAAAGATAATTATCTATAATAACCAAATCGAATAAAGAAATTCATAATTACAAGATAAGTGTTAAAAATATGCAATTATCAGAATTTCTCAAGAAAATTGAATGGTTAGAAACTGACCATCCTTATGGAAGTGCTTGTGTAAGAATTAATAGTGAAATAGTTATTTATTTTGATCCTGTTAGTTTGTCAGAAGAAAATATGAAAAAAAAGGCAGATCTTATCCTGTTAACTCATTCACATGAAGATCATTTTTCTGTTGAGACATTAGAAAATCTTGTGAAACCCACAACAATTATTGTCTGTCCTTTTGATTGTGAAGAAAAATTATTACAGGATCATTTTGATTTCAATATTTATATAATAAAAACTGGTGAGACTGTAAAACTAAACAGAGTTAGAATCAAAGCGATCCCAGCATACTCTTCTTCAGCACATCCAAATTCTGCAGGTTGGGTTGGATATATTATTGAACTTAATGACTTCCGAATTTATCATTCAGGAGATTCAGGTTTTATTCCAGAGATGAATGATTTAAAAAATATAGATATTTCGTTTCTAACGGTTAGAGAACCGTATATGATGAGCCCAAAAGAAATACTTCAAGCTGTAAATACATTTAAACCAAAAATTTTAATTCCTATACATTGGATTAAAGAAGAAAAGGAATCTATTGATTATATCATAGAAAATTCGCCAAAGTCAACAAGAGTAATAATTCTTGAAATGAAATAAAAATTTGAAAGAAAAAATTTCTTAGTTATTGATACGATTGTTGAATCTTTTTTGGGAAAATAAGCTTTTTTAGAATAAAAAATATTAAATCTTTAAGGAAATTTGATATGAGAGATTTATTTCTTGGTTTAGATTGCTCAACTCAGAGCTTAACTGCTCTATTAATTAATTTCAGTTCGGGCAAGGTAATTTCTCAATATAGTATAAATTTTGATGAAGACTTGCCGAATTATAAAACACAAAAAGGAGTTATTCTTTTAGAGGATATTACAGTCACTCATTCATATCCACTTATGTGGGTTGAAGCTTTAGAACTATTATTTGAAAAAATGAAAAATAACGAAATTCCGCTTTATGAAATTAAGGCAATATCAGGATCCGGACAACAACATGGGACAGTGTATTTAAATAATAAGTTTAGAAAAGTTCTTAAAACATTAGATTTTAAAAAATCTCTCGTATCTCAATTAGAATCTACATTTTCTCGTCATACAAGTCCTATTTGGATGGATTCAAGCACAACTAACCAATGCGATGAAATTCGTGAGAAATTAGGTGGATTAAAATCTACTATCAAATTATTAGGTTCAAACACCAATGAACGGTTTTCTGGACCTCAAATAAGAAAATTTTACCAAGAGAACCTTAATGGATAT
>Ga0114922_10000910_pt1 | contig 28285 bp, 19 predicted proteins | sample AartaG_FD_100975 | JGI IMG/M metagenome (GOLD analysis project Ga0114922, IMG submission 100975) | Deep subsurface microbial communities from Aarhus Bay to uncover new lineages of life (NeLLi) - Aarhus_00045 metaG | ecosystem: Environmental > Aquatic > Marine > Oceanic > Sediment | place... | reverse complement strand
TGAAATATTTTACATCACGCTTCGGGAGAAGGGAGAGGAAGAAGCTCAGAAAAGAATAAAGCTAATGGATGCCCTCGCGACGACCAGGATAGAATCATCAAAAGAACTCAGCTTGATAGCAGGAAGGTTGAAGGCAGCCTATAGGTTATCATTTGCCGATGCCTGGATTGCCGCTACGGCGATGTTTTATGATGCTATCTTGGTGCACAAGGACCCCGATTTTGAACAGCTTGAAGATAAACTCAAAGCCCTAAAGTTAACTTATAAAGAGAAAGAATGACGTTCCTAAGGGTAAGATCTGGGCACTTAGCAAAAGACTCCCCAACGAAGAAAAATATAGGTTAGCCGACCAGATGATCCGGTCTTCAAAGTCATCTATAACCAATATAGCCAAAGGCAATGGTAGATTCTGGTTCAGCTATCCCATGTTTTCACTAAATTCCTGCTCGGACAAAAACAGGTGATGTGGACACCGAGGAAGGGATAGGGTTGGTCAAATAGTTGATTCGATGAATAGTTAAATAGGAATAAAAAAAGATGAATTTGGAAACAAAATATAATGATTTTCGTGATCTTGAAGTTTGGAAAAAGTGCCGTGAAATAAGACGAAAAATCTGGAATCTGTGCAAAAGCTTTCCGAGTGAGGAAAAGCATAGATTATCGGATCAAATGATTCGTGCATCTAGATCATCGACAGTTTACCCCGTTGAATTTTTGTTGTGAGGGTCTCATACACAGTGAGAATGCTATAGCCTATTTTAATAGGATTAAACTGGATAACTAATGTCTACTATTCAACTGGGGCGTGGATTGCCCCTGTTAAATAGCTTGACGTTTAGATGTATTATAGATATATTTTGCAAAGCAGGAAAGATTTCGAATGTTATCCAGGCTTTACCAAAGATCTCAAGCTAAAACTTGTTGTTAAGGAGGTGCAAAATGCAGGTCGAAGCCAAAAGAACAAAAGAAGGTTTTTTGATACCATTAAATGATATATTCAAAGATATAAAAAATAACAAGGTTCTATTAGAAGTTGAAATTATAAAGCCATTTCATAAAGATGACTATTTTGCCCTTGATCAAATAGTTGGGCTATGTGAGACAAAACGAACAGATGCTTCAATTAATCATGACAAAATTATTTATGGACTAAAAAAGAACAATGATCTTTATTGACACAGGAGCTTGGATAGCTCTGACAGATAAGTCTGATCAATACCATCGTGAAGCGGCGCAGATCTATTCCCAACTGAAGAATAAAAGGAAAAGATTTGTAACAACGGATTACATAATTGATGAAACAGTCACCAGGTTAAGATATGATGCAAATCATCAAATTGCGGTTAAGTTCTTAGATTTAATAAACATCTCAGAAAAGACAGGAACATTACGAGTTACCTATGCTGATGAAAAATTATTTAAGAAGGCTATTTTAATTTTCCGTCAATATGACTCAACAGTATTATCATTTACAGATTGTGTAAGTTTTGCAACATGCAAAATGCATAAGATTTATGAAGCATTCGCTTTTGATAAGCATTTTACAATGGTTGGCATATCTCTAAGCAAGGAGTAAGAGAGAACGCTAAAGAAGGCCATTGATACGGGCAGCAAAAAGCGCCGCACATTTAACTTCGCATACTTCACATTTGATAATAACTCCATGAAAATTCACCTAATATCCGCGGATAGACATAATTTCATGAAGACAGCATCCCTCTATCATGCGCTAAAAAAAGAGCCATGTGCTGATCCTATTACCGTTCATGCTATGCCCCTTTTCTGCTGAAAGCGGATTGAATTTTCCGCCTTTCGACCGGAAAGGCGGAAAGAAAAAAATCAAGAAAATCTTGTAAATCCTGTCTAACCTAATAAAAACCTCATGAAAATTCTCCACATCATCGACAGCGGCGGTCTCTACGGTGCAGAAATGGTTCTTCTCAACCTCGTTGCTGAGCAGATTAAACTGGGCTTAGAACCCACTATAGCCAGTATCGGAGAAAAACATATTGGCGAAAAGCCACTCGAAACAGAAGCACGCAAAAGGAGATTCAGTACAGTAAAGTTTAGGATACTACCCGGACCTAATCCCTATGGAATGTTGAAGGTTTTACACTATGCCCAGAAGAATGAATTCGATATTCTTCACTCACATGGCTACAAGGGAAATGTGGCCTTCGGGTTGATGCCAAAGAGACTCAGAAAACTCCCGCTGATTTCCACATTGCACGGCTGGACCAGTGTGAGCGGTTTTTCAAAGAACAGGGTTTACGAGTGGCTCGATCTCATCAGCCTCAAATACATAGATGCAGTTGTGCTTGTCAGTGAAGCGATGAAATCACATTCAAAATTTAAGGGTAGAAAAGGTATCAACTTCCACGTCATCCACAACGGCATCCCCATCCCAGCTGCACAATTTAATGATTCAACCAATCAGCCATTTAACCAAAGCAGAACCCAAACAACCAATTCATCCTATTTGACAATTCAACCATTTGACTCACTTGACAAAACGATAGTAGAGTTTTGTCATGGGGGCTTCACCATCGGATCAATAGGCCGCCTTTCCACAGAAAAGGGTTATAGATATCTGATCGAAGCGCTGCATTTACTGAGTAAAAGAGGACTTGATGTACGTCTCGTCATCATCGGTGACGGTTATGAGAGAAATTTTCTAGAGGGATTGGTGGCAGATTTTGAACTTAAAGACAGAGTAATGCTGCCTGGATATCTAGCTGATGCAAAGAATTATTTGCCTTATTTCAATCTTTTTGTGCTATCTTCGCTCACCGAAGGTTTACCTATCACCCTTTTGGAGGCAATGCAGGCTAAAGTTCCTATAGTATCAACTGAGGTTGGGGGTATTCCGGAAGTGTTGCAGAACGGTCGAGCAGGCTTGCTGATACAGCCTTATAAGCCCGAAGCTTTGGCTGAATCGATAGGCCGCCTCTATCATGATCCAAAGCTGGCAGAGAATTTTGCTTCTGTCTCTTATCAAAAAGCAGTTACCAAATATACAAGTAAAACTATGGCCCTTCGATACCTCGATATTTACCAGAAAGTCACCAAACCTTTACCCCGCTTGCCCCGCCCGCCCCGTTAAATGACTTTTAACTTTTATTTAACTGGGGTAGGTAGGGACTATCGTACTGAGGTTAAATCTGAAAGCTACTTACTTGGGCAATAAACTTTTACTCTGTTGGAAGTCAGAGTTTTCCGACCAGGGTATTAAACCCAAATAACTCGCAAACTAACCAAACCTGTCCCTTATCATGCTAAACAGAGCGAATGAAATAAATATCATAGAATCATATACTGGTGCCTATTGTTTCAGTAGCAAAAAGGATCCAATAAGCAAGAAAAATGATTTTAGAAGCTACACAGTAAATGATGAGAATCTAAAGCTAAAAATTAATTTCAGGGAAAATCAAAGACCAAAAAATTTCCAAATAGCTAGATTAAATAGTATTTCTGCCCTATTTTATGGAGAACTCTACAACTTTGATGAATTGATAGACAAGCTAAATTGGAACGATGGAGACAAAAAAGAACTCTCTTTCTCTCATCTCTGCTGCCTCCTTTATCAAAAATACGGCATTGATTTTGCAGAGTATATTAACGGAATGTTCTCTCTTGCCTTGCGGGACCGGAAGGGAGACATATTTTTGTTAATAGTCGATCGATTTGGCTTTGCAAAACCCATCTACTACAAACTTTCAGACAAGCTTCATTTTAGTTCTCATCTTAAGCTATTATTGCAGGTAAATGAAATAAATCGGGACATTGATGAAAATTCCTTGGCCTTATTTCTTAAATATTCCTATATCCCCTCGCCCAGAACCATTATTAAAGGCATCAATAAGCTTAACCCGGGAGAAATGATCATCTGCAAAAGAGATACCTGTAAATTTGAACGATACATTGATTTTGAAATAAGGCCTAAAAAGATATCCGAGGAAGAAGCTGTTTACCAATATACTAAACTCCTTTCTAAATCCATCTCAAACAAACTTGAAACATATGATGGCCAAAAAGTAGGCATTTTCCTTAGCGGTGGACTTGACTCGAGCGCCAACGTTGCAATTGCTGCTAAATTAAATAAGTGCGATTTTCAAACTTTTGGAATTGGATTTGAAGACCCAAAATTTGATGAAAGGCCATACGCAAGAATCGTTGCCAATCACTTTGGGATACCTTTTAACGAGTATGTCTTTGACGGTAGCGAAATTGAAGATCTCCCAAAAATGATTTGGCATCTGGAAGAACCATTTTTGGAAAATGGACTATTTTTGACCTATGCTGGTTTCAAATCAGTCCAAAATAAGGCAGATGTTGTTATTTCAGGAAACTGTGCCGATCAATTATTCGGCACTGGGGGCTTCGCTGGAGGAAAGCCGATAGCCTTGAGATATTTGTTTGAGAAATTACATGTATTGTCTTTGGTTGAGAGGGCAAAAAGGTTTACTAATAATTCTTTGTTTTATAGGGACAATTTCCTTTTTAAATTGAATGTGTTGTTGCGTAGAGGGGCAAATTTTAATGATTGGTTTTTTTGGGGGTTTGATGACCATGAATTAAAAAAGGTATGTAAGTTTGGCATTCCATTGAAAAGTATGGAGATTTTCTCGAATAGCCTTGTAAATATTCCTTTAAGGTTAGCTGACTATTATCAATACAGTGTGATCCATCAAGATGTCGAGCACTATGCATGTCAGAATGTCTTGGTTAAATCAAATAGGCTAGCTGAAATGTTTGGTATTTATGCACGAGATCCCTATCTTGACTATGAGGTTGTCGATTTTATTCTGAGCTTGGAATTCCCTTTAAAGAGGGAGGGTAAATTATTTGACTATTTTCGAAACGATACCAAAAGCAAATACCTGCACAGGTTGAGCATAGAAAAAATATTGCCCTCTAGCATACTCGAAAAGCCAAAACAGGGCGGGTTTGTTAATATGGATCGTTTATTACATAACAGTAAAAGAAGAAAGAATATTTTTCGCTATATTTCTAAATCAGACATTCTAAAGGAATATTTTCACATAAAATACATTAATATATTATTTGAAGATTATGAAAACCTAGTCAAAAGAGGGATTTACTGGCAAAGCCATAGAGATACAAGAGCAAATCAAATACTCTATCTATTAGCTTTGTCTCTTTGGTTCGATATCATATTAAACAACAAAGAAAAAGAGCCCCCAACAACAGGACTAAATGATATGTTATGCTAATGCAAAAAAGGTTATATAACAATAGTCTTTGAACTGTGATTAGTGTGATGGAGCAGCGCAAAAGCATGGCTGGTTTTTTTATTAATATTTTTAAAAAATTAGAAAGAGAGTGAGGGCGAAAAATTAGATGGCAAAATTAAAAACTCTTTTGAGACAATTCAAGGAAAGAGATCTAAAAGACTTTCTTAGATTCCTTCTCTTAAAAGAAAGAGAAAAGCGCAAATTTTGGCTTGATTTTATAAGAAGCTGGTACCAGAAGCAGCTTTTTATATCACAGGTGACAGAAGTAGGTTCAGGGTTAAGAGTTGGGCCAAGTGAAAACATAATTAAGCTTGGTGAAGGTGGGAAGATAATTGTTGGAAATGACGTAACTATCTGGTCTCCAATCAACATCACCGCTACAGATCATATCTTTCCTGAAAGTATTGTGAAGATTGGAGATAGAACAAGGATAGGCTCATCTACTATAATTAGAGCTGCCAAAAAAGTAATTATTGGTAGAGATTGCCTTATTGCTCGATCGGTCAGAATATATGATTATAATGGACATCCTCTTAATCCAGGGTCTTATCATGATATGAAGACGCTGCGCAATAGAAGCAAGACACCGCCTGATGAAGTGAATGAGATAAATATTGGGGACAATGTATGGATAGGAGAAAATGCATTTATTCAAAGAGGTGTAAAAATTGGTGATGGGTCCATAGTTAGTGCCAATTCTGTTGTTATTAAGGACGTACCAGAGAATACGGTAGTATTTGGAAACCCTGCAAGAGTGGTACTTTGGTTAAATAAATGAACGGTTTAAATAACTCTTAACGGGGGTGCATTATAATGTCAAAAAAACAAAAGAATACTTTAGGTAGTGAGTGGCAGTTTACCTTATGTGCCTACCCGAGAGATGATCAATACTGTAATCAATTTTATATGGCCTTAGAGAAATATAATGTCATGGCTTTTAAGGGGGAACTAGGTTTTAGATGGATTCTAAAAAATAAACATAATTTTAATGCATTACATTTTCATTGGCCTTCATTCTATTATGGCGGCGTGCGTATTATTTCAATATTCAAGTTTTACCTTTTTTTGACATTTGCAAAGATGCTGGGCAAAAAAATTTTATGGACAGTGCATAATCTCTACCCTCACCATATTATACACGTTAAAAAGTTAGATTATCTATGTAGAATCCTGATGGTATTTTTTTCCGATTTACTTTTTGTGCATGGCATAACATCCAAAGAAACTTTATTAAAAGAATTCCCATTGGTTAGAAATAAAAAAATATGCATCATTGAACATGGGAATTATCTTGAGCGCTATCCCAATAAGGTTACTGCTGCGGAAGCAAAAAAGAAACTTGGAATATCTTCTTCAGATTTTGTGTATTTATCTTTTGGAAAAGCCAATCCCTATAAAGGATTGGAGGATTTGATAAAAGCTTATAAACTAGTAACAGATGGAAAAGATAAACTGATTATTGCTGGCAGATTTCCAAATAAAAACTATTTAAAAAAAATCAAGCAGAAAATCCATGATATGGGAGGTCTAAGTGGGAATGTTAAGTTGGTAGATAGGAGAATTGAGGATGATGAGATTCAAATTTTTTTAAACGCGGCAGATATAATGGTTTTGCCTTATAAATATAAATCTGTTCTTACGTCAGGTATTGCCTTGTTCGCTTTGAGTTTTGGTTTGGCTATAGTTGCCCCACGTATAGGATACTTCAATGACTTGATTTGTGATAACGGCTTAGGGGTACTATACGAGAAAAGCTCATCAATTTCTGAACTATGCGATAGTATGAGAATGGTAAAAAAGATGAGCTTTGATAGGGATGCTATAATCGAGCATGTTAAAAGGTATGACTGGGATATAATTGGGCAGAAAGCTTATGACTGTCTTCGAGAACACTTCTGGTCTGATGTGTAGTGCTTTGGTTGAGAGGTAGGGTAAAGGAAATTAAAATTAACTCTTCAGATATCGGGTGCTTACCGATATGAAAAAGAACAAAAATTAACAACTTTAGGAGGTAATGCCATGAAAGTTGCTGTCGCAACATCTGGACTCGGCCATGTTTTTCGTGGAATGGAAGGTTGGGCAGAGTTACTCGCAGAAGAACTTTCTAGAAGTGAAATTGACGTAACTTTATTTAGGGGCGCTAGCCCGCCAAAGAATGAATACGATGTATGCATTCCTTGTATTAAAAGAACTTCAAGAATGGCAAAATACCTCAGTAAATTGAACTTAATTGGTGGTTGGAGGATTGGTCTAGGACATCCTGCACAAGTAGAAACTTGGAGTTATGGCCTATCATTATTACGGCATCTGAGGAAAGATTTTGATTTAGTACATGTAAAGCAAGGTCAATTGGCTACTTTTTTGACTATAGCAAAAAAATTTAGATTACTTAATATTCCTTTTATCTTAGGAAATGGACAAGTAACAAGTCCAAAATTTATTGCTACACAAGATTATGTGCAATTTTTATCGCCTATTGAAAAAGCTAAAATGGAAAAAACATTGGGTAAAAATGAGCATTGGTTTTATGTGCCGAATTTTGTGAATACAGATCAATTTTCTCAATGTTCAAAAGATGCTTGCAGGAAAAAGCTAAATATTCCCTTGGATAGTTTTGTTGTACTTACAGTGGCCACAATTCAAAAATATCATAAGCGGATGGACTATTTTATAGAGGAAATGAATATTCTACAGCAAAACTATGATCTGCCGCTTCACGTAATTATGGCCGGTGCCGTGTCGCCTGATACAAAGCTGTTAGTCGAAACAGCAAAAAAATCGTTGGGGTCTAAAATATCTGTGTTTGTTGACCTTCCCAAAGTACAAATGCCTGAGATTTACAATTCTGCTGATATATTCGTTCTTTGCTCATTAAGGGAAGCGTTTCCTAATGTCCTGCTTGAGGCAATGTCTTGTGGTATAACAGCAATTCATCACAATGACCCCATCTTGGAGTGGGGAGCTGGCGATGGCGGTGAGAGTTGTGATTTAAGACAAAAAGGGGTATTAGCAAAAACTGTATACAAGTATGCAAATAATCCTAAGTTGCTTGAAATAAAGGGTGAGGCTGGGAAAAGAAGAGTGGTGAGAGAGTTTTCTAAAGAAGTTGTAATTTCAAAGATGATTGAAATGTATAAAAAAATAATAAGCAAAACAAATTAAGATGCGCGATTTTTTAAAATTAGTAACAAAGCATACAGTCATATTCAGCATCGGTGATATTGCCCAGAAGGCTATGGGCTTTCTTTTATTGCCGGTTTATATGAGATGTTTATCCCCTGATGATTATGGGGTGATTGCAATGTTGTCCATAGCAACCACGGTTTTTGGAGGAGTAATACTGCAAGGCCTGCCTACTGCCTCGTTTCGAGCATATAGCTTTGACTATTCTAATGATGAGAAGGGGCAAGAGGATGTTATTTATACTGCATATGCGTATCTCTTGATTATCTCTTTTATCTTTTATCTTATTCTTTTTCTGTCGTCATCTTTCTGGTCACATATCTTTTTTAAAGAAGGAGATTTTACAAGATTTATTCGTATTGTATTTATAACGGGATTTTTTAGCTGCGCAAGTAATATACCATTTGTAATACTTAGAGCAAGGCTTCTTTCCGCTTGGTTGGCAGGGATATCTCTCGGAAGAGTTTTTATTGGAGCATCAATGATTATTTGGTTTGTCGTTTTTAAAGATATGGGTGTTGAAGGAGTGCTCATGGCAAACCTGATAATGTCAATACTGGTATTTTTTGCATCGCCGCTTATTCCGATAATTATCCATAAAAGGTTTTCGTTACACATATCGCTAAAGAAACTTAAGGTCATGCTTCTGTTTGGCTTACCCATGGTGCCTGGTTTATTTGCTTCATGGATTATGTCTTCTGCTGACCGATATTTTATTGAACATTTTTCTACGAGAGCTGAGTTGGGCCTTTACTCAATCGGTTTTTCGTTTGCCTCGATCTTGACCTTTGCTTTTATAGCGCCTTTTAGAAAAACTTGGCCAGCAGTGTTTTATCCCAAGGCGCAGGAAGGAGATGCAAAGGAGGTTTTTTCGCGCTTTGCGACGTATTTTCTCCTAGTAGGGAGTATAATAACGTTAGGGATAATCTGTGCATCAGAGCATCTAATCATTCTTATGGGCCCAAAAGAATATTGGGACGCCTATATAGTGGTTCCAATCTTAGTCATAGGTGTTTTTTTGCACGGGTTTCAGGCCACAATAAATTTGGGTTTGTTTATAGAGAGCAAAACAAAATATGCTCCATTGATTGTAGCTGGCGGGGCTGCATCTAATATTCTTTTTAATGCCTTGCTGGTGCCTCACTTTGGCATGATGGGTGCTGCCACAGGGACCTTACTGGCCTATTTGGTGCTGCTTGCATTAACCTTGGCTATCAATCAACATATTTATCCAGTTCAGTATGAATATGGGAGAATAATCCATCTTTCGATAATATTTTTCATGATAGTAGCTGTGAACTATGTAATTCGCCTGGACTCATTTTGGTGGATGATTTCTATCAGAGTAGTTCTTTTTAGCTCTTTTATCTTATTACTTTTTTTGACAAAATTTTTTACTCAATCTGAGCTTGCTGTCATAAAAGAATGCCATCATAAATATAAGTTATTAGCTGTTAGCATTGGGGCGAAAATTCAAAAAATCCCTCAGACATACATTAAAAAAATGATAAGTAGATAATGAGCTATAAATAATTGTGAAAAGAATTCTTTTACTTTCCTACGCCTTTCCACCTCAAAATATTGTGGGTGCCACAAGACCATTCAAATTCTGCAAGTACCTCCCGAAGCATGGGTGGCAGCCCTATGTTTTGACAAGAACTGTCAGGGACAAGGCCCCCATTGATGATAAATCCCGTCTGGATGCCGCCAACCCCACCAAGGTGTACAGATGTAGTGATATCGAGCCGACCGGATGGGGTGACAGGTCTTTAGTGTTGCGTATTCTATGGTTACTATTATGTGGGTTTGTGCTGCATCCGGATCATCAGATTTTATGGAATATTCCGGTATTATTTAAATCTATTTATTTGATTATAAAAGAACGCATCGATGTAGTTTTTTGTACGATGCCGCCGTATTCTTCATTCATAAGCGCTGCGTTGGCGGCAAAGTTAACGAAGAGACCATTTGTAGACGACTCCCGAGCTCTCTGGACACTAAATGAGTATTTTTTAAGAACTCAATAACGCTACATTGCGGAAACGGTTTAAATAAATCTTAAACGTATTGTACTCAGAAGTGCTTTCAGGGTTATCCTGAATACCCCTCGTGCTCAAGAAAAAATAATCAGGAAGTACCCACAATATAAAAAAGAGATTCTTTACGCCACGTAAGATGGAGATTGTACGGCAATATTATAAGGTGGGGTTGTTTGATGATATTTCACAGTAGGGCTGTAAAAACACTGTTATGCGAGAGTACGAGGCTCCGCTATATCAGATGAAAAAGATGGAAGGTTCGACTTAAAAGTAGTTCGTCTGGAGATAGTTCGAAAATTCAACTAAGAACAGTGCCCTGGGATTTTATTAGTATTGAGAGATAAAACATGTAAGGGGTTATAATGAGACCTAGTGATATTGGGGAAGAAAAAATTAAAGTCATTAGGAAAGTGTTGCTTATATCTTATCCTTTTCCACCATTAGGGGCTGCAGGTTCACTTAGGCCTTACAGATTTGCTAAATATCTTCCCAAGTTCTCATGGATGCCTATCGTGCTAACAATCAAAGAAAGGAAAGATGTCCCGAAAGACTATGCTTTGCTTAATGATTTTCCCACTGAGGTATCAATCTATCGAACAACGACATTTGATCCATATCTTTTGTACAAAGCTTACCGGAGTGACACTAAGAAATTGGCAAGAAATGACCATCAATTAAGTATCTCTGAGGCCGAAAATACTGAAGATAAAGGTGGTGGGCTTGTCGGTTCGGTGTTAAAGAAGATTAGAAGATTTTTACTAGATTTAATTACAACACCGGATCACCAAGTTTTCTGGTTCCCTTTTGCTGTGCTTAAAGGGGCTTCCTTGATTTTGAAGAATAACATTGACGTTTTACTCACCACGTCACCTCCCCATTCCGCACATTTGATTGGTTTAGCTCTAAAAAAGATATGCCGTATTCCATGGATAGCGGATTTTAGGGATCCCTGGGTTGAAAACTTTAAGCTAAGAGATGGACTACCTTCTTGGCAATCTGGCTTAGAGCGACGCTTAGAAAGGATGGTAATAGTTGAAGCTGATAGAGTTATCGCAAATACGATGATTAATCGAAAGAGCCTCCTTAAACGGTATCCATATCTTGATGTATTAAAATTTATAACCATTCCTAATGGGTTTGAATGCCTCAGTATCGATAAGAAAGCTCCATTTGATAAGTTTACTGTTACTCATACCGGTATTTTTTATCCTATGTTAAAGCCATATTTTTTCTTTGAGGCTTTAAAAAAATGGTTGGAGAATAAAGGTCAAGAGCTCAGAGCAAGAGTCCAGGTACTTCTTATCGGGGAACAGAATCATAGCACAAGAAGCATCATAAAGCACTTATCTCTGGAGGATGTGGTGAAGTTTATTGATAGATTGCCGCAAAAAGAAGCATTAAAAATAGCCTGCGCCTCAGATATGCTTCTGATCTCACTTGGCTTTGATCAACGCAATGCAGGTTGGGTACCAATCAAGCTCTACGATTACTTGTATTGTACCAAACCTATCCTGGCGTTTTTGCCGAATGGCGAGGCAGCTAGTATCATAGAAGAAACCAAGTCAGGCTATATTATCAATTCTGCTGACTTCAAAAACACTATCAGCATATTGGATAAAGAATATCAGAAGAAATTTGGTTCAGATAGCGAGAAATTTAGGCTTGAGTTTAATGTCGATAAGATTGATAGGTTTGGAGTAGAATATTTAACAAAACGGCTTGCTATGCTAATGTCTGAGGTAAGTAAATGATTCTTATTAAAAAGCTAGCTGAAGTTTGTTTCAGTTCCTACTGGTACGCGATGACCATAAAAAGAGCTCCTGGTGCCTTTAAAAAGACGTCAATTTTGGAAGAATTTCAGTATAAGAGAAAGGAGGAAATCGAGAAAACTCAATTTGAGATGCTTAAGGAACTCTTAAGAAATGCTTTTACGAATTCACCATTTTACCACGAAAGGCTAAGCTCAATACAATTTCATCCTCTTGATATGAATGATTGGAAAGATTTTGCCAAAATACCGATTTTGAAAAAAAGAGATATACAATTAAAGCTTGATAACATCGTATCAAAAAAAGCTAATTCCTTCTCACTTATTAAGGATGCAACTGGTGGGTCAACAGGGGAGCCCTTAATCTTTTACCACGATAGAGTAACGAAAGAATGGTTTGAAGCCTGTGATATATTTGTCAAAAGATGGTGGGGAATCAAACCTTGGTCAAAAAAAGCGATTTTGTGGGGAGCCGACAAAGATATTCCTGAAATGACTAACAAAGAAAAACTAAAATTGAAGCTTGAAAGGATCCAGTTTCTTAATTCATTTAATATGAATGCTTATATAATGCAGCATTATGCCAAGGTCATTCAAAAATTGAATCCGGAATACATACAAGGATATGCTTCCTCTTTATATCTCTTTGCGCGATTCTTAAAAGAAAAAAACGTAGATTTACGGAAACCTAAAGCTATTAGGTCATCTGCTGAAACCCTTAATAACTATCAACGTCATTTGATAGAAGAGGTTTTAGGCAATAACTTGTATAATTTTTACGGATCGAGAGAAATCCCAAACATTGCAGCTGAGTGTCCCGCTCATAAAGGCCTTCACATTCTAAGTCCAATCAGGTATGTGGAGGTACTGAGCAGTAACGGAGAAAAGGTTAATCCGGGAGAACCTGGGAAAATTGTGGTAACAGATCTAGTTAATCGTTCAATGCCTTTCATACGATATGAGATTGGGGATATTGGAGCGATGGCTGAAAATCACTGTACATGTGGTCGTACTTTTCCTTTGCTAAAAGAGATTAGGGGTCGTGAGTCAGATTTTATTCAGACTCGCGATGGAAAATATATTCATGGTGAATTCTTCACACACCTATTTTACGGGTTAGAGGGTATTGCTAAGTTTCAGGTTTACCAGAAAGACCTGACTTCCATAATAATCTTCATCGTAAAATACGGAGAAATTAAACCAGATGGCTTAAATAGAGTCAAAAAGAAAATAAGAGACAGAGTTGGCATTGGTAGCGAGGTAATGATTAGTTTTGTTGACGAAATACCTATTCCAAAGAGTGGGAAACATCGATTCACAATTTCTGAGGTGCCGCCAGTCTTTTGATTCACAACTCCTGTTAAAAAACGATTATGGGACTATATTCTTCATTTGTAAAACATATTACCTACCCTCTAATTAATTATAGAGAAGGTCTTCGAGGAATTCATTTTCATCTCAGAGAATTTGAAAAAACCCAATATTTGCCGTTGCAGAAGTTAAAGGAGATTCAATGGCGAAAATTAGAAGAGCTGTTAAATCATGCTTATGAAAATGCGATATTTTACAGAGAAATTCTAGATAGTATTGGTTTGAAGCCAGGCAATATTAAATCATATGAAGAATTTCTAAAAATTCCTATACTTACAAAAGAAGTCGTAAGGGCAAGTTTATCCAAAATGATAGCGCGTAATTTCAGAAAAGATGAATTGCATTCATCAGAGACAGGCGGAACCACTGGGGTAAAGATCCAGTTTTACCGTAATAACTCCTGCCTTGCGCCTAAGGCTGCAGCAACAATCCGGCATGAAAGGTGGACAGGGTGGGACCTTGGAGAAAGAGTAGGGTTGGTTTGGCCTGCAAAACAGGATTATATCGGAGCATATACTTTGAAGTCAAGACTCAAGAACGTACTCTCTGAAAGGTATATTACCCTGCCTGCAGCTGTTTTAACTCATGAGGATATTTATAGATACTGTATTCAACTTAAGAGATTTCAACCAACAAAGATAAGGTGCTTTCCTTATCCTCTTTACTTAGTTGCGGAGTTTATCAAAAAGAATAGCGTAAAAGGGATTCATCCAAAAGGAATCATCTCGACAGGAGAGCCGCTCTATGAGCATCAAAGAAAATCGCTTGAGGATTCATTTAATTGTAGGGTTTTTGATTCTTACAGCTCAAGAGAAACAGGGTTAATAGCACAGGAATGCGAATACCATAATGGATTGCATATCAATATGGAATGTGTGTTTGTTGAATTTATTGGAGAGGATGGCATTCCTGTGGGAGATGGGGAGATTGGGAGAATAATTGTGACTGATCTATTAAACTATGGTATGCCGATGATTAGATACGATATAGGGGATTTAGGGATTCCATCGCCCGAAAGATGCCCTTGTAATCGAAGCCTTCCTTTTATGTATGACATTCAAGGGAGGGTGGTTGACAAAATAATACTTCCGAATAGGGAACAAATTTCATCTGTTACTTTGGTCCTTTACTTAGTCGACAATGGCCCACCTGTAGGACAAGTCCAGATCGTTCAAGATACAATAGATCATCTCACGATTAAAATGACGAGAGATCCTGAGCCAGATGAAAGTGTCTTCCGGTATTATAGAGACACAGCCAGGGAGCTTTTGGGTGAGGAAATGAAGATAAGTTTTGATATTGTAGACTCGATTCCTAGGGAGCCATCTGGGAAGTACCGCTTTGTAAAATCCCTCCTTTGAAATTTTATTGTCTTACTAGGAGCCTGTCCGAGAATAGCATCATTCCCTCGAAAAATATCCAGATAGCATTGTAGAACATTGAGGCCCCTAAATCATAAGTCGAAAATGCGATAATAACAAAACATGATTTTTTTAACAATAACAACAATATATAGTATATTTTCTATTGACAATACCTATACTTTGTGATAATCTCCTTTTACGATTTTAACAAATAAAAGGGAGTGCCAAAATGTCTATTCCTTTTAAAAAAGACCCCATTGAGTTTAATCAAAGAGCACTATTTGCCACAAATGTCTTTGATTTACTCCCATCCATGTTTTCTCTACAAGGACATATTTGAACAGCTCGACATATCAAGCCTTGATGAGAAATACAGCGTTCGTGGTCAAAATGCGTATCATCCAAGTCTAATAACCGCCATACTGATATATGCATAGCCAGGGGGTTTTCAGCTCACGTGAGATAGAGAAGAGGTGTCATGAAAATCTTGGATTTATGTTCATATTGCATTTTAACTGTCCTAATTTCAGGGTACTTAGTGACTTCAGGAAAGACAACTATGGGTTTTTCAAGGACTGCTTCAAGCAAAGTGTACTATTGGCGATGGAAGCTGGAATGGCATCGCTTGGTCATGTAAGTCTGGGTGGATCAAAGTTTAAGGCCAATACCTCGAAGCATAAGGCAATGAGCTATGGTCGACTCAAGGCCAAGGAAAAGGGACTGACTGATGAGATTGAAGCCCTAATAGCAAAGGCAGATAAATGTGATGAAGAAAAAGATGAAGAATATCAGGACAATATCGGCTATGAGATACCTGAAGAGCTAAGGATCAAAGAGAAGAGACTGGCCAAGATCAAGGAAGCCAAAGAGGCATTAGAGAAAAGGGAGCATGAGCTGAATCCTTGCAAAGAGATATACAAAAGCCGTAAGAAGATTGTTGAACCTGTCTTTGGTCAAATAAAGAACAGTGGATTCCGAGCTTTTAGTTTACGGGGCTATGAGAAGGCGAAAGGTGGGTTTTCTCTGATTTGCACAGTACACAATATCAGAAAGGTTGTAAAGGCAATTCTCTATGGACAGGTATGCCTTGAGGCAAGAGGATTGGCATCAATGGCTGCATAAGGGAGATAAATAGTACTACATTTACATTAAAAATGGTTGTTTCAAGGAAGCCTTTCCGTTATTTTACCAGAAAGCCTTCCCATAGACTTGCTCGAGCCAATTTTTTGAGGGGAAATATTTTATCAAAAGTCTATTCTCGGACAGGCTCCTAGGAAATTTATACTGGGTGGACGTATTCCGCTTAGTTTTCGGTGAGGTCACATGAATATTAGGGAATTCTATGGAGCTAGCTATCTGATTGGCAAAACGTTTAATGCCTCCCATGGCTTTCCACTTCGTTAAACAGTGAAATAAAATGCCACATCCAGACTCAGTCAGGCTTATTATGATAATTGCTTCCTTTGTTTTCCTAGTAGGGTTGCTTAAGAGACCATTTTGCGGTTTGCTCTCCTACATGATTATAATGATGATAAGACCTGGACTTTATTACCCGATTTTAGGAAAGCTTAGAATAGAATTGATTGTCGGGATATTAATTATGATAATTTTGGCTTTCTCGCCTAAAACACTTGCTCGAATAAACTTTAAAGATGAACCAGTAACCAGATGGATGTTTCTCTTTATAGGTGTAATGTTGATATCTACCGTTCAGTCTTTCGATTTCTCATCCTCATGGGAAACGTTAATTGAATTTCTAAAAGTGTTTCTTTTTTATCTAATGATTATAACATTAATTGAAAATGAGAAGGACGTTAAGATTTTTCTTTGGGCTTTCATCATCATTACGTGTGCTTTAGGCTATGAGGCAATATACAATTTTAGCCACGGGATAATGACTGGAAATACGGGGGGAAATCGGACAGCTTACGCAATGGCCAGCACAGGGATGGCGCACGGCCATGTGGGACAGGCAAATTTGCTTCTTCAAGCTGTTCCTTTTATATGGTATCTGGGTGTTTGTCAGAAAAGTACTATAGAGAAGGTTTCTGGGCTTGTGTTGTTATGTTTTGCAGTATTTGGAGTAATTGTAAGTGCTTCAAGGGGAGCCATGATTGGTTTGGTGGTAATGTTAATATTAATGACAATTTTTTCAAAACATAGAATCCTAATGTTACTAAGTGGCTCATTAATTCTTATATCTGTTTTTTATTATATGGGGTCAGACTACCAAAATTATATGTCAACCATTCTTCAAGGAACAGGCAGTGGTACTTCCGCGGAAAGTAGATTAATGGGACTAGAACATGGGGTTGAGATAATGGTCAAAAGGCCGATACTGGGTGTTGGACCGGGCTGCTATCCAATAGCGAGATTGGCCTGGTTTAAATGGGGACTTTGGGCTCATAATCATTATGGACAACTAATGGGGGAGTTGGGTATTTTAGGGACCATTGTTTGGTTCGGGTTTTTGCAAAGTTATCTGAGAAAGGCCGCAAATTTGATGAAAGTTTATGAAAAGGACTCAGAAAGAGTCAACCTGTTTAAAGCAGTGATCATAATTAGTGGAGTACGTTTAGTTATTGGCATGGCTGCACACAGCCTTTACATATTCATCTGGTATTTGCTTGCCGCAATTGTTGCTGTTTCAGTTTGGCCTTCAAAAGATGCTGATCAAAAGGATTGAGATGCCCAACCATTATCGTCGCCCAATAGGGATCCTATACTGTATAGAATATTTAGCATATGGTGGAACAGAGAAACAGGTATACTCTTTAATTGAGAGGCTAAATAAGAAAGATTTTAGCCCTCATTTGTGCTGCTTGCGCAAATCGTTAATTGGGGAAAATCGGAAAAATGACGCATTTAAGTTATTCCGAAATATTAAATGTAATAAAATCCAGTTGAACTTCGTTTCATTTACTAATTTTAATTCGTTGATAGACATAATTAGGCTGATAAGATTTATAAAAAGAAATAATATCGATATAATTCAAACGTATTTTAAGGATCCAACCATCCTCGGTGTTTTGGCAGGGAAACTGTGCGGGGTTCGACATGTTGTTGCATGCTTCAGAGATTTGGCGTTTTGGCGAAAAGAGACGAACGATCGGATACTGAGACTTATCTACAGATTCTGTACAGGGTACATAGCCAACTCAGAGGCGGTTAAAGCTGAATACACTAAGTTGTATAATCTCGATGATAAGAAATTTAGCATAATATATAACGGGATTGATATAGGGAATGCTACTATGTTGCCCGAAGAAAGAAGTGATGGCTCTAAAGATATTGTAGTTGGAATAGTAGCCAATTTGAACAGAAAAGTTAAACGCGTTGATGTCTTCTTAAGGGCTGCTGCATACATAAACAAAAGGCAAAAAGACATTAAATTTGTTGTGGTCGGCGATGGCGAGTTTAGGGATGACTTAATTTCGCTTTGCGCTGAACTCTGCATTTTTAAAATAGTTAAGTTCATTGGAAGGATTGAAGATGTTTCTCAATGCCTCTCAAAAATTGATATAGGTGTGATTTCGTCCGATTCTGAAGGTTTTTCAAATGCCATATTAGAATATATGGCCGCTGGCTTACCCGTTGTCGCAACAGATATAGGGGGGAACAAAGAAATAATTAAGAATACTATAAACGGTTTTTTAGTTGCCCCAGGAGATTATCGTTCTATGGGCGAGAAGATTTTACAACTAGCTAATGAAAAAGATACCTATCACAAGGTGAGAGAGAATGCCTTTGATATAATTCGCGAAAATTACAACTTTAAGCATGTCGTAGAAAACTATGAAAAGTATTATGAAAAAGTGAATTGTTGAGATGGTCCAATAACCCTCGCTTAATAATTTAAATTTATAGGCCTGAATCATAAAATGAATAGGTGAGATATGGCGGGAATAATAATCGCCTTAGGTGATAAAACAAAACAGGATATTATAGCGGTACGCAAAAACTTTGAAAGTCTCAAGGGCTTAGAGGCAATATATGAATTTAACTATGAAAAATGTCAGATTGTCAAGTACAAAAGGAGATACGACAAAGAAGATAATAACTACTTTGAGTCTCCAGAGATAGTTTTATGCGCTGTGGGATCTATCCTATATAAAGATTATGGCTTTGAAGACTCAACAAAAGAAATTGGAAAAAGTCTAAATGAAGGAGCGAGAATTTCTGAAATTATCTATGAAATTGATGGACACTATTGCCTAATGATTGAAGAAAAAAAGAAAAGAAGATGTCAAATTATAACTGATGCGGGAGGTGTTATAAATACTTACCTATTAAAGAAGGATGAAAGTTATTTCATTTCAACATCTATGCTTGCCCTAGCTAAATCCTTCCCAGTTACACCTATGTTTGAATCTATTCTGATGTTTCTCCGCTCAGGAATGTTTTTTAACGATACAACATATTTTAAAGAAATTAATGTGCTCAAACCAGCAAGCATTTATGAATATAATTTCGATAGAGGTCAATTACAAAGAATCGAATATTGGAGTGTGCCTAAAAACGTTAATGAACATATTTCCTTCAAGGAAGCTTCAAAGAGGATTACAAAATCAATAAAGGATATCATAGATCCTATCGCCGATGAGAAGGCAATATATGATCTTACAGGAGGCTATGATGCTCGATTTGTTCTGTCCTTGGCTTATAGTATGGAAAAAGATAAAAAACGAATCAATGCTTTCTTTTTCGGACCTAAGAGCTCACGAGAGGCAAAAATAGTAGAGAAAAATTGTTTGAATCTTGGCATCAAATATAACAATTGTGTGGTCTCAGATGATTGGCCCAAAGAATTTTATAATTATGTAATAGAATCTCATTATCTTTGTGATGGCCTGGAGAATGCTTGTATTTATGCCCCAATTTTAATGACTCAAAAATGGAAAAGAAAACATTTTCAATATTCAATTCATGGGTTATTTGGAGAACTATTTAGACAAAGAACATGGGAATTTGAGTTTGGCAGACGGGGGAAAAGAAGGCCTGCTAATTTAAACAGGTTAATTAAATATCGAAATTTGTCAGACGATTTTGATAGATCAATATTTTCAGATAAATCTCTTGAAGTAATCGATGAAGCTCCTAACAAACTTCTCGAAATCTATAGAAAGACTAATAGTATCTTTGATCAAAGAGCTCCTAATACACTACAGTTGGACAATATCTATTTTTCTCAAAGGGCACGAAGGTGGGGAGGAAGAAACCTTACTACTGCCAACCAAATAATCCAACCAATTTGTCCTTTGTGGTTTAGGAAGCCGTTGGAAATTTCCATGGCCCTCCCACCAAAATATAAGATAAAATGTAAATTGATGAGGTATATTGTTGAAAAGGAATCACCATCTTTTGCTAATGAAAAAATGATAACAGGGACCCCTTTTGTTATGATGAATTTAAGGAACCTCCATCGATTTATTCCTGGTGTTGGTTTTTTTGTTCGTAAAGCTATTAGGAAATTTTCACAGGCATTCCTCAACAGAACAATTTGGGCTGGACTGACTACCCCTGACTACAACACTGGCGAATGGTACCGCCATGCTCTTAAAGACCCACGGTGTGAAGATTTACTAGATTATGACAAAATGATTTCACATGCATTCTATGACAAGAGAAAATTTAAGATGTTTATAGAGAGAGCGAATTCTGTTGATTTTCATTTTTATGGGCAACTTGGAAATATCATCACAGCGGAATTAACTCTGCGGACCGCAAATTTAAAAAAAGAAATAAAAGGTTAATAATTATTTAAGCGTTTTCCTTTATGAAAATAATGATGATAGAAACTTTAGGTGATGGTGGAATTGCTCATTACACTTACAATCTTCTTAATGCTCTAATATCAAAGAAAGTAGATGTAGGGCTATTTACCGCCAAAGACTATGGATTTCGTCATGAAAATTTGCCATTTAAAGTACATAACAGGATGTTTCGTATTGCAAGTTATTTTATCAGCAAAATTCCTGGATTGGCTAAAGAAACCGGAATTCCTTCCATAATCCGTCGTATGATTAAACTCTTCGAATATCCTATAAACACTTTAGAAGCTATATTATTAGCTAAATCAGAGAATATAAAGATAGTCCATTTACAGAGTGTTAACCTCATTGAATTGATCATAATAATCGTTTTCAAAATGTTTAATAGAAGAGTAATTTATACGATACACAATGTGATGCCGCGGCACAGGAAGTTAAGAAGTTATCATGTTTTAATATATCGAATAATGTATTTTCTCTGTGACCAAGTAATTATTCATTCGGAGAAAGGAAAAGAAGAGGTTGTTAATCTTTATAGGGTTAATCCAAATAAAATACACGTCATGCCTCACGGTGATTACAAATTTTTTGTTCCTGAAAAGGTGCTATCGAAAAGAGAGGCAAAAATAGAATTGGGGATCTCTCCCAAATCTAAGACGATTTTGTTTTTTGGAGCCATCAGGGAAAATAAAGGTCTCAAAAACATCCTCCTTGCATTGCCTCAAATAAAGAAGAGTGTTCCGAATGTCAAATTACTCATTGTTGGTGAACCCTGGGAAGATTATGGAGAGTATAAAAAAGTTATTATTGATAAACAAATTGAGAAAGATGTTTATGAAAAATTGAATTACGTGCCCAATGAGGAGGTGCCGCTTTACTTTTTTGCTGCAGATCTGGTTGTTTTACCCTATAATGAAGTAACGCAAAGTGGCATACTACAAATTGCCTATGCATTCGGAAAGCCAGTGGTGGCCACGGACTTGGGTGGTTTTAGGGAGGCCGTTGAGGATGGAAAAAATGGATATTTAGTACCTCTAAAAGATATACAGGGCCTGGCTGAAAAATGTGTTGTCATTCTTACCGATGATAAAAGGATCAAAAAAATGGGCAATTATTCCAGATACTTGGCTGATACAAAATTTTCCTGGGAGTCAATAGCTAATAAAACGATAAATGTATACGAAACATGCTCAGTAGATTGAATATTTTCTGCTTAAGAAAAAAAATAATAATAGCACATCAAGCAATCAAAATATATAAACAGAGACTGTTCAATATTAAAATTTAAGGGTGTTAAATACTAACCCATTAAGTATTCAATACTGAAAAATAAACAAAAAAGCTCACAATAACCAAAAAACCCCTTTATTTAACGAAATATTAGTAAAAATTTGCTTATTTAAAGAAAAGAAGGCCAAATCCCATCAAAAATGGGGGTAACTTTTGCCTAAAATTGTATTTTTTGTATGTCTTAAACTCATAAAATTGGGGTAACTTGCATAATTAGCCTTCTGAAAGCTTTGTTGTAAACTGGTTTCAAAGTATTTGACAGTCTTAAATAAAGCATAATATAATTATTGAACGGGGGCTGATGGTAAAGTTCAGGAGCTTTATGAGGAACAACTTGTACTTTAATAAAAGGCCCACAACTTGCGTAAATGATAAGTGAGGAAAAACCATGTTAAAAACATTTGGCTTAGCGGTAATAATAACCTTCTTTATTTGTAATTCTGTTACTGCAGCGCCAGGAATATCGAATATTTCTGGTGTTATGTATAAAGGAGGCTCAGTGACTATTGAGGGAAGCGGGTTTGGGACAAAATCACATGCTGCGCCTTTGAAGTGGGATGATTTTGAAAGCGGAACAAATGGGAACCCGATCACTGGATGGACAGCACTTCATGGAACCGATCCGATTTATTCTGATGAAAATAAGAGAACAGGGAGCTCATTAAATTCAAAACATCGGTTAGGCCCAGGTGATTCAATAGCTAGAAATAGTTATTTACGCTATACACACGGTTCTGAATTTGACAAACTTTTTGTATCGTTTTGGGTGCGTTTTAATTGGGGTTCTGGAGATGATGATTATCAGATTAAACTTTGGAGGATACGGCACGATCCCGACGGCAGACCCATCTTGGCAAACTTTAATTGGTCAAGAGGGGCATATTATTTCCAGTTGACGTATACCAGTGGTGCTGAAACATGGGGTATACCGGGGTATCGAGAGGATGTATGGTTTCTTTATGAAGCCGAGTTTGAAAATTCAGATGCCAACATAGCAAATGGAAGTTTTAAGGTATGGAATTCTCAAGCAACCGGGGCAATTGCGAAGGTACTCAGTGATATCTCTATGATCACACGTAAGGGACCTGATGGCTACAATACAGTAAAATTTGGTGAATATATCGGTAATGGTGGAATACAAACAATTATATACTACGACGATATTTATATAGATGATTCTTGGGCTAGAGTTGTTATTGGAGACAATGTTAGCTATACAAGTTGCACCCATCGTGAAATTCAATATCCTACGGCATGGTCGGATACTTCTATCACAATAACTCTGAATCAGGGATCGCTTGTCAATGGTAAGACAGTTTATCTTTTTGTTGTTGACGCAGATGGTAATGTCAGTCCGCAAGGTTACCCTATCACCTTTACTGATTCATCAGGGGCCGGACCACCTAGCCCACCAACAAATCCGCACATAGCTTCCACCAATATATCAGGTGATGATCTTGATGTTACGCTTGAGTGGTATGCGAATACCGAGCCAGATCTGGATCATTATGTGGTCTATTGGGGAACATCTTCAGGAACTTATCCCAATAACAGTGGGAATATTAGCACAACGACTTACACTATTCAAAATCTTCCTAAAGACCAAATCCATTTTATTGCTGTTAAGGCATTTGATAATGAGGTACCGGAACTTCAGAGTGCTTATTCACAAGAAGTAGACACAAAAGCCCCACAGATTACCTCACCGCCTACAGTCACCTCTATATCAGACACTACAGCGGTGATAGAATGGCAAACTGATGTGCTTAGCAACAGTCTGGTAGAGTATAGAGAATCGGAAGCTTATCCCCCAGATCTTGAGGAATCTCTTCCTACCTATGTCACTAACCATAGTATTACACTTACTGGTCTGGATGATAGTACTCCCTATCGCTTCAGGGTGAGTTCTACCGATGTTGGTGGAGCTGGTCCCGGTATCAGCGATACGGACAACAACCCTTCATCTGATTATTTCTTTACAACAGAGCCCACTCCTGATACCACAGCCCCCCAGATAACATCACCACCAACAATTACCAACATATCCGACTCCACGGTGGTAATTGAATGGCAAACTGATGAACCAAGTAGTAACCTTGTGCAATATGATACCGACAGCAGCACCTGGGGGAATTATCGATTTGATGTGGATTATCCAGGCATGGTAACAAACCACAGTGTTACCCTGGCACTTATAGCAGATACCCAATATTATTTTCGCGTTGGTTCCACCGATGCGGATGGCAATGGTCCGACGACCTCAAACGAGGTGACCTTTACAACAGAGCCCATTCCTGACACCACAGCCCCCCAGATAACAATACCTCCTACAGTTACCAACATAACCGACTCCACGGCGGTAATTGAATGGCAAACAGATGAGCCCAGCAACAGTGTGGTAGACTATGGGCCAGATACGAGTTATGGCCATAGATCTAGCCTTGCTGACTATGTCACAAACCACAGCGTAACACTCACAGGGCTTGAAGCAGTTACTGAGTATCATTTCCGAGTGGGCTCTACTGATGCAGCCGGAAATGGCCCTGATACCAGTGGTACAGACAATAACCCCTCAACTGACGGAAGCTTTACAACAAATCCTGAGTCTGATACCACAGCCCCTCAGATTATATCCCCTCCTACAGCTACCAACATAACCGACTCCACGGCGGTAATTGAGTGGGAAACGGATGAACCCAGTAACAGCCAGGTACAATACCAACTTGATTCCGGCACTACCTGGGGAAATTATCAATGGAGCGAAAATGATGCCGGCATGGTGACAAGCCATAGTGTAACCTTAACAGGGTTAACACCGGGCAACTACTTTTATAGTGTGGGTTCCACTGATGCAGCCGGAAATGGCCCTGATACCAGTGGTACAGACAACAACCCTTCAGCCCAGCAAAACTTTATCACCGAACCCACCCCTGATACTGATGCACCAGTGATATCGAATGTGACAGTAGCAGGCAAGACTGATACTACTGCTATTATAACATGGCAAACCGATGAGCCAAGTAACAGCCAGGTACAATACCAACTTGATTCCGGCACTACCTGGGGAAATTATCAATGGAGCGAAAATGATGCCGGTATGGTCACTAGCCACACTGTAACATTCACAGGTCTTGAAGCAGGTATTGAGTATCATTTCCGAGTGGGCTCTACTGATGCAGCCGGAAATGGCCCTGATTTAAACTCAAACTCTACCAACCCTTCAGCACAACAAAGCTTTGACACAGACACCACTCCTGATACTGATGCACCTGTGATATCGAGTGTAACAGTAGCAGGAATTACTAATACCACAGCTGTTATAACATGGACAACTGATGAGCCCAGTAACAGTCTGGTACAATACCAACTTAATTCCAGCAGTACCTGGGGAAATTATGGTTTGAGTGAAAGTGATGCAGAGATGGTAACCAGTCACAGTGTAACACTCACTGGTCTTACAGTAGGTACCTATCATTTCCGGGTAGGCTCTACTGATGCCCTTGGGTATGGACCCAGCTTAAACCCAGATCTTACCAACCCATCAGCCGATAGTAGCTTTACCACAACAGAACCTGATATCGCTGCCCCTGTAATATCGAATATGACAGTAGTATCCACCACAGATAACACTGCTATTATAACATGGACAACTGATGAGCTAAGTAACACTATGGTGCGGTATGATACCGTTAGCAGAACTACATGGGCAGGTTATCAGTGGAGTAAAAATGATGCCCAGATGGTCACGAGCCACAGTGTCACCCTCACCGGCCTTACTAAAGGCACTACCTATCATTTTCGTGTAGGCTCTACTGATGTTTTTGGTAATGGGCCTGATTTAAACGCAGGTGTTACAAACCCCTATCCCAAACCCCCGGTCAGTGACAGTAGGTTTACTACAACAAACACAGATACTGATCCTCCCTCAATAACAGGGTATAGTATTGATTATGTAAACGATACAATTGATATTACCTATGGTGAAGCAAATATGCAAAATGCAAATATAGAGGATAATTACTCATTCAGTCCTGCTCTGTCTTTCCGAACCCCTGATGTCTCTGATGACATTACCTATATAGGAAGTAATACGTATCGCCTGTTTATGTCCTCCATTCCAGAAAATACAATTTTCACCTTGACAGTAAGTGGCATCACAGATGAGGCAGGCAACGAAGTATATCCCGATTCCATCACAATTGATATACCTCCTGCTGCCGAGGGAATAAAAGAGGTAATCCCTCACAACAATGCCGGGATTACTGATAGTACCAGGATACCCTACAATACTTCCTTTGCAGCTCGTATTGAGGATTCTGATGGAATAGACACTACAGATTTAGAGAGTATCAAGTTTACAATAGATGACGGAGTTAATCTCCCCTACGAATATAATTTAGGTAACACCGATGTTGTAAGGGTGGTAAAGCTTGACACAAATGAGAGCGATGATAATGTTACAAAACTGTGGGCAATATATGACAGGTCCATGGATGATTGGTATGGAGATACATACTCTTTTGGCACTACAGTTACTATTAGTGTAGATGCCAAGGACAAAAACCAGAACTGGATGGATCAGGGTGTATACTCTTTCAAAGTAGAAACACAACAACAGCACGATGATGCTGAAGATAACTTACCTACTATCGGAGACGTGGATCCGAATGACCCTGACCTTGAAGGATCATATGTATATGATACAGGCGCTCAACTAGTTAGTGGGCAGCTTGCAGGAGCCAAGATACTCTATGACAGTGATGAGCCGGTTACACCAACATTCGGCCCTATGAACGAAATTCCAGCCCTTAATATAAGCGGTGTGGATGCAGTGGGAGTGCCCATGAATCTGCAACCACCTACTGTTTTCAATACCCCGGTAAAGATCTTTATTCCTTGCCCGGGATATCAATATGCGAGAACCCTTAGCATTTACCGATATAATGGCACGAGCTGGGTGTTGGCATGTGATGCCAGCGGCACTGTGCAATCAGGTGGCGAGGGATGGATGGTGCCTGGCTCCCGTGTGGACCACGATAATGGCAGTCCATCCACTATTGAGATCCAGGTCTACCACTTTACTGGCGTTCAGGCAGGCTCTCAGAGCATTTCAGGTGGGCGTAGCACTGCTGAAGTTGCCGGGGGAGGATGTTTTATCGCTACCGCTGCCTATGGCTCTACCATGGACCGGCATGTAAAAATCCTTTCCGAATTTAAAGACAGGCGCCTTTTAACCAATTCGATTGGGCGCGGTATTGTAGATGCTTATTATACGTTGTCACCACCTGTTGCGAGCTACTTGCACAAACATCCATTTGCACGAGCCATAGTGAGATATGCTTTAGTTCCTATAACTGGCATAGCCTACATATCACTCCATATCCATCCGTTAGCGTTATTGTTTACCTTTATCTTTATGCTTCTGACCGGGGTGTACTTTTTTAAGCAGTCAGCGATAAGAAGGCAGCCTTCGGCAATGTGAGATAGTACTTGTTATGTTAGACAGCCCCAGTTAAATCCGCCCCAGTTAAATCCGCTTCGCTGTCACTATCGTGAATTTCACGGGGTGAACTTAGCTCCTTTTCTACGAAAAATTTAACGGGGTAAAGATTCAGCCCAGTGAGGTAAGATATGTCACTACACTGGGCAGGATTGATTTGATTTTTATTGTCTTTTTGTCCTTCCGCCCCCGCCCACCTCGCAAGCGAGAGCGTTGCGGGCAGGGAGGCAAGAGTGCGCAGGCCCTCCAATCCGCCAATCCGCCACTCCGCCACAGAAACGGCGGACAAGAAAAACGGAGAGCCCCAGTAGGATATTATATCCTACTGGGGCTCCGATAGCGGGATCTCCGCTTCGCTTCGACAGGCAGGCAAGAAAAAAGTGAAAAGATAGTAAAATCAAAAAGCTAAAAACCGGCTTTAATTTTGGACGCACCTGTTCTACAGCTCCACCAGGAACTTTAGTGAGTTTTTCGGCGAGTCTCTCGCTCTTAATCCTTCGTTGTTAAACTCAGGATAAATTCACCCTGTGCCTCATTCCTTCGACAAGCTCAGGGTAAACGCTATCATTATCCGGTATGCTGCACTAAGGAAGGTTCCCTCTAGACTTAGTCCTTCGATTCATAAGTTCGATGACGAACTTATTTAGACTTCGGCTGAGCTCCCTTCGGTCTGAGCGTTCGGCCGAGCTCACGTCGAGGGCTCAGGGTCGAAGACAGTCGAAGCCCTCAGGACTTAGTGTTCTG
>Ga0114922_10000909_pt1 | contig 28299 bp, 15 predicted proteins | sample AartaG_FD_100975 | JGI IMG/M metagenome (GOLD analysis project Ga0114922, IMG submission 100975) | Deep subsurface microbial communities from Aarhus Bay to uncover new lineages of life (NeLLi) - Aarhus_00045 metaG | ecosystem: Environmental > Aquatic > Marine > Oceanic > Sediment | place... | reverse complement strand
TTGTGTGGTGGCGATATCTGCCGGAGTTCGGCGGGAAGAATCCGCACACAGGGGTAGATGCGACGAAGTTTGTTGATGAGTACTTTACAATCGCAGCGGACGGCAAAGTAACACGTACCATCAAGCAGGGTACGGCAAAGATAGACGATTGGAGGGACCCCGCCAATAAGACGGTGCAGACGTTTCGCCTCACAGGAGACGGCATTGTGGACAAGAAAACGCAGCGTCCGAGCTTGTCCGCCAAGGCCAAAGCCGCAAGAGGTGCACCGGTGAAGACAAAGTCAGTGGGAAGTCCCGCCGCCTGGTGGAAGTTCGACAAAGCAAAGGGCGATGCTGCAGTTGAAAGTGTCAGTGGCGAAAAGTGCACCATTGAGGGGCATAAGAGCCTATGGAAAAAAGGCGTGTCAGGGACAGCTCTGCAGTTTGACGGGTACAACAGCCTTATAACACTGGCGGCGTCCAAGGCGCCTAAGGTTTCTTCTGCTATAACGCTTGAGGGATGGGTGGCCATCGGCGCCTATCCGTGGAGCTGGGCACCGATTGTACAGCAGGCCGACGATGTGCCCGAGGTGTTAGAGAAAATGACCGGCCCGAGGGCGTGGCTGACCGGAGAGGATGAACGGGAAGAGATGGAGGAGCCTTCGGATGATTTTAAGTTTGTACTGAAAAAAGAAGATGATGTCGGATACTTTTTGGGTATCGACGGGCTCGGCTATCCCGGTTTGAAAATCAAAGTGGGTGAGAAGTGGGAGGAACTGGTATCGGATGAGCATCTGGAACGAAGGCGGTGGTATCAGGTTACAGGCACCTATGATAAAGAAACCGGTAAGATGAACCTTTATGTAGACGGGAAACTCAGCGGCGAGAAAACCATTGCTAAAGCCGATATTGTTATGTCCGGCAAGGATGTCAGGATAGGCAAGGGCAAACCCCGGCGGCCTACAAAGCCGGTACGGGCCAATACGTTTATCGATTCTTATTCGTTTGACGGCTTGATAGATGAGGTCAAGATATATGATACGGCGCTGAGTGCCGCCCAGATAACTCAATCGTATAAGAATTTCAAGCCAGCCGAAAGCCTTGCTGAGATGGACAAGCGCGTGCTTCCCGCAGGAAAAGGAACGGGCCAATTCGGTGCGTATTATACACATTTGAAATTCTATGAGACGTGGGACAATCTGTGGCGTTTCAGCGAGCATCCCGACGTTGTGGTGGAGTTCGAGGAACTGCCGAGCAAGTTTGTGTTCTGGCGGGGAGTCGGATATATCCCGATGATGGTCAACGAAAAGGGGCAGTGGTACAGCAACGAGTTTAACGAGACGTGGAACAGGAGCGGCGGCCAGGGTTGCCAGGAGCCGATGTCGGACAAGGAATCGTATACCAACCATGTAAGGATAATAGAAAACACTGAGGCGCGAGTTGTTGTGCATTGGCGTTATCCGCTTGTGGACGTGCTTCATGTGATAGCGAACTACCACGAGGACACGGGCTGGGGGGACTGGTCCGACTGGTACTACTATATATATCCTGATGGTGTTGCAGTCAAGACGATGCATTTGTGGACGGATGGTGAGCGGGACCATGAATGGCAGGAAGGGATGGCGATTCTCGGGCCGGACCAGCATCCCGAGCAGGTCCTGGAGACGAAGCCGTCGTTGATACTTGCAGACATTAAAGGCAACGTGGAGAGGTATAACTGGGTTGATGGTCCTCCTGATGATGTTGATTACGATAACAAGAAGATTCACATCGTCAACTACAAGGCAGAGTATGACCCATACACGATTGGTGACTTTAGAGGCGGGAACGTATACGGCGGTGAGGTCACGGATTATGCAGTATTCCCGTCGTGGAACCACTGGCCGGTGGGCCAGATGCCTTCGGACGGCCGATACGCGAGCTTTCCGGATAGAACCAGTCACAGCTCGCTGACACATGTCTGGGTGCCAACGTATAAGGAGAAGTTTGGCAACAGGCCTTATGAGGAGAAAATCATGATGGAGGGGATGTCCAACAAGTCGCCTGAAGAATTGGTGCCGCTGGCGAAGTCCTGGTTGAATCCTGCCAAGCTTAAGGTCGAGTCAGGCTGCCGCAGCGATGGCTATGACCGCTCACAACGGGCCTATGTGTTGGCGGATACGGGTGCGGAGATATCGGTGGTAGTGAAGGCAAGTAAGAGAACACCGATGATTAACCCTGCCTTTGTGATTAAGAACTGGGGCGAGGCGGATGCTGTTTTGAAAATAGACGGCAAGAAAATCAAACGCGGTAAAAGTTTCCGATACGGTCATCGAAACACGCTCGAAGGCAGCGATTTGATTGTCTGGATTAAGAAAGAATCGATGAAGCCAGTTCAGGTTTCGTTTTTGTCCAAGGTAAGATAGTTTAGCATTCGTCAGCAAAGTAATTTAGACACAGGAGTCTTGTGATGCGAAAAGTAATTTATCTGACAGTTTTTGTGATAGTTTACACAGCGTGCTGTGCGCCAAGTGTTGCAGCAGATAAGGGGCCGGCGGCGTGGTGGAAGTTCGACGAAGGCAAAGGCGATGTGGCCGTTGACAGCATAAGCGGCGAGAAAGACGCGATAAAGGGAACATTCTGGCATCGGCGAGGCGTTTCGGGAACGGCTGTCAAGTTTGACGGCTTTACTACACACATTATTCGGGAGGCGGCGGACGCACCACGGCTTAGAGGCAGCTTTACTATTGAGGCGTGGATTGTACCGCAGGCGTATCCTTATAACTGGTGCGCGATTGTGAATCAGGAGAAGGACAAGAAGGCGGGGTACTTTCTTGGGATAGACGCGTTCGCACGTGCCGGGTTTCACGCAGCGGTGGACGGAAAATGGCAGCAGTGCAACACCAAGAAGGAAATGGTGCCATTTATGACGAAATGGACACACATAGCGGGGGTGTTCGAGAAGGACAAAGGCCTTGCTGTTTACGTCAACGGGGAACTGGCCGCGGAGCGGCAGGTAAGGGGGGCGCCTGACTTTGCAGAGGGGATGGATTTGCAGATAGGCAGGAACCACAAGAAGACACGGATGGACTCCGTGACTCTGGTCCGACGCGACGTTAACTTTGACACGTCTTATTCGTTTGACGGTTTGATTGACGAGCTGAAGATTTACGACCGTGCGCTGTCGGCTAAGGAGGTCAGGCAAGCGTATAAGTCGAGCAAGCCCAAGCGGGCGCCAGCGCTAAAATGGCGGAAGCTGCCGGAACTTCCTAAAGGTGACAGGACATTCGGGGCAATGTACTGCAGACTGAAGTTCTATCCGGAATGGGACAACCTGTGGCGAGTGGATGATTATCCCGATATTGTCGTGAATTTCGACGGCAACCCGTATCAGATGGTGTTCTGGCGGGGGACGAACTTCAATATGAACCTGGTTACCGAGAACGGGAAATGGGTCGGCGACCAGAGCGCTGAAGGCGGCGGGGGCGAGGTCATAGGGTGCTGTGAGCACATGTCCGACAAGCAGTGCCGGTACGCACACGTCCGGATGATTGAGAACCATGATGCTCGCGTCGTTGTCCACTGGCGATATGCCGTTAACGACGTGCTCTACAGAATTGCCAATATATCCCGTGGCGGCATAGGCGCGTGGGCAGACGAGTATTACTACGTGTATCCGGATGGCGTGGCGGTGCGGGCATTTACGGTGTATAACATGAACGGCGAGCACAGTACGACCGAGCCGGCATCTTATAATAATCCGGGTGAGAGAGCGGAAGATAACCTTCACATAGACGCCTTAATCCAAGCGAACATGGAGGGTGAGGTCCGCAGGCAGAGGTGGGAACCCTGGCCGAGCGACGGCGGGACTGCAGGAACATTTACAAACGATTTGCCGAACGCGAATATAAACATCGTGAATTTCAAATCAAAGAGCAAGCCGTTTTATATCTACGAACTGGGGACGCGGGTGATTCCCTATGGCGGGGGGTTGAATGAAGTAAGGGATTACTCGAAGTTTCCGACGTGGAACCACTGGCCGGTCGGGCAAGCGCCATCCGACGGTCGCTATGCCTACTTTACGGACCGGGTAGCCAGCTCAGCGGTCACGTCGCCGGAACCTGCGGTCGAGGTGGATGAGGACGGGACCAGTCATGGACGGTTTATCATGGGGCTTACGAATCAGCCAATTGAGAAACTGGCTCCGATAGCGAGGTCGTGGCTTCAGACGCCAGAGCTTAAGGTAAAAGGCGGAGCGTTCAAGAGCGAAGGCTACAGCAGGGACGAGCGGGCGTTTATTCTGTCGAAAACCGGCGGCGCGGCAGAGACGCTTGAGTTTGAAATCGTCACCAGTGAAGATTCACCGATAGTGAATCCAGCCTTTGTGGTAAAGAACTGGGGCAGAAGTGATGCGAAGCTGAAGATTAACGGCAAAAGGGTGAATCGCAGCAAAGTTTTCCGCTTTGGTCACAATCATCGACTGGAAGGGAGCGATTTGATTGTGTGGGTGAAGACCGAGGCCGCCAAGCCGACCAAATTTTTGCTCAGTCCCATTCGGGACTAATCTGTAAGAGAGGCTTTAACATAGAAACGATTTTTTAGGGAGCAAAAGAGATGAAGTGGCTAATTAGCATTGTGGTTTTTGCAGCAGCGACAATGGTGTTGTCAAACACAGCGCCCGCGGGCGAAGATGGACCGGCGGCCTGGTGGAAGTTTGAGAAGCTGGTCGAGCAGAAGATTGTCAGGCCATTTGAGGAAGAAGGGGGCGATGTAGAGGAATTAGAGGCAGAGCTTAGAGAACTGGGGCGGCAGATAAAAGAACTGCAAGAACGGATGGAGGTCGCAGCGGAAGAAGATATGGAGGAACTTGAGGGTGAGATGAGAAGGCTGCGGGCCGAGATGAGGGAGCTTCGAGAGGAGCTCGAAGAACTTGAGGAAGACGAGGGCGAAGAAGATGTAGAAGGATTAGAGGAGGAGCTGAAGGAGCTGCGGCGAGAGATGAAAGCCCTGCAGGCAGAAGACAATGAGCTGCGAACAGATATGAAAAAAGTGCGGGCGCGATTGGCGGAATTGCGAGAAGAAGAGGAGGAGGAAGAAGAAGAGTTCGAGGTAATAATGGTTCGTTCGGTCGTTGATGAGGTGAGCGGCGTGAAGGACCGGGTCGAGGGTGCTTACTTTAAGATAGTTGCCGGCGTATCGGGTAATGCTATTAAATTAGACGGTAATACGAGTTACATTGTGCGTGATCGTGATGCAGCTGACGCTCCAAAAGTTTGCGGAGAATTCAGCGTTGAGGCGTGGGTTGCATTAGCCGCATATCCTACGAACTGGTGTCCAGTGGTGGACCACAGCACGTTAGGTGAGGCGGGATACTTTTTGGGCATCGACGCATTGGGGCATGCAGGTTTTAAGATTTATGCAGACGGCAAGCGGTACGAGATTGAATCGGGGCAGCGTATACAGCTTAGAAAGTGGGCGCATATCGCCGGGGTCTATACTCCTGAAGACGGTATGAGTCTCTATCTTGACGGTAAGCGTGTGGCAAGTAAAGATGTCACGGGCGAATTTACAGGCGCGAAGGAAAGGGATTTATTGATAGGCAAGCACAGCATCGAGAGGCAGCCTTACGGGACACTTCGGCCAAACGCGACGGCGGCTGTCTATACGTTCTACGACGGGCTAATCGACGAATTGAAGATTTACAACCGGGGCCTTAGTGCGAATGAAATCTCGAAGTATGTGGCCAAGAACAACCCGAAGGCGGAACCTGCGCTAACGGCGCGTCGTTTACCGTCGGGGCCGCCAGGGAAAGGAAGGTTCGGGGCTTACTATACTACGCTGAAATACTACGATGGGTGGGACGCTCCGTGGCGAGTCGGCGGCCACGCGGACGTGGTGGTCCGGTTCGATGAATCGGCATGTAGATTTGTTTTCTGGCGGGGAACGAGTTACATTCCGCACTGGGTGACGGAGAACGGCATCTGGTATGACAATGAATTCAACGAGACGTGGAGCGAGAAAGGCTGTCACGAGCCTATGAGTGACAAACAATGCCGTTTCTCCCATGTTCGTATCATCGAAAGCAGTGACGCACGCGCGGTCGTTCACTGGCGTTATGCTTTGGTTGACAACTGGTACCATTTGGCGAAGGTTGATGATTTAACGGGATGGGGAGATTGGACGGATGAAGTTTATACGATTTACCCCGACATGGTGGCAGTCAGAAAAGTCACGCTGCACAGCTCGCAGCCGGAAGCACCGCATGAGTGGCATGAGGGGATAATCGTGATGGGTCCGGGCCAGCGTCCGGAAGAGGTGCTGCATCCCGACGCACTTACCTTGGCAAATATGAAGAGTGAGACACACACCTACTCATGGGAACACGGCGTACCACCCGAGGCCGATGAAGAAGGTGTAGTGAAACTCCCCAAGAATGCCAACATTCACTGGGTCAACACGAAATCGGAGTACAAGCCATTTGTAGCGGTTTCGCCGGATTCCGAGCCGGTTTGGGACATTTACGCACACGAGCTTCGTCGAGACGTCAGCATGTTCCCGTGGTGGAACCACTGGCCTACGGCGCAAAAGCCGAGTGACGGGCGATACGCGTGGGATTCCGATTTGGCTTCGCATTCGTCACTGTCACATTGTCACTGGAAAGCGTATTCACAGACAGAAGATTCGATGACAAAGATTATGCTCAACGGATTGACGGCGAAATCAGCGGCCCGGCTTGTACCTCTGGCGAAGTCATGGTCGAGGCCTCCGGAGCTGAAGCTGAAGAAGGGCTTATTTGGAAGCGACTTTGAGAGCGAAGGCTATGACCCGACGCAGCGCGCTTACCAAATCGTCTGCAAGAAACGTGGAAAGCCACCGGTTCTCGAATTTGAACTTGCCGGCAGTAAAAAATCGCCGGTTGTCAATCCTGCCTTTGTAGTCAAGGGCTGGGGCGATAAAGGGGCGATACTGACGCTGAAAGACAAGACAAAAAAGGCGGGCAAGAGCTTCCGTATCGGCCACAGACATACGGTTGACGGCAGTGATTTGATTGTGTGGATTAAGGCTGAATCCACAAGACCGGTCAAGGTAAAGCTGACACCTGCTGCGTTATAGTTAAATGTCGAGCGGGAAAGAAAGAAACTTAATTTTGAAGGTTATTAGATATGGAAAAGAGAAGGGTACGTGAGAAAATGCGCGTGGTTATGGTTGGTGTGCTTCTGGCCGTAGCGCTAAACGTGGTTATAGCCGGTAGTGCAAACGAGGAGCTTTTTAAACTTCCGTCGGGTCCGAGCGGGCCGGGTCGGTTTGGAGCATACTATACCAAGCTTAAATACAGCCAAGCGTGGGACAACCCGTGGCGGGTGGGCGGCCATACTGATGTGGTAGTCCGATTTGACGATGGGGGACATAAGTTTGTCTTCTGGCGCGGGACGAGCTATATTCCCTGCTGGGTGACGGATACGGGGGTGTGGTACACGAATGAGTTTGTTGAGCGGCGCGGGCATCACAGCCCAAATACCGAGGGATGCGTCGAGCCGATGAGCGACAAGCAATGCCGGTTCTCTCATGTGCGAATCATTGAAAGCAGCGATGCGCGTGTGGTTGTTCACTGGCGTTACGCCCCTGTGGACGTCCGTTACAACCATCCTTTCATAGACCCCTTGACGGGCTGGGGTGACTGGGTGGATGAGTATTACACCATATATCCGGATGCCGTCGGTGTGCGTAAGATTATGGTACACACGACCCGTCCGGATTTGTGGACGGAATTTCAGGAGTCGATTGTGGTAAACCAGCCGGGGACAATGCCTGATGATAATATTGAACTCGGCGCAGTCTCGCTAGCTAACATGAAAGGCGAGAGTAAAACGCACTACTGGACGAAGGACGGCGGGCCTGAATTTGGCGCAGGGCCAGCGCGTGCCAATATTTTAAAGATTAATCTTAAGGGGTCGCTGAAACCATTTGCGCTCGTTGCGCCGCCCGAAGAGGACGGGATATTGATAACTTCGTATGAGGGACACGGGCGGGGGTCACACTTTAACTTCTGGGACCACTGGCCTGTGTCGCAGGTTGCGTCGGATGGTCGGATGGCCAAGTCAGCCGCGAACCCTTCACATTCGTCGCTGTGCCACATAGGACTTCCCGGGAACGCGACAGTTGAGTGGAAGCCGTATGCCAAAGGCGAGAAGTCGCAGACCAAAATTATGCTGCACGGTATGACCAACAAGCCGGTCGCCAAGCTGGTACCTCTGGCGAAGTCATGGCTGCAGCCAGCAGAGCTAAAGCGGGCTGGCGGCGCCTACAAGAGTGAAGGTTACGATCCAACTCAGCTTGCCTATGTTCTCGTCTGCAAGAAGCCAGTCAAAAGCTCAGAGATTAAGTTTGAGCTGGCCGCGAGCAAAGAGTCGCCGGTGATTAATCCTGCTTTTGTAATTAAAGGTTGGGGGGGCGCTGGAGCCTCACTCGAGATTAATGGCAGCAAGGCTACTCAGAGCAAAGATTTCCAGACCGGTCATAGGAGAGCGGCTGACGGTACTGATTTAATAGTCTGGATTCGGGTTGAGTCCACCAAACCAATTACAGTCGGGCTTTCGCCTGTTAGGGACTAAATTGTGGTGTAGAGCAGAATGAATAAGAACAGGAAAGCCTGCGAGCATGCATATGCTTTCAAGATTGAACGCTACCATCATCCAAAGATTAGCTGATGGAAGAATAAATCAAATTATATTTAGAAAGGGAAGAAGATGAAAAAGTCAGCATTAATTTGTCTGGTCCTGTTTGGCCTGCTTGTTGTCGGCTGCCAGGAACAGTTGGCTCAACGGAAAGTCGAAAAATACGAGCCAACGTGGGAATCGCTGCGCGAGTACAAGGAGATCCCTCAATGGCTGCGCGACGGAAAGTACGGGATTTACACTCATTGGGGTCCTTATGCGGTGCATGCCTACGGTGAAAACACCACGTGGTACTCTTTCGCTATGTACAGAGAGAAGGACGGCGAAGCCCGCAAGCACTTTGAGAAAAACTTTGGTGAGCTGACGCCTGAATTCGGCTATAAGGATTTGATACCGAAGTTCACGGCCGAGAAGTTCGACGCCGATGAGTGGGCCGATTTATTCGCAAAATCCGGGGCGAAGTTCGCCGGACCTGTTGCCGAGCACCACGATGGCTTTGCCATGTGGGATACCAAATATTCCGAGTGGAACGCCGCAAAGATGGGGCCGAAGAGAGATGTTGTTGGTGAACTCGAGGAGGCCATCAAGAAACGGGACATGAAGTTCGTTACCGCGTTTCACCACGCCGCGAACTGGTTTTTCTTCCCGGTCTGGGATGAGCGTTACGACGCCGGCGATCCCAAGTATGCCGGTCTTTACGGCCAGCCACACGAGCCGGGTGAGATGAGGAACCAAGAGTTTTTAGATGAGTGGTACGGCAAGATTATCGAGGTCATCGACAACTACAGCCCCGATTTTATCTGGTTTGATTTTGCGCTCGATTCGATTCCGGAGGGCTACGTCAAGGACTTTTTGGCCTATTACTACAACCATGCTGAGACCGAGGGCAAAGAAGTTGTTGTTACCTACAAGGGCAACGACCTTGTACCCGCCACCGGCGTGCGGGACCTGGAACTTGGCCAGGAGCCCAAGCTCACCTATCATGAGTGGATAACGGACTCGACGGTCGATGACCGCGGCGCATGGGGGTATGCGAACGACCTGATATTCAAGAGCCCGAACCGGGTGATAGATAACCTTGTGGACCGTGTGAGCAAAAACGGTTATCTGCTCTTAAATGTTGGCCCGAAACCTGATGGGACTATTCCAGAAGAAGCACGGGAGTTACTGCTGGAAGTAGGTGAATGGCTGGAAATCAACGGTGATGCGATTTACGGCACTAGTCCCTGGTTAATCGCCAGTGAAGGTCCGACCAACCTTGGGGATGCCTCAGCTATTGGTTTCAATGAATCCAACGTTGTCTACACAAGCAAAGACATCCGGTTCACGGTCAAGGGTGATGATCTGTATGCAACGTTCCTTGCCTGGCCCGGCGAAGAGGCTATCATCGAGACTCTTCGCGGAGAAGGCGAAGAAGACGATGATGAGGACGATGAGGATGAGGACGATAGTGAAGCCGAATTTGTGCCACTGGCGGGAAAGACGTTTACTATAAAGGATGATGATGCGGAGTATACGTGGGTATTTAAAGAGGACGGCAAACTCCGTGTCTCAGGCGGCATGGCCGGCGAAGGCACCGATGGTGAATACGAACAGGAAGGACAAGAGGTATTCATAGAGGTCGGCGGTCTTGAACTTGAGGGAACATACGACGGTGAGAACTTCGAACTCGAGGAAGAAGGCCCACCACGTTATCCGGGCTTCTACCCTGAAGAGATCAAGCGCATTACCATGCTCGGCGACGGCAGAAAGCTCGATTGGGAGATAACAAGGGAAGGTCTTGTTATCGAAACTCCCGACAGGAAACCCTGCAAGCATGCTTATGTCTTCAAGATCGAACGCTACCATCATCCGAAAATTGATTGAGCGACAGATAAGTCAATTGGAAATTCCGGCATACTCGGAGTTGACGAATTCTTTAAGAGACTAGATTTGGTTAACAGCATTTGAAGCTTTAAATTCGCATAAAGAGTAAATGCGCCGAGCCAATTCAGATATCGCTTTCACCGATAAGAAATGGTAATATCTAAAGGCTGATTATACAAAAAGGATTTTGGTTGTTTAAGAGAAAGGGCAAGAGATGGTTACAACAAGTTTAATTGCAGAGATAGGAACCGGGATTGGGACAACTGATTTGGTAATTATTATTGTGTATCTGCTCGGGATAATGACTATCGGCATCTGGGCAGGCTACAGGAAGAAGGCCTCAAGCACTCAGTTCTTTCTGGCAGGAAGGTCGCTGCCGTGGTCAATCATCGGGCCTGCATTGTTCTGTGCCAATATCTCAACCATTCATCTTGTGGGGCTGGCTGCGGATGGGTACAGAGTCGGGCTTGCTGTCGGCAACTTCGAATGGATGGCGTCGTTTTGTTTAATCTTCCTGGGATTGGCGTTTGTTCCGTTTTATTTCAGAAGCAAGCTGAGCACACTGCCTGAATATCTGGAGAAAAGGTACTGTCCGACCGCACGGACAATTCTGGCGTTCATTTTCCTGATGAGCGCGCTATTAGTCCACATAGGAATAAGTCTTTATGCGGGTGCGAAGGTACTGGAAGAGTTCTTCGGACTGAACATGTATGTTTCGATTATCGGCATATCGGTCATCACGGCGGCTTACACCATAATAGGAGGTCTAAGGGCGGTGATGATTACCGATGCGATTCAAGCGGTTCTACTTTTGTGCGGTGCGGCCATACTGACGATAGCCGCTTTATTTGCGCTACCTGCACACGGCATCGAAACTTTTGCGCAATTCAAGGAGGCAATCAAACCCGAACAGGCAAATATGCTTCAGTCTATTCGTAATGTTCAGACCGGCCGAATGAATGACTATTCGTGGCTCGTAATGTTGTTCGGTTACCCGGTGTTGGGCATATGGTACTGGTGTACCGACCAGACCATCGTGCAGAAGACTCTGGCCGCCAGGACAGAACGCGATGGAAAAAGCGGCGCAGTTTTCGCAGGTTACCTGAAGATACTACCTGTCTTCGTTATGGTTTTCCCGGGTGTTCTGGCTTATGTCCTTTTTAAAGACCAAATTGGCGCTGACAACAACGCAACGTTGATGGTGATGATGAAGAATCTTCTGCCTGTCGGTATCAAAGGTCTTTTCGCGGCAGGATTGCTTGCAGCACTTATGAGCACCATAGAAGCAGCTCTAAACAGCACGGCGACGCTTATGGCCGAAGATATTGTCCAGCGCATAAGGCCGCAAACGAAGGACCGGACGCTGGTGTGGATCGGGCGGGTGACGGCCGGCGTGGTGGTACTGCTGGCGATGGCCTGGTCAACTCAGGGCGGGAGGTTCGAAAGTATCTTCGTTGCAATCAACAAAATACCCATGATGTTTGCGCCTGCGATTACCTGCATTTTTGTGTTTGGCGTGTTCTGGCGTCGCGGCACGAAGCAGGCGGCGATGGCAACCCTTATATTCAATCTGTTGATTGGGGTCATCTACTTATGTATAGACATCCCGTTGATTGGCTCCAGACAAATTGTAACTGAGGATTGGGGAATTCCGTTTATGATGGTGGGTGTTATCCTTTGTGCAACCTGCATAGTTATTTATGTGATTGTAAGCTTGTTGACGCCTCGTCCGTCAGAGGAGCAATTGAAGGACCTCTGCTGGGAGCATCCGCTTGAGAGCATCCGTACAGGAGCGGTAAAAAGCGTAACGGACCCGCGTATTATGGCCGGAATACTATTCGTTTTGATGATTGTTTTGTACTGTCTTATTGGGTAAACAAGGTCGTTGGCAGATTGTAGCTTTGCAAGGCAAGGAGATTAAATATGCGACAAGCGGTCATGACTGAACCAGGTAAGATTGAATTTGGCGAAGTACAAGAACCAAAGGCAGGTGCCGGAGAGATTCTGCTGCGGATTAAGCGGATCGGCGTATGCGGCAGCGATATCCACGTTTATCATGGCAAACACCCCTTCACGCCCTACCCCGTCGTTCAGGGCCATGAATATTCGGGTGTTGTGGAAGCAGTCGGTGAAGGTGCAGAAGACGTTAAGCCCGGGACACTGGCAACGGCCCGGCCGCAACTTGTTTGCGGCAAATGCGGTCCCTGCCGACGTGGAGATTATAATGTCTGCGAGGAACTGAGAGTTCAGGGATTCCAGGCGCCGGGCTGTGCGCAGGATTTGTTTGTTGTACCAAAGGAACGGTTTGTTCCGCTGCCCGAGTCGCTGACTGCTGAGCAGGGAGCGCTGGTTGAGCCGGCGTCGGTAGGAGCACACTCAACCGCCAGAGCCAGTGATGTCAGCGGCAAAAATGCGGTTGTGCTCGGGGCCGGGACAATCGGGAATATGGTAGCGCAGTTCGTGCGGTGTCGCGGGGCCAAGAACATCCTGATTACGGACATCAGCGACTACCGGCTTGAAATCGCTCGAAAATGCGGAATCGAAAACACTTCGAACGCAGGCAAAGAGTCCCTGGCTGACGCTGTTAAACGCGTATTCGGCGAGGAAGGATTCCAGGTCGCCTTTGAGGCTGCGGGTGTTGAGGCAACTCTGTCGGCAGCGATAGAAAATATCGAGAAAGGCGGAGAAATTGTTGTCCTTGGGGTTTTCGGAGAAAAACCGTGCATCGATATGGCAGTAGTAGGCGAGCACGAACTGAGCCTGATTGGAACGTTGATGTACAAACACGAAGATTACGTCGAGGCGGCCCGGATGATTGCAGAAGGAAAAATCATAACTGAACCGCTGGTGACAAAGCACTTTGCCTTTGAGCAATATCCGGAGGCGTACAAATACATCGAAGCTCAGGGCGATAAGACGATGAAGGTGATGATAGATTTGTAAGAAGTGAGGCAAGGGTAATGAACAGGCGCGAATTCCTGAGAGCTTTGGGTTATGGAGCGGCGGCGCTGGCGATGCCGCGGGCACTGCTGGGCGGACAGAAGAAAAAACCCAACATTATCTTCATCATGGCTGACGATATGGGTTACGGTGATGTTGGGTGCTACAACCCGAAGTCAAAGATTCCCACACCCAATATGGACAAGTTGGCGAGGGAGGGGGTTCGGTTTACCAATGCTCATACGCCATCGGCGGTATGCACGCCGACGCGGTATGGGGTGTTGACGGGCAGGTACTGCTGGCGGTCGCGACTTAAGCGGGGAGTGTTCGGGGGATTTAACCGGCCATTGATTGAAAAAGACCGGATGACGGTCGCATCGCTTTTGAGAAAGCACGGGTATGGTACAGCGTGTGTAGGGAAGTGGCATCTTGGTTTGAACTGGGGGACGAAGGAGGAGCGGCAAGCGGATGTAGAGGAAGATTATGAACAGATGGAGGTTGATTTCAGCAGGCCTATAAAGGACGGACCGACAGAGCGGGGGTTTGACTATTTCTTCGGCACAGCGGCCTGCACCACGGATGACCCGCCATTTTGCTTTATCGAAAATGACCATACCGTGGGCATACCGAGTATGGTCAGCCCAGTCGACCCGGCAGACGAAGACAGAGAGCTGCTGATGGTGCCGGGCTGGAGGCATGAAGATGCTGACATTGAGTTTACAAACAACGCGACAGCTTTTATTAAAAAGCACGTAAAGGGTCAGCCTGAAAAACCATTTTTTGTATACCTGCCGTTTTCGGTGCCACATATACCGTGGCTTCCGCCGGAGTTTGTTAAGGGCAAGAGTAAGGCGGGGCCGAGAGGTGACCAGGTTGTGCTTTTCGACTGGAGTGTTGGGGAGGTGATCAAGACACTTGATAAGCTCGGGATAAGTGATAATACGCTGGTGATTGTTACGAGTGATAACGGTCCGCGCGAGGGGATTAGGGGGCATAAATCGGCGGGCGATTTGCGCGGCTTTAAAGGCAGTATATGGGAGGGTGGACATCGGGTGCCGTTTATAGCTCGGTGGCCGGGTAAGATAAAGACAGGTACGACAAGCGATGAGGTTGTTTGTCTAACGGACTTGATGGGTACGTGTGCAGCAATTGTGGGAACAGAACTGCCTAAAGACGCAGGGCAGGACAGCTATAATATACTGCCTGCTCTATTGGGAAAGAAGCTTGACAAACCCATTCGTGAAGCAATTGTCCACCACTCCGGCGCAGGCGTGTTCGCTATTCGACAAGGAGAGTGGAAACTTATCCTCGAATCTAAAGGCGCTGGATACCACGATGGCCCACCAAAGCCCGGCTCGCCCGGACAACTATACAATCTGGCCGATGACCCGTATGAAAAAAAGGACTTGTGGACAAGACGCCCTGAAATAGTAAAGCGTCTGACCAAGCTCCTCGAAAAGTACAAAGAACAGGGCTACAGCAGGAAGGCTTAAATAAGGAGCAGACGAAGAAGTCGAAAACATACACAGTTACAGCTTTACAGAGTAAAGCCGGAGAAAAGTGATATGCAAATAAAGACTAAAGTCAAAGATGAAAAGTTATTTAGCGTCCCTGTGGTTTTACTTGTTGGACTATCCGTGCTGCTTATAGGATGCAATCAACAAATGACTTGCAGCAAAACAGACATGTCCTCACCAAGATGGACTGCGGAGCGGGCGAACAGGTGGTATTCAAAACAGGGGTGGATAGTTGGATGCAACTTTACTCCGAGTACGGCCATAAACCAGATTGAGATGTGGCAGGAGCAGGATTTTGATCCCGAAACGATAGACACTGAACTGGGCTGGGCGGAGGACATAGGGTTTAATGCGATAAGGGTATACCTGCACTACCTTGTCTGGGCAAGGAATCCAACGAAGATGAAAGAACGAATTAATGAGTTTTTGGATATAGCTGAGAGTCACAACATAAGAGTGATGTTTGTATTGTTCGACGACTGCTGGAATCCTAACCCAACACTTGGAAAGCAGCCTGACCCGAAGCCCGGCACTCATAATTCGGGATGGGTACAATGCCCGGGAGGGGAAATTCAAAACCGGGACAAGGCGCTTTATCCGGTGCTAAAGGCATACACACAAGATTTGCTGAGAAGTTTTGACAAGGACAAGAGGATACTGGCGTGGGATTTGTACAACGAACCGGGCAACAGCGGCTACTTCGATAAATCGCTGCCACTATTGAAAAGAGTATTTGAATGGGCAAGGGAGGCGAATCCTTCACAGCCCATAACGGTGGGTTTGTGGAACTCGGGCGAGAAATTCAGACAGCTCAATAAGGTGACAATAGAGAACTCGGATATCGTAACGTTCCATCAGTATATGAATGCCGAGCATCTGAAGGAGAAGGTCAAGGAGCTCAAGTCATTCGCACGTCCGCTGCTGTGCACGGAGTATATGGCAAGGACACGTGACTGCACATTTGAATCACATATGCCGGTCTTCAAAAAGGAAAACATCGGGTGCTTTAACTGGGGACTGGTGAGCGGAAAGACGCAGACAATTTTTCAGTGGGGCACACCGGGCAAACTGCCCGAACCTGACATCTGGTTTCACGATATATTCCGCAGAGATGGCACGGTTTTCGACCCTGAGGAAATAAAACTTATCAAGCGACTTACCTCTAAGGATTAAATCTGAAAGAGAGGTCATAATGGGAAAGATGAACAGACGTGATTTTATGAGATTGGCTGCTGCAGGAACGGCTTTTGCGGCGATGGACGGTTTTTCGAACAGTCCGCTCCTGGGCAAAGACTCTAAAGACAGGCCGAATATTATTTTTATCATGTCTGATGACCACGCGGCACCGGCGATAAGCGCCTACGGCGGATTTCTTGCTGAGGTTGCGAAGACACCCAATATCGACCGACTTGCAAAAGAGGGCATGCGGTTTGATAACTGCTTTTGCACGAATTCCATCTGTACGCCCAGCCGGGCCGTCATTTTAACGGGAAAATACAGTCACAAAAACAGAGTTCTGACACTGGACGACGAGTTCGACGGCAGTCAGCAGACTTTTCCCAAGCTGCTGCAAAGGGCGGGATACTATACAGGCGTTGTCGGCAAGTGGCATCTGAAAACCGAGCCAACAGGATTCGATTATTACAATGTACTGCCAGGCCAGGGTCTGTATTTTAATCCCATTATGTATGAGTCGACAATGCCTTGGTGGAATAAAGAAGGGACGATTTGGTGGGAAGATCTGGAAGCCGTTGAAGAAGGAAAAAGAGGCGGCAAACAATACAAAGGTTATGTCACGGATGTAATTACGGATGTTGCCCTGGATTTCCTGAAAAACCGGCCGAAGGACAAACCGTTCTGTTTATTGTATCAGCATAAAGCGCCGCATGATATGTGGGAATACGATGAAAGGCATGCGGAACTGTTTAGGGATGTTGAAATCCCGGAGCCTGTGAATCTGTTTGACAGCCATGCACACCGCGGTATGGCGATTAAACGCTGCACGCAAAAAATCGGAAGAAACCACACGCTGTATGAGGACGAAACCGAGCATTTGTCAGGAAGCAAACGGAAAAAGAAGCAATATCAGATTTATATCAAGAGCTATCTCCGCTGCGTCGCCTCCATAGACGATAACATTGGGCGAGTGCTGGATTATCTCGACAAAACAGGACTGACAGAGAATACGATAGTTGTCTATACGTCGGACCAAGGCTTTTTCCTCGGAGAGCATGGTCTTTTTGACAAAAGGTTCATGTATGAGGAATCGCTTCGAATGCCCCTGCTTATCCGGTATCCGCGCGAGGTAAAGGCAGCGAGCATGAATAATGACATTGTAGTTAACGTGGATTTCGCGGAGACGTTTCTTGACTATGCCGGACTGCCGGTACCGGGCGATATGCAGGGGCAGAGTCTGCGGCCGCTGCTACAGGGCGGGACACCGAATGACTGGCGCAGGAGCATGTACTATCGGTATTGGATGCATCGCGCCCATTTCAATATAGCTGCGCATTTCGGGGTGCGGACCAAACGGTATAAGCTGATTTACTACTACGGCCTGCCGCTCGATGCAACAGGAGCCAGACCAAGACCAACCCGGCCGGAGTGGGAGCTGTTCGATTTGGAGAAAGACCCGAGGGAGATGTATAACGTGTACGGCAAACCGGAATATGCGGATATTGCTGAGAAACTGAAGGCCGAGTTAGTAAGGCTCCGCAAAGAACTTAAAGATGAGGACGAGGTCGTAATAATCTGAGCAAGCGAAAATTCATCATGGTCGGCCTGGGTGAGATTCTCTGGGACATGCTGCCAGAGGGCAAGCAGCTTGGGGGAGCGCCAGCTAATTTCGCATATCATGCCCAGGCATTGGGCGGCCGGGGTGTCGTGGTTAGTTGTATTGGCGACGACGATCTGGGCAAGGAGATATTGGGCTGCCTTGACGAAATGAAACTGGACGGGAAGTATGTGGCGGTAGATGGAGGTCATCCGACGGGTACGGTTACTATCAGACTGGATGAAAATGGCAAACCCGATTACATCATCCACGAGAATGTTGCGTGGGACTTCATTCCGTCAAGTTCTGCGTTGTTGAGTTTGGCTGCTGAAACCGACGCGGTTTGTTTCGGCTCACTATGCCAGCGGTCAGAGGTTTCACGGAAGACAGTGCGAAGCTTTCTCGCTGCAACGCGGCCGGATTGTATTCGCTTGTTTGACATAAACATACGTCAATCATACTATAATGAGGATGTTGTTCGCACTATGCTCAAGCTGTCGAACGTCCTGAAGCTGAACGACGAGGAGCTTGCGATAGTGGCGGGCTTGTTGGGCATCGAAGGTTCGGAGACCGACGTTCTCTCGGAGCTGATTCAGCGGTATGACCTTTCTTTGATTGCGTTAACCAAAGGGCCTGAGGGAAGTCGGTTATATACCGCCAGCAGGGACTCCGAATGCGAAGCCGCTCCAATTGACAAAATCGCCGACACGGTCGGTGCGGGTGATGCTTTCAGCGCCGCTATCGCTATCGGATGGTTACGAGGCGATGACCTGGACAAAATAAATGCCAAGGCCAGTCGCGTAGCAAGCTTTGTCTGCTCCCAAAGCGGCGCGACACCTGAACTGCCCGAAGATTAACATAAGGGAAATAGAAATATTGAATTTATACGAGATTTTGAATAGACTGTCTGAAATTAGTAAGTATTAAAGAAGGATGTAAAATGAAGAATTTCAATTACTATCAACCAACGGAAATAAGATTTGGATGTGGTCGTTTAAGTGAAGTTGGCGAAGTGGTAGCCAAGTTCGGCAAGCGGTGCCTTCTGGTGACGGTGCCGGCCTTTGCCGCTCTTGAGCCGGTCTTTGATAAGGTCAAGGCAATCCTGGCCGATGCCGGCGTTGAAGTGGCCCATTTTGATGGCGTTGTTCCCAACCCCACAACGGAAAGTATCACCGCCGGGGCCAAGGCAGCCAAGGCCCATAAGGCCGATGTAGTACTTGGACTGGGCGGCGGTTCCAGTATGGACTCGGCCAAGGCTATTGCCGTTGAAGCCAGCCATAAGGGAACATGCTGGGATTTCCTATGGTTCAGTGAAACTCAGCCCACGGAAAAGACACTGCCTGTCATCGCTGTTACCACAACTTCAGGGACCGGTTCGCAGGTTACTCAGGTAGCGGTGGTCACCAACACCGAAAATCGTGACAAGTCCGCAATCTACAACCCGATTGTCTACCCGCGCGTAAGCATTGTAGACCCGGAGCTTATGCTGACGGTGCCGGAACATGTTACGGCCTCAACAGGCTTCGATGTGTTCTGTCATGCGTTTGAAACCTATATTCATCCCAATGCTTCACCATACACCGACATGATGGCCAAAGAAGCGATTCAACTGGTGGTAAAATACCTGCCTGCGGTGGTAAAGGACGGAGCAAACGTGGAAGTCAGGACAGCGATGGCCTGGGCCGATACGCTGGCGGGTCTGTGTATTGCCAATGCGGGCGTGACTTTGCCACACGGCATGTGCATGGCCATAGGGGGCATGTACCCGCATGTGATGCACGGCGAGGCTTTGGCGGTAACATATCCAGAGTTTATGCGTTACACATACGCCTCGGCCATCAAGCAATTTGCCGCCCTGGCCCGCATTTTCAATAGTGCCCTTGGATCGGAAACCGACGAAACGGCAGCTGAAAAATCATGCGAAGAAATGGGTAAGTTCCTCAAGGAAATCGGGATGTGGCTCACGCTTGATGGTCTTAAGGTGCCGGAAGATGAACTGCCGCAGTTGGCTGAGCAGTGTCTGGTCCTGCCGGACTATAAGTCTAATCCAAAAGTCGCCTCGCTGGAAGATGTTGGCGAAATACTTAAATCCAGCTACAAACGTTGATTAGGCCCGGCAACCTTTTGACATCAGATGTTCTATGAATGTCGGAGAAAGCCTATTGGGAAGATCCGCCGTAAACTTGATGCTGCTCTTTGGTGGAATATAACCGACCGCATGACCAGCCCCATCATGTCATCCGAAATAAGAACCTATAGTATTAAGGTGTGAAAAATGTTGGCAAGGACAGAACAAGTTCAAGTCGTTATGGCGGCAGCGCTTCTGGTTGGCTACTGCAGCTTTGCAAATGGAAATCCATGTTACGAAGCGACGTGGGAGTCTTTGAAGAACTACGAGGCCCCTGCGTGGTATGAGGACGCCAAGTTCGGCATCTTTATTCACTGGGGGCCTTATGCGGTGCCTGGGTTCGACAGCGAGTGGTATCCGTCTCATATGTATGATAAAGGCCGGGATGCTTACAAGCACCACAGGAAGGAGTGGGGAAACAAATGAGAGCCTATTTATTAGCTTGCACAGTGATAATATTCGTTGTCCCCTCCATATCTGCCAGTCGCGATTTCTATACCTATTATACGAAGATTGATTCCGGCCGGGATTGGGAAAAGTATTCCAGGACCGGAAAGTATGCGGACATCGTTGTCCAATTACCTCAAGGACAATTTATATTCCATCGCTCCTCCAGCTATCTGCCCTATTGGAAGACCGAGAAAGGCAGCTGGTACGTCCCGGAAATCATTAAGCGCACAGGCGATGGCAAACCACCCATGCCGGACAGACACAACCGCTATTGTTACGTGCGCATCATCGAGTCGACCGCAAAGAAGGTCGTCGTACATTGGCGATATATGCCCGATTTTTCCAACGTTTCTTGGCACGGCGTCGTGAACGAGTACTTTGTTATCAGCCCGGACGGCAAAGTTACCCGAACCATCCACCAGGCTGCGCCCAAGCTCGACGACTTCAACGACCCGAAAAATAGAACCATTCAAGAGCTAAACATCCACTCCGACGGAATCAAGGTAACTTCTCTCACACAAGCTGCCCTTTCGAAACTTCCTGCTGAGCCTGTTCGCGGTTCTGCCGTCCGAAAAGTTCAGATAGGTTCTCCGGCAGCCTGGTGGAAATTTGACGAAGGCCTGCAGACACGCCCGTATGAACGCCGAGGCATCACCACCGAAAGTATCAGCGGTTACGATTGCACAATTGCCGGCCACAAAAGTCTCTTCAAGAAAGGTGTCTCGGGCACGGCATTGGCGTTCGACGGCTATCATTCGGCCGTTGTTGCGCCGGTGAGCAAAGCACCTGCGCCTGAATCACAGCTGACGATTGATGCATGGGTGGCGCTGGGAGCCTACCCCTTTGAATGGGCGCCCATAATCAGTCAGGCCGTCTGGAAAGATGGCGGTTATTACTTCGGCTTCGATGAAACGGGCCATCTCGGCTTTCACGCGAAGACCGACAAAACGTGGCACTCCGTGGTCAATCCAGAACCGCTCCTTCTCTTTCGCTGGTACCATGTGGCCGCGACCTTTGACGGCAATGCCGGCCTTATCACGCTTTTCGTAGACGGCAAACAAACCGCTTCGCAAAAAATACCTAAAGCCGACCTTACTCTCGCCCAGCGCGATGTAATCATCGGCCTGAACAGCCAGAAGATGCCCGCTGTTGACGGGAGGATTCGGAAAGGCAAGTGGCCTTCCCTTATAGGTTTCGATGGCCTCGTCGATGAGCTAAAGGTATATGAGCAGGCGCTTAGCGCCGATGACCTAGCCCGCTCCTACAGACAGTTGAAACCGCCTCAAAACGACGTGGACAGGCCCGACCTTATGCAGCGCCGTTTCCCCGCCAACCCCCGAAATACCAAAGCCGACAGATTCGGCGCCGACTACACGCGACTGACCTATTACGACACATGGGACAACATGTGGCGCGTCGGACCTCACCCGGACGTCGTGGTCAAATTCGATGCCAGCCCCACTCGATTTGTGTTTTGGCGGGGCTTGAGTCATGGAATTGGTCTTGTCACCGAGAACGGCAAATGGGCCGGCGACCAGAGCAGCGAGAATTACAAAGAACTCGGCGCCGATAAGGCCGAAGGATGCTGCGAACATATGTCCGACAAGCAGGCCCGTCACGCGCACGTACGTATTATCGAAAACACCGACGCCCGCGTCGTCGTCCACTGGCGTTACGGCATGGTCGACTCACGATATATCTTTCCGGATGTAGACCCAACGACCGGTTGGGGAGACTGGGCCGACGAGTATTGGACCATTTATCCAGATGCGGTAGGCATCCGCCACCTCGAACGCGGCTGGATTTGGGCCGACAGCTGGGTCGAAACCATGTTCTACAGCGAACCCGGAACAATGCCCGAAGACAACATCGAGTTGACCGCCTACACTCTGGTCAACTTAGAAGGCGAGTTGAAGACCTATTCTTGGGAGGATAGTGTTCCCGAGTGTGACCTCGAAGACCCCATCATCTCCATGATAAACACTAAGTCAAAGTACCGCCCGTTCAATGTTTATCCAACCGGTTCGAGTGTGGAGACGTTTTCCGGCCGGCCCCGGTTGTCACATTTCCATTGGTGGAACCACTATCCGGTCAGCCAGATTACCAGTGACGGCCGTAGCGCCCGTGCCGCGGACCGCGCGGCACACTCTTCATTGGTATGGGGAACGCCCTCAACAAACTACATGATGTACGGCTTGACCAGAAAGCAACCTAAAACCCTGCTGCCCCTTGCTCAGTCTTGGAACACTCCGCCGCAGCTTCTTGACACTACCGGCTGCCACGCTGAAGGCTATCGCCCCCACGAGCGTGCTTACTATCTTACCGCCACGGCCCCGGCTTTGTCCTTTCGGGTCTATGCCACCAAAGAGCGCCCGCTCTACAACCCATGTTTCGTCATAAGAAACTATAATAGCGATACCGCTAAAGCCTCAATCAAAATTGACGGCAAACTCATCCCTCCGGGAAAGAACTTCCGCCAGGGTATAACACGCGATACCGATGGCAGGCCAGTGCTCGTAATATGGCTCCGCCTACACTCCGAAGAACCCACAAAGTTCGAAATCAACAAAAAACCCAAATCGACCTAGGCAGCGACACGAAGATCCTCGTAGCGCAGAGATTCCTCTAACTCAAAGTTCAAAATTAGCTTATCGGGCACGGACTGCTTACCAAATTTTGCCCGAGTTTCCTCCTCACATACCTCGTCAAAACGAAGAAAATCGCACATCCCCACCGCTCCGCATGTTCAAAAACGGCGCATCGTCTTTTCTTATACAGGTGACAGGGCTATTTGTCTGGTGCTATCTTCATAAGGCCAAAGTTATTTGGTTGAGGGCCAGGTGCAGTATCTGAGTCACTGCAGACGATATAGCCACCATCACGGGTGAGATTGATATGCTCTGCAGCATTATTGCCCCCTGCAGTGGTCGCGGGGTAAAGTCCTTGCCATTGTACATTTCCTCGGGCGTCTGTTTTTACCAGATAAACCTTCCATTCATCAGACGGTCCGGCAGGATGGCCGGAAGCAGAATAGGGAAATTCATCCCCGGACCCGCCGGCGATAATGAAGCCTCCGTCTGGAGTCTGCTGAACCCCATAGGCCTCGTCGTGAATGTATTTGGCATCATACCCTCTTGGCTGGCCAAAGGTCCTGTGCCACTGCTCTTTTTTGTCAGGGCCGACCTTCAACAGATAGTAGTCCCAGTTGACCGTTCCGTAAGAAGGTGACCGTGAGTGCCCGGCAAAAATATAACCGCCGTCAGTCGTAACAGCAAAATCATAAATATGCTCGTCGCCATCGCCGCCGTAATAGTTATGATAAGTCTCCTCGCCGTCACTGTCGGTAAGCACCAGGGCTGCATCCTGACAGGTTTTGTCATCCGAATATGTCCATTGATTACCCCCGATTGCAAATCCCCCGGCCACTTCTTGAATCCTCATACCGTGTATCATAGAGGGCAGGATTTTGTCCCACTGTAAGTTCCCATCGGCATCGCTCTTCATTATCGAGCCTTTTCCGTCGTCACATATAAACAGATAGCCGGCCCTCGTACCGCCGACGTAGCCGGTGGCGACAATGGACCCATCGGAAGTTATATCAATGCCCCGAATAGCATCGGCTCCGTCAGCATGGTAGGTCTTTGGCCATCCCGAAACGATATTGCCATCGAAATCGAATTTTATAATGGCTCTTTCCTGGTCACGTGAGTTAGACAATGCTTCTGCAACAATGTAACCGTCGGCCACTTCAGCTGAAATATTTGCCCAGTCATGCTGATTAGTTGTTCCAATGGTTTTCTGCCACTGCTCATCTCCATCGGCATCGGTCTTGACAATAAGCATATCACTGGTACTTCCCGCTGCTTCATCCGTCATTCCTACCACGAGATAGCCGCCGTCGCTGGTCTGCATGACATGTTGGGGTTTTTCCTCATTATCGGTACCATGTCCTTTATGCCACTGCATGGCAGGAGCGTCGTCTGTAGATGCTGCTGATTCTGAAAGTATTAAATTACCTTTCATTTTCAATAAAATTTGTCCAGCTATCAATCCTTCGGAATTTGCCGTCAACCTGATGTCACCTTCCCGCTTCGTTGAGCGGACCACCGCCAGGCACAAACCATGAAAAGCTTTACGTTGTTTTGCCTGATAACTTTCATGACTAATCGGATTACCGTTGCCGACGCAGGCAACCTCGCCGTTACCCTCAATTTTAAAGCGAACAAGATTATCCGCCAGTGGACACAGATTGCCTTGCTTATCAATGATTCTCACTGTCACAAAGCAAAGGTCTTCACCATCGGCCGTAATCGTTTTTCTATCGGCGACAAGCTCAATTTTATAAGGCTTGCCGGCCGTCCGTATTTCTTTCTCACACAACACCTTTCCTCTATCATCATATCCAACGGCCTTTATGCTGCCCGGCTGATAAACCACCTCGTTCCACTTCAGGCGAAATTCGCCTCCCCTTTTTTCTTTTTTCCCCAATGACCGCCCGTTAACAAAAAGCTCGGCCCAAGCACAATTTGTATAACAATACACCGGAGTCACCTCTCCCTCACGGCCGTGCCAGTTCCAGTGCGGCAGCAGATGAATCATCGGCTCATCGGTCCACTGGCTCTGGTACAGATAAAAGCGGTCTTTCTTAAAGCCGCACATATCTACGATGCCAAAATAACTGCTGTGCGCCGGCCACATATCTTCATAAGGGTCAGGCTCACCATGATAATCAAATCCCGACCACACAAACTCACCCATCAGCCACTGATGCTCCTGCTGTAACTTAAACTCTACATCTGGAAGCGCTCCAAACCCGCAATTCGCAATATCATAAGATGAAATTTGCAGCGACTTATCATGATAACCTTTAGGTATTCGTTTTACCGGGAAGTGATACTCGCCGCGAGTGCTGACCGTCGCAGATGATTCTGTGGATAATAAGGGCTTATTGGGAAATTGCTGATGGATTTTCTCATATCGGTCCTGCCAATAATTTAATCCGAGCACATCAAAACAATCCACCAGTTCCTGGTCCAGCTTTTTAGAAAGATGGATGCCTGATGTCACCGGCCTCGTCGGGTCCATTTCGCGACATATCTCGGTAAACATCTTCGCATTCTTCTTGCCCTGGGCCGTATCCAGCTCCGGTATCTCATTGCCGGTGCTCCAGAAGATGATACTGGGGTGATTGCGGTCCCGTTTCAAAAGAGCCCGCGTATCTTTCTGGGCCCACTCATCGAAAAGTTTATTATAACCGTTCGGAATCTTGGGCTTCTTCCATTCGTCAAACGTCTCGTCCATAACCAGCAGGCCCATTTCATCACACAAATCAAGCTGCTCAGGGGCAGGAGGATTATGTGCCGTCCGTATCGCGTTACAGCCCATTTCCTTCATGATTTCCAACTGCCGCTCGGCTGCTCGTCTGGAAAAAGCAATGCCCAAAGGACCCAGACCATGATGAAGATTAACGCCCTTGAACTTGATGTTTCTGTCGTTCAAAAAGAATCCCTCCCTGGGATCTAAACGAAGCGTACGAATCCCGAACTTCGTTTCATACCGGTCAACTGTCTCGTCATCGATCTTAACGTTGCTGACTGCTTTGTACAAATATGGGTTTTTAATATCCCAGCGACTCGGATTGAAGACCTCTAAATCCTGCATAAATTCCAGACTTGCTTTTTTATCGACACGCTTCTTGACTGTGTTTTTTGCAACATCGTTTCCCCGAGCATCATAAATTATCGTTTCTAAAACAACATCCTCGGCCTGTTGACTTTGATTTTGTATTTGTGTCCTGACATTAATAAAAGCGATTGTATCTGAAACCCGGTTCGTTGTGATAAAGGTTCCCCAGTGTTCGACATGAACCGGACCAGTTATGGTCAACCATACATTGCGGTAAATACCCGATCCGGGATACCACCGTGACGATTTACCTTCATTCTCAACCCTCACTGCAAGCACGTTTTTTTGACCACGCCGGACATTTTCCGTCAGATCAAATGAGAACGAAGAATAACCGTAAGGCCAGCCGCCAATGTATTGTCCATTCAGCCACACTCTCGCGTCACGCATAACGCCGTCGAACTCAACCCGAACGCATTTCGCATCCGAAGGAATCGTAAATGCTTTACGGTACCAGCCGACACCGGGATAAGGTAAATAGCCCCCTCGAAAAGACACTTCTTCTGTAAAAGGCCCTTCGATAGCCCAGTCATGAGGCACGTTCAGTTCTCTGAAGTTCGAATCATCGAAATCAAAAGCCTGTGCGTTCTTAACATCTTCCTTAATGAATCTCCAGCCGGCGTTTAGCTTCTCTCTCCTTCGGCTCGTTTCGACTTGCTCGCCCGCCTGCACAACCACTGCCATGATGACCGCAAGCAATACAACTAATCCAATTAAACGCTTATCCATAACAATTCTCCTTGAATTACCATTCGAATAGTTTCAATGTGTTATCGTAAAGAGTATATCCTCAATTAGCATAGGCGTACTTCAGGTTGTGGTTGGCAAAATCAAGGTAGCTGATGTGTGGGTTCTCATTTACATCCAGGGCAATGGACGTGTACCTGCCCACATTCCCAGTGCTGTCGACCGTCTCGATGTCCCAGCTTGAGCCATTGAAGGCCGCGTACTTCAGGTCGATGTTGCTCGCATCAAAGTAGCTGATGTGTGGGTTCCCGTTGCTATCCACGGCAATCGATGTGTCGTAGCCCACCCATCCTGTGCTGTCGACCGTCTGGATGTCCCATCTCGATCCGTTATAGGTCGCGTACTTCAGGTCGCCGTTGGGATAGTCGGTGTAGCTGATGTGTGGTTTCCCCTTGCCATCCAGCCCAATAGATGTTTGCAGACCCACGCCCCCCGGACTGTCAACCGTGGCGACGTTCCAGGTCGAGCCGTTGAAGGCCGCGTACTTCAGGTCATAATTGGTGGAATCCGTGTAGCAGATATGTGGGTTCTCATTTGCATCTAAGGCAATGGACGTATCCCAGCCTACAATCCCCTTACTGTCGACAGTCTTGATATGCCACTTCGAGCCGTCGAAGGTCGCATACATAAGGTCATAATTTGTAGAATCCGCGTAGCTGATGTGTGGGTGGCCGGATGCATCCAGGGCCAGTGAAGTAAAGCTGCCCATAGCCTGACTGCTGTCAACCCTCTCGATGTCCCATCCTGAGCCGTTGAAGGCTGCGTACTTGAGCTCTGCCCTGGAACCATTATCGTAACTGATGCGGGGCCGCCCGGCTGCATCCAGGTCAATAGCTGTAAAAACCGTGTAGCCCGACCATCCTGTGCTGTCGACCGTCTCGATGTCCCAGGTCTGTCCGTTATAGCTCGCGTACTTCAATTCGCCGTTGGTATAATCCCAGTAGCTGATGTGCGAGTGGCCGGTTTTGTCCAGGGCAATGGATGTAGTCCGGCCAACATCACAGGTGCTGTCAACGGTCTGGATATTCCAGCTTGAATTGGCAAGGGCCGGCCGGGTAAACCATGGGCCTCCCGACAAAAGAAGCGCTATACAGACATCAAAAACAAATCGCTTCTCCATCTTCCTACATTTTAAAAAAAGTCCATCAATCTTCGACATATAAAAACCCCTGTAAGCAATCTCACAGTCTCAGTATTTATTATCCGACATTTCACGTTTAAACGGTTAAAATGGTCTCTATAAGCTCCACACTATCAAAATCCAGTTCGTTTGTCACGCTTTACATGCCAATTCCGCCTTACACAGATGTGCCTCGCGAGCGTGCTTTGGCTTAGCTGCCCTTGCACTCGCCTAACGCGGTAGAGTTGACGTGCCTCGCCAGAATGCTTGAGTTTGCCATCTTTGATGTGGCCTGATTCGAGAGATTTGGTTTTAGTCTTTGGTTGACTTGCGCTTCAGAATAACCCTTCTTCCAGCCCTGCCGGGCAAATTATTTCTCCTCCGGCCTTTATCTATCACTCTAATCGTATCCGTACCCTCAAATATAGTCCCGTCACTAA
>Ga0114922_10000908_pt1 | contig 28305 bp, 21 predicted proteins | sample AartaG_FD_100975 | JGI IMG/M metagenome (GOLD analysis project Ga0114922, IMG submission 100975) | Deep subsurface microbial communities from Aarhus Bay to uncover new lineages of life (NeLLi) - Aarhus_00045 metaG | ecosystem: Environmental > Aquatic > Marine > Oceanic > Sediment | place... | reverse complement strand
TTTTTTCTTTGTTTTCTATTCGATATTTAGCGCTCTTACAACTTTCTTTGCAGAATTTTTGATTGTTTGCGTTCGGGGTAAAAACTTTCCCGCAGTGTTCGCAAACTTTTGTTCGCTTTTCAGGCTTTTCAGGCTTTTCAGGCTTTTCCGGTTTGTCTTCCATCTTTTATACCTTATTCTATCGTCTTAGACCTTTAGTTTTGAAACTCTTTGATTCGCTTAACGAGCTCCTTTAACTTGTTCTTAGTGGCTTCTTGAGTCGCGTTTTGGGAAATTCTGACAGAAAACACGCGGGACTTATCTTTTTTCACGTGCCATTTGTTTGAAATTACCAGCCTAACCATTTCGTCTAATTCGGCTTGAGTTATTTCGTAATCCGCCCCAAACTTCGCTTTCACGTTGCCAACCGTAAAATAGGCTTTAAGCTCCTCGTCGTTTTCAAACAAATCTCCTTCGGCAAATCCGGTTCTATCGTTGATATAATCGAAAATCGTTTTTATTTCGCTCTTTTATTTTTTATTTTTATTTTTTTTGCCCAGTAAACGCTTTGTCTACAATAGAATAAAAGAAAACATCGCTATTTAAGCGTTTACGTTTTGTTTACAAAGACCAAACCAAAATTTTCTTCAAATTATTATGTTAATCCTTATCTAATCGGAACAAGAGTTAGCACATTATCATCCAATAAAATTTAATATTCGATTTTTTACCTGATACTTTTTTTTCTTTTAAATTTTAACATGCGAATTCAAAACATTAAGTTAAATCCATTAGTTCAGGACGGGAAAAATTGCCGAGATAAAAGTGCACTATCGAAAGTCACCACATTTACTTTTTCTAAGCGTGAGTAAAGCTAACTATTTTCAGAGATATAACAAGTTCCAGACCTTTAATAAAGCGAATCAGGGGTAGTTATGGTTAAATGGCTTATCAATACTGTTTAGAGCTAACTTAGAAGGGTTATATAATTCAGTAAATCTTTAGCCACCTTATTTTTAATTTCTTGAGTAGATGTTTATATATCACTATGACAGTTGTTGAAAAAGTTAAGGCTAAAGGCATGTTAGAAGAATTTACAGGAGAATTTGAGCAATTGCTAAAAAAATGCGATTTCGAATACAACAACATCTCTAAAATGTTATCTAAAATACGGAGGGAGAAGTCCTATCAACTTAAAGAGAAATACAACAAGTTTAACCTCGATACTACTAAAATAAGGGAACTAGAAATAGATATTTACCGCGATTCAATAGAAACCATAGAAGAACGCTATAAGAACTACTTTTCAAGCAAAACAATAGAAGATAGGATAACACAGATCGTCAACTCGAGACACCTGCAGAACTATAAAACGATAGAAAACGCTGAGGAGATCAGAAAGCTCACGGGAAAAAACGCAAACAGATTGCACTTGCAGTCATATTCTGGATTTCTTAAATTTCACTTATACCACATATATGACGTAAGAAGCCTCGTATCTAATTTAAGAGAGCTGTTTTCTTACTTGGACTATCCGATCCGTAAACAAGAGGATATTGATTTTAAGCAAATTGAACGCTATGAACCTTACGCCATCGCAAAAAACCTTAAAATCGTATTGTACAAGAACCATAACGTCAAAATCTCTTACGTAAAGAAGCCAAAACCCAACGAAAAGGACATCCTCAAAGAAGTTTACGAACTTTACAAGAAGTTCGACGCTTCTACCTATTTTAAATATCTATAATTAATCTATTTTTTTTGTAGATTTTCTTTTTTTATTATTTTGTTTTGAGACTTCTAAGCAAGTCACCACATTCCTCAAGTAAATTTTTCAAAAAGTTTTTACAAAATTCAGAAGTAGAAAATTCATAGCATCTACCTGTATTTTTTTTTTATAATTCTAACTCCATTTTTTTGTTTTTTTTATTGTCGTTATTTTTGTTGTTAAAATTAAAATCTAAAACCAAAAGCTCCCGAGAAAGAGACTGAAAAAGGTCAAATATCGAATTAGGAAGATTTTTCTCTTAGAAAGAGAAAAATTAATAATTAAAAAAATTATATTAACAATAATTATAATAATAAAAAGGTTTATGTCAGAAAATAAAAAAATTCAACCCGATGAGAAAGTTGACTTCATCTCTTTGTGGAAAAAAAAAATCACAACAGAAAATACTTCTTCGTTAATAGGAGAGTCAATAAAAAAAATAGAATCTTTACAAAAAGAAAACGAAGATTTAAGAAAAAAAATTTCTGCTAATATTAATTTGATAACCCGGTCTGAGGAAATCCTTAAAAGTGTTGTTAATGAAAAAGAAAAATTAAAAGTAGAGAAAGAAGAGGCGGTAGCTGAAATAAGCATAAAAATGAACGAATTAGAGGTCGAAAATTCAGAGCTTAGTAGTAAAGCAACAAGTATGATAAAGCTCTTGTTAGAAAAGGACGAAGAAATTAAAGCCAAGGATAGTCTAATATCTCAACTGCAAACAACGGGGATTTCTACATCAGGACCAACTACTCCGATAAATAGCGCGTTGGTTGAGGAGCTGCAATCTGATTTAAATAAAAGGAAATCTAACGCAACAAATCTAGAGTCAAAAATTTCAGCATTATCGGAAGAGATTAACTCACTAAATAAGCAATTAGTTGAAAAAATGAAAGAAGATCCTGTAGACTATGTACTCCAAGTAGAACCTCCTAAAACCCCCGAACCTACCGTTATCAAACCACTCCCTCATGAACCGTCGTCAATGCCACTTGAAATTTTATGTAAAGATCTACAATCGGATTTAACCAAATACAAACGAGTGATTGAAAAATTAACCGAAGAGAAATCGCAACTTAAGAATGCTTTAGAAGAAAAAGGATTCCAATTTAGCTCTCAAGATTTGGAATCATTGAAAGAAGAAAACAAATCCCTTAAGAAAGATCTTGAAGAAATACAAAGTTCTCTTGTTGTTAGGGATATAGAAGCAACGAAGATTGCCACCCAAAACATCGAACAAAAAATAATAGACCTTGAAAGTAAAATACGAGAAAAAGAAGCTATAATAACAGACTTAAAATTATCAAAGTTGGCCCCAACTGCGGTTTCTGCTGGATCAATGCCAGAATTAGTCGAAAATCTACAGAAAAATATAAACAAATTAAAATCAATTATTACTGAGAAAGATAATATAATTTCAGAATTAAATAAACAAGTTAATCAAATGTAGTTAATTGATTTTTTGCAAATTTATTAAGTCTTTTCTCATTTTTAAGAATGAAGTACTTTCTTAAATAGATTTTATTTTAAATCATAACCAAAAGTTTCAAATAATATAATTAAGTAAGTTCTTTGTGCGATAAGAAATTAAATGAAGAAAAGATGGCTATTCATATGAAAAATTCGTTATCAGTTTTATTCATTGGACACATAGCTATCGACAGTATTATTCGATTTAAACAAAAACGGAAACCCTCTTTAGGTGGAAGTGTTACTTTTGGCTCGTTAGGGCTTAGAAAATACACAAAATCAACGAAGATTGGTATTATCTCAAATTTAGGGATTATAAATTTTGATAAATCCTTATTAAAACATTTTGATAACAAGTCTATAAATATTAGCGGTGTGAAATCGTTTGAAACTGAGAACACTAATTTTGTATTAGATTATTCAAATCATTCAAGAACACTAACCCTCAAATCTAGAAGTCCTAATCTAAGATTTAAAGATATCCCTGAATTTTATAAAACAAACATTCCGAATATTATCGTGTTAGTTCCTTTGTGTAATGAAGTTTCTTATGATTATGTATCAAAAATATTAGTAGAATTTCCAAATGCTTTTATAGGAATTGATTTACAAGGATTTATTAGAAATATTGATGATGATGGGAAAATATCTTACATCTCAGATGAAGCAATTATTGCTAACATGAAAAAAATAATTAGCTTAATAGGTGATCGATTAATTCTAAAAGGGTCTGAGATTGAAATGAAACTATTATCTGGTGAAACAGACTTACAAAAAGTAATGGAATCTTTTAAGAGATTTGAAAATAAGGCTATATACATCATGACACTGGGAGAAGGAGGATCAATGATATTAAAGAATGGAGAAAAACTATTAAAAATCCCGGCTTTTAAACCAAAAACTGTTGTGGATGAAACTGGAGCAGGTGATATATATTTAGCAATCTTTTTATATGAACTAATCAATTCTGATAAGTCATGGAATGCCGTTGAAAGTGCAGGATACGTCGCATCAGCGGCAGCATCTTTTCTAATTGAAAAGAAAGGTCCAACGGGATTCGAAACGAAAAATAAAGTTTTAAAAAGGTTAGAAAGTAGAAATTATATCAATTAAATCTTTTTTAGGTTAAAATAATGCACATAAACAGTCATTTTGCCGCAGGTGTAATATTTACTTCAATTTTAAACTATTTCTACAGCTTTTCTTTGTTTGAATATTTCCTCATCCTTTTACTTTCTTTTATCTGTGATTTCGATGTCTTTTTTTCCCAATACGCTAAAGACCATAATCACAGAATGCTTATTTCTCATTCAATAATTCCTAGTCTCTTTGTCATAGTAATTGGAATCATTTCTAATTGGCCCGCATTGTTATTCAGTGGTATCGCATATTCTACACATATTATTATAGATACTTTTGATTGGGGTACTAACTTTTTCTACTTTCAAAAAAAACAAGTTGGATTAAAACTATTAATATCAAAAAAAGAATTTAACAATCTTCCCAAATACTTAACTAAATATAAGAAACCCGAATCCTTTTTTGATGAAAAATATTATAGTAGTAAGATTTGTTTAGGAATTGAAGTTATTTTATTTGTACTTATGGTGATATTTACGATTATTTTTGCGTTTCAATATATTTTTTTTATATTCATATATTTTATTTTTTTATGTTTCCATTTGTATAGACACTTTCTATTAAAAAGAATTGAATCTTCAGATTAAATTTAGCCAGAATATAATCGATTCCTACATCTTATAAATTAAATGAAATAAATTTAAGAGTTAGATGTTAGTTTTAAATTATATCCTACAAAGTAGATGCAAATTAAACTATTTATACCTAAAAAAATTAATATAAATGTGATCTTATATGTCTGAAGGAATGAAAACCAAAGTTGGATTGTCTTTAGAACAAGAAATGATATTTTCGTGCGACCTTGGGGATATGAAAGTAAAAGATTGCTATGTGGACGATACAAATAAAGATGAAGTTGACATGCTTGGCCCTAACCCTACAAGAATGTTAGGATTAGCCTTATTAGGATGTTTGAGCGCAAGTTTTATCTTTTGTTTAAAAAAGAGAAATCTTACTTTAGACGATTTGAAAGCTGAAGCAGAACTAACAATCGCTCGAAACAAAAAAGGTTTCTGGAGAGTTAAAAAGATCGATGTCGATCTTGATATTATAATTAGCGATCCTGACGCTCGTAAAAGAGCAGATCAATGTAGAAAGATGTTCGAAGAATACTGTGTTGTAACTCAGGCCGTTCGAGAAGGTATTGATGTTGAAGTGAATGTTAATTATTAGTTTTATTTATTATTTCTTTTATAACTTTTTTAATGTGTATATAAATTAGATTTTTCAAATAATAATTTAAGTGCATGATTTAATCGTTTATGCCACCATCAGTTATTGAGAATACAGCTTCTCCTTCGGGTAAATGGGGGGCGTCAACCATTTTTGCTACTCTCTGTTCTCCTTTTCCCTTTCTTAAATAAACTCTTATCGTAGCACCGTGGGCCATTATATGCCCTCCAGTATGAGTTGTTGGGTTTCCATAGAATACATCTGGTTTCGAAGAAACTTGGTTTGTAATCATTATTGCCAATTCGTCAAATATTTCTGTTAACCTTAACAAATCATGTATGTGAGTGTTGAGTATTTGTTGACGATTTGCTAAAGTGCCCCTTCCTACATATTCGCTCCGAAAGTGCCCAATTATTGAATCTACAACGATTAGTTTGATATTCTTTTCTTTAATTATCTTTGATGCTTCTTGTGCTAGCAGGACTTGGTGATCGGAATTATAAGCTCTCCCAACAGTAATATTCCGTAAAACTTGATTATGATCTAAATCTTTAGCTTCGGCCATTTGGACTATTCTTTCAGGTCTAAAAGTTCCTTCCGAATCGATATAAAGGGCATTACCTTCAAGACCCCCTTCTTCGTATGGTAATTGAACGTTTACACAGAGTTGGTGCGCTATTTGGGTTTTTCCCGTCCTATATTCTCCATAAAACTCCGTCAAAGCACCTGGTTCAAGCCCCCCTGCTAATAATTCGTCTAACGTATGACTACTTGTGGTTAACCGATTCAAATGCTTTCTTTTTTCCCAAATAATGTCAGCGCTTTTAAATCCCATTTTTTCAATGTCTTGAGCAGCTTTAACAATTTTTTGAGCTGTTTTTTCTCCAATTCCCGCTTTCTCCATTAACTTAGCAATTGGATAAATTGCAAGATATTTGATCGAGATAATTCCTGCGTCCTTTAACTTTTTTATCGTAACATCTCCTACTCCCGGTAAATCCTTTAGTTCGTATTTTACTTCCGTTTTTATTGCGTCTTCACTGCTATTTTCTTCTAAATCAACTTTTTTTTTTGCCATGATTTTACCAAACACAAAATTAGTTTAATTTTAATTGTAATGTCAATAATTTATTGTCCAATATATATAAAAATAATAACAAAAAAATAAAAAATATAAAGTTATTTCTTTTTCTGAACTTCCTTGCCGCTCTTAGTCATTAGTAGTAGTAGAATAAATAATAGCACACTCATAAGAAATGTCAACATTGGCATCGCTCCAGGCAACCAAACGTAGCTTAAATAGAGAAAAGGGGGGATAAATAAACCAATTATGATAATAAAAACTGGTAAAGGCACATCCTCACCCTTTAGATCTACGAATAATGGAACAATTACTAAACCAATCAAAATAGATGTTGTAACTCTAAAAGCAAACAGCATGGTGGAGTTTACCCAACTTTCAATTGCAAAAGCACTTGTGTAAGTGTCTGGTAAATAAAAAAACCAATAGAGAGTAGTGTTAGTTTGCATTGTAGGAATAGATACTGGTAAAATCGCAGTTAAAATTAATTGAATTATAATTGCTAAAACTAAGTATAAAACAATGTCATTAATTTCCTTTTTCTCTTTTGTTACACCATATAAATCTCGCAATAAACAGAAAATCCAAAGAATAAACAAAATTAAATATACGCCAAGAACATCAAATTGAAGAAACCATAAAACATTAATAGGTATTAGAGCCACGGTGTAAGCTAGATAACCATATCTTTCGTTTCTCTTGAATAGATCAAAAAATAAAAAAACACCATATATTATGAAAAGAGTTGCTACAATTATTATAGAATTAATTAGTTCAAAATCAGCCACTATAAAAACTTCCTTTTAATTAATTATTTTAATTTTATTAATAAGTATATAACGACATATTATTTTAAATATAATTCCATTAGAAAGGATTTAAGTTTTAAAATAGTTTGTTTTTTCTCCTATTAATTTATTGTTTCAACTGTTTATAGTTTCGAAATTATTTTAGACAAATCGTTTACCATTTTTACTGATTTGCTCTTATCATCTGACTCTGCCGATAACAGGATTGCATTTCTGTTTAAAGCTGCTTTGATGTTGACGTACACGTCTTCACCAATTATTTTTAGCTCATTTATAATATCTTGGTACTTTAATTCGTGTTCATCGGCGAATTCAATTAACCTATTATGAATTGTTTCTATGATTTCTGCTGATACTGGTATTGTTTTATTAACTTTTATCCCATTAGGAAAACCAATTGTAAGAGAACTAATTAAATCTTTTTGCTTTGCCATGATTTCTAAAATTTTGAGTAAAATATAGTTGCCATCACTTATAGGTGCATAATGTGGAAAATAAAATTTCAAAGACTCAGAGGCGGCAAGACAAGCTCTCTCTTGTCTAATTTGCCTTGAAAGCTCTCCTGGATGATTCTCAACAAGTTTAGTTGGATGGCCACTTTCTTCTATAAAACTTTTAACGACGGGAGAAATCGAGGGTGTTAGAATAACAGTACTATTTCTAGATTTTTGAATTCTCTCATCATATGCGACAAATAACATTAATAAATTTTCATAGCTAATTTCTAATCCATTTTCATCCACTATTAATATCCTTGATCCATCGACGTCAAAGCACACCCCTAAATGGCTTTTTGAGGCTTTTACGATGTCCGCAGTATTTTTTATGGTATTAATACTTGGTACGGGTACTGCAGTTCTTTCCCGGTAATGAGTGTTTAACGCAATTACTTCAACTCCTATCTCGTTAATTAATATTGGAGTAATGCTTCCAGTTGGACTAAATGAGCAATCAACTACTATCTTTAAACGCGCTTCTTTTATTTGTTTTTTATTAACAAATTGTTCTAATGATTTAATGTAGACATCTTGAGTTTGAGGGATAGCAATAATGCGTCCTATCTTTCGCGGTTCTGCCCGCCTAATATGTGTGGGGAAATTGCGGTATGAATCAATGATTTTTTTTATTTCGACAAGGGATAACTCAATTCCTCCAGCGTCTACAAATCTAATACCCACATCTTCGCTATATAGGTGCCCTCCTGAAAAATATGCCCCTCCACTCGCTCCAAATCTTCTAATCGTAAATTCTAATAAAGGAAATGTGCAATCGGAAAGATTTAAAACATTTACTCCCGTACTCATAACACCCGAAGTATATGCTCTTTTTAACATGCGGCTGTCGTTATGGTAATCGCGTCCAATTACGATTGTCTCATCTAATTGGAATGAACTTCCGTGAATAGATCCAATAGAGCTGGCTATTTCAGGAGTAAATATATAATTTGCTCTTCCTAAAATCCGTCCATTTTTATTCAATTCATCTAGATTTTGGACGCGCGCACACATTTCAAATCATTATAATTTCTTATTGTAAAAAATAATTAGAAGCCTAATTAATATAGCTAGTTTTGATTTAATAACTTTAACTGTTAAAAACTAGGAATGATTTATGTTATTAAATATTATCAAAAAATTAGTAATTTCGAATTACTTAAACGCGATTATCACTCTCTTTTGGAATGAAATATTTTAAAACCTGTTCATTAGATAATTAATATTAATAGAAAATAAAAAAATTCTGAAACAAAAAAGTGAAATACCTATGAAAATTTCGAGAGATGCAAGAAATAGATATGTATTTGATGAATTCAAATTTTCTGAAAATGGAAGTATTGAATTTGACGGTGATATACATTTAGTAAGATTATTTGTGCAGAAATTGAATCAAAAAAAAGACTTAGTGAATTATCCAGAAATGGCAATCCGAATAGGAGAATTTAACGGGATGGCATTAATATATGAAATTAAAAAGTATTTGCTTGATTTGTACAAAGAAGAAACAAAGGATCCGTCTTTAAACCGTGAACTTTTTGATTATTTGAAAAAAAGAATTGAGGTTCCTAAACTTAATAGTGCTATTTATTCATTAATCGAAGAATTTCCTCCCGAAAGTGTTTATCAAGAAAAAGTTGATATCGATCAATTCTTGAAAGAAAAAATCGATGGTAATGAAAATGAAATCCAATTTGTAGAGGAATTTTTAAATCTTTGGCTTGGAAACACAAACCCTTCTTTCTCACCATACATTGAACTATTTGATGATGGTTTGCTAGAAAAGAGGACGGTATACAGGGAAATAATTGATGAAACAAAAGAATTTTTCAATGGTAAATCTAAATTTGGTCCAAATAATCAAAATTTAATTGAAATGTTAAATGAGCCTACACTCAAATATCCACATTCAATTCGCGATCAATTAGAATATATACATGAACATTGGGGCGAAAAATTAGGGAAATATATGTTTAGAATCTTGGTCGCCATCGATATTATACGCGAAGAAGAGATGTTAAGAGGATTAGGCCCTGGTAAGTCAAAAGCTTATGAATACGACATAATGGAACTTGAAAATTATACTAGCGACAAAGAATGGATGCCCAAAGTTGTTATGATCGCTAAGAATGTTTATGTTTGGATGGACCAACTTTCTAAGAAGTATAAAAGATCAATAACAAAGCTATATGAAATACCAAATGAAGAATTAGCTCAATTAAAGGAATGGGGGTTTACAGGACTTTGGCTTATTGGATTATGGGAAAGAAGTCAAGCATCAAAAACAATTAAACGTTGGTGCGGTAATCCAGAAGCGGAAGCTAGCGCTTATTCAACGTACGATTATGCAATCGCGCACGACTTAGGTGGTAACGAATCCTATGAAAATCTAAGAGATAGAGCAATGGCGAGGGGCATCCGTCTTGCTTGTGATATGGTTCCAAACCATACGGGCATCGTTTCAAAATGGATAATAGAACATCCTGAGTGGTATGTTTCTTTACACTATCCTCCATTTCCTTCTTATAGTTATTCTGGAGAAAATTTATCTGGTGATCCTAATAAAGGGATATTTTTAGAAGACAAATATTTTTCTAGAACTGATGCTGCGGTTACTTTTAAACATATAGACTTTAGAACGGGAGAAGAGAAATATATTTACCACGGTAATGACGGAACTAGCTTTCCATGGAATGATACTGCTCAATTGAATTTTTTGAACCCTGAAGTGAGAGAGGCAGTTATACAAACCATACTTCATGTTTCCAGAATGTTTCCAATTATTCGTTTTGATGCTGCTATGACACTTACTAGAAAGCATTTTCAACGTTTGTGGTTTCCAGAACCGGGAACTGGAGGGGCTATTCCTTCAAGAGCTGAACAAGGCATATCAAAAGAGGATTTCTATAAAGCAATGCCGAAGGAGTTTTGGCGTGAAGTGGTAGATAGGATTAATAAAGAAAATCCAGACACTTTATTATTAGCAGAAGCATTTTGGCTGCTTGAAGGATTCTTTGTGAGAACTCTAGGAATGCATCGTGTATATAATTCTGCCTTTATGAATATGCTCCGTGACGAAGATAATGCTATGTACCGATTAGTCTTAAAAAACACTTTAGAATTTGATCCTGAAATTCTTAAACGATTTGTTAATTTCATGAATAATCCAGATGAAGAAACTGCTATTAAACAATTTGGAGATGGAGGTAAATATTTCGGTGTTTGCTTAATGCTCATAACTATGCCTGGCTTACCCATGTTTGGACACGGTCAAATAGAAGGATTTAGTGAAAAATACGGCATGGAATATAGACGTGCTTATTGGGATGAAAAGATTAATTCGGACTTACTTCAACGGCACGAAGATATAATTTTTCCTATAATGAAGAAACGCTACTTATTTGCTAACGCGAATAATTTTTTACTATATGATTTTTGGAGTGGTAATGTGGTTAATGAAGATGTTTTTGCTTACTCAAACAGAGTTAATAATGAACGAGCTTTGGTTCTTTATCACAATAAGTTTGCTGAAACAAAAGGTTTTATTAAGAATTCAGTTGGTTTTGCTAATAAGCTAACAGAAGATAAAGTTGTAATTCAAAAGTCTTTAATAGACGGTTTAACCTTACCTAAAGAGGGATATTGCATCTTTAAAGATTATCTAACGGGGTTAGAATATATTAGACGAAATAGAGACCTACACGAACAAGGGTTGTATCTAGAGCTTCAAGCATATCAAATGTTTTTATTTATGGATTTTCAAATAGTCCAAGATAATGAATTTTTTCACTATGCTCAATTATATGATTTCTTAGGGGGAAAAGGAGTTTATAATATTAATGAAACTCTGCACGAGATAATTTATCAACCATTACACGAGAAATTTAGAGAAATAGTTAATACCCCTAATTTTAAAAATTTATTAAACACTAAAAAAGCAGAACAGGTAGTAGAAGCTATTAGCGATAAGTTAAATTCATTTTTAATAGAAGTTAAAAACTATTCTTCGAGTAAAAAAGACGTTACAAGAGTTAAAAAAGAAATAATTGAAAAACTAAAAGTAATATCAAGATTGGAACAAAGATTAAAAACTATAAAAATAAATCCGGAATTAACACGCATTTATGAAAAAATGCTTCCTAATTCTGAATCTGAATGGGGAATACTCTTATCTTGGCTATTTATTCATCAATTAGGAAGGGTAGTTTCAGATAAGAATTATGAACTGCAAAGTCGCAGTTGGTTTGACGAATGGCGGCTCTCCAAATTTATTAAAAATATACTAGAAGAGTTATCCATAAAAGAAGAAGAGAAAACGCAAGATGGAATTTCTATTATTAAACTGATGGTAAATCTACAAAACTGGGCTGCTTCAAATAAATATACCGAAAAAAACTTGTATTCTATCTTCCAATCATTTTTCAGTGAGCCCGAAGTACAACAATATCTAAATGTCAATAGGTATCACAATCTTTTATGGTTTAGCGCAGAATCATTTGACACGTTCGTAAGATGGATGTATTTAATTGCTGTAATAGATAAGATAGCGCAATCTAAAGAAAGCGTAGTTATTGAAATAGAAAGGTTATTAAAAGATTATCAAAAACTTATAAAAATCGCGGAAACCTCGAAATATCAAGTTAATAAGTTTCTAGAAAGTCTGCAAAGTTTATCATAGGAGTCTTTACTTTAAGCTTAATCTAGAAAGGAGTAAATAAATAAAAACCTTCAGTAAACCACATTCCAAGGAAAAAATAGATGGTTACACCTATAGATTACTATTTTTTATAACGATAAAATAATTCTATTTTGAGCTTTTAACATATCCTCCATAATTAGTTCCATAGCGTCTTGAATATCTGGCGCACTGTCTGGAATACTTCTCTTAGCATTGATACTCGCCATTAATACTTCGTTTAACCCCCGTAGAATCATATCTGGGGAATACCAAGGCCTTTTAGAGGCCCACCATTGCTGACACGAATGGATTCCTCGATCTAATAAATTTCTCGCATTGTCAAAAATTGATTTTTTTTCGTCATCCATACTATCTCGATATTTACTCGATAAATGGATTAAAGTCAGAGCATACATAAAAAACCGGTGCTGTTCAATGTGAATTTCATTATTAGGATCAAACCAAAGAGGAAAAGGAACATCATGAGCTAAATCATAAGGCATAGTTGACCAAGAAGATGCCCGTGGATTCTGTATATTAATTTTAGGGAACTTGTCTATGATTTCTGAAACATTACATAATTTAACATCATTACGATGAGGGAGAACACCAAAAAGAGGTATCAAAAAATTATTTATAGCATGTTTTACGTGGTGTCCAAAAGTTTCACCATCCATTGCTAGAATAATATAATAGTCCTCTGATGTTTGTTTATAATATAATCGATTTATAAACGCATCAACAGTATTAATTTTATCAAATGCACAATCAATAGAGATATAATCATCTCTAAATAGTAAATTTAAACCGTTAGGATGTTGTGATATAAAAGTTGTAGGAAATTCGGGTAAAGTATTTGCTATACCGCTGTTAATAATCCAATCATAACCCATTTCTTTTACAACCGAAAATACTTCTTCAGAAACTGCCATTTCAGGAGGAAAAAAACCTCTCGGTTTAAATAATTCTCCAAAAAATTTTTGATTCGTTTCATAATTCAATTCAATTTGTCGTCTAATTTCTGGCGATGGAATAAGAGGTAATAGAGGATGGAATTTTCCAGAACCCGTAAATTCTACTTGACCTCTAGATGCAAGTGCTGTTATACCTTCTAAGATATCCATATATCCAAAATCATTTAATTGTTCAGTCAAGGTACCATTAATATTCAAAGTTATTTTCGCAGAGGGATGTTTTCTTAAAGCTTCAATTATTGGTCTATAAGATTCATTTGCAATTTGTTTGATTACAAAGGGTAATTGTACTGGTGGTTGATAGATATGAAATAAAAACGCAAAATATACAACCATAATACTAAATATTTATCTCCCTTTTTTTATTATTTTTTAGTTAAAATTAGTGAAAAATTATTTTAATAATTAAATAATAATTGATGATTTTCTCTTATTTTTTCAATATTTATTTGTCTATGTGCGGTTTTCTGCTCAAATTTAACGAAATAGATATTAATATCATCATAGAAAATAGACATGCTTTTAATTACATAATAGTACCAAGATCAAGAGTTTTATCTCGGATTTGAATGTCATCACTAATTTTGCAATTTGGGGCAATTATCGCATTATGTAGAACGACATTATCGCCTATTTCACAATTATTACAAACGATCGAACTATCAATATGACAACCTGCTCCAATATTTACGTTGTCCCAGATAACGCTTTTCTCGATTACCGTATCCTCTCCAATTTTAACACGAGCTCCAATTGAACATAACGGTTTTATTTTAACTCGATTAAGTAATTCTACAAGTTCCCCAAAACAAGACGGTTTTTCGATAGATACATTTTGTCCCGAATGAATAACGCCCGTTACGTAAATTCCATCGTATTCCTCACCATTTGGGGTGATCGGCCAAGAATATTTACGTAATAAGTCCCAATTTGCCCACAAATAAGTTTCAGCGTTTCCACAGTCAAGCCAATAATAATTTTTAACAAATCCATATAAATCGTAATTATTATCTAGGAGATAAGGGAAAACTTCCCCCCCAAAATCCATTAAGCCTGTTTCTTGTAAGATACTACCAATCTCTTTATTAAAACAATAAATTCCTGTGTTTATTATGTTTGTATGCAAAAATAAATCGGTTCTTTGAGCCATACTACTTAAATACAGTTCCATAGGAGCTGGTTTTTCTAAGAAGAGATAAATTTTTCTATTCTGATCGAGAAGCACAACGCCATATTGACTCGTATGACTTTCGCTGGTTTTCATGGAAATAGTAGCTGTCCCCACTTTTTCCGAATGGAAATCCATAAATTCCCTCATTGGGAGATTTGTTACGATGTCTGCCATGCTAACAACAATCTTTTCGGAATCAATATTATTAGTCAATAATCGGTAAGCATCGGCCGTACCCTTGCTCTCTTGAATTACGCATTCAAGTTCAACATCTCCTAACTTATCGGGAGTCCATGTTTTTTCCACGTATTCTTTTAATTCTTGACCCATATAAGCTAAAGCAAGAATAATATGCTTAATATCGGCAAATATTAAGTGAGCAATAGAATAATCCACCATAGCTTTATTAGTTACTTTTACAAGCGGTTTTGGAACGAGTGATGTTAAAGGCATCAACCTCGACCCCTTTCCTCCCGCTAATATTATGGCAGACCATTCTCGCATGTTGAATCTCTCACAAAATTACTCATTCATTATATGTTGCGTAATAGATATAAATCTAGTTTTAATTGAAATTTAAATATTGAGATTATTTACAAAAATGAATATTTGGGTTATATTAAAGTAAAAGACAGGAAGATGAAATATAGATTATCCTTATTTCTTTAGATATTTTTCTAACGATTTCCTAACTTCTGCTGCCGCTATATGGGGTAATTTTCTTGCAACTCTCATGTCATCTGCCATTTCTGCCCCACCAATAATTTCGTGTGGAATTATATCGACAAACATGTGAAAATCCGCATCATAACCATACGGACAACAATTAAATAAAATATTTCTGTTCTTATCAATTGAATTATCATCTAAAGCTTGGAAGACCATCTTGATCGCATTTGCAAAATCGTTGATTTGGTTTATTTTCAATTGAGTAAACCGTCTAATATGTTCGTGTGGATACGCGCGAATGTGATAATTTCTTACAGGACTTCCCGTTGCATAAAACGTCCAAAATTCAGTCTTTAAAATTATCCGATCACTATCCCCATGAGTGGTTTGGCATAAACGACAATTATCCCCCATTTCTTTAAAAGCTTCGAGGTATCCTTCTAATCGGCTTCCATGACCGTCCATGTTTAAATCGATATATGCCTGACCGTGAATACGAGGTTGAGAACCACCAACCTTAGTTCCTATGTTAAAAAACGGTGAAACGGGAATATCGTAATAGTCTTTATCAATAGCTTCTTGGACACAATAGAGAATTGCCGCCTTCATAGATAAAAAAATACTCGCTAAAACATCTTCAGGAATTAAATTAAAACACAATGCAGGATAAAAATGCCTTGAGAGCGTAACTAAATTAATACCCCGTGAGAGCTTTAAATGAGAAGGCATATTGTCCTTAATCTTTTTTTCAATATCAGAATCCACTATTCGAGCCATAGAAGGGTATCTATTTATTAATGTTAGTGCTTTGCATGAATCGGGAATTCTTTCTATTTGATGCGGTGTTTCTAAAAAGGGATTGTCTCTCTTTTTTTCATCTTCAGTAATAATTATTGTAAAACCGTCACCAATCTGTTTTTCCCAATCATCGTATATTGGTTTTCCCTCTGTTACCGAGGTAAAAACATCCTTATAATTAGATTTTATTTTCCTTGAACAATCATAAAATTGTTTTTTCTCTTCTTCAGTTTTAAAACCTTTAGGTCTATCACTTCTGATTGGTGATAAGTAAGCATAGTGACCATAGTATCTTACTCGTTCTTTTCTAAGACCAAAACCCTTGGTTTGAATGGTGACCGTAGATAGAGGGTCCCATCTCTTTATAGGTACATCGTAAGTGGTTTTACCTTTAAAATTTTCCTTGTTTATGATTCCCCATTCCATAAAATCTGGAAAACTTTTTTTGTTTGAAATTATATCAACACCCATAGTTTCTTGATCATATTTTGACTAGATTATACTATTATTAAATATTTAACTTATAACTTCATATTAATTTATCACTTTATTCGCGTATTAATTCATCAAAATTAATTAGTTAAAAACATATTTATATAAATTACAATAATGTTGAGTAAATGTTAAAATTTGTTCAATCTAACACCATTCAATTATTATACAAAAACGTAATGAATCTATTTTATTTTAATCCATTTTAAAACCAGTTATTTAAAAAAAAAAAAAAAAAAATAAGAACTCTATTCTGCTAATGGTTAAATAAATATTTTACAATACAATTTATTGAATAATGTTAGTGTTCTAACCTCTTTATAATTTTGTAAGTTTTAAATTCGCGAACCGGTTCAGACTTTTCATTTCTGCTTTCTATTGGTACGCGTACAAAATTTTTATCGTCAAAATCATCAATTTCAGCTTCATTATATTTAGCCATGTTGTTAGCCATTTTAAGTTCTTTTAAAAGGAAATCTCGGACGGCACATCTAATCAATTCTGAGCGGCTGGGATACAATCCATTTTCCCCTATCAATTTATTTATAGCACCTATATAACTTTCAGGTACATTAACGGTTACAATCTTCATCCAATCGCCTTAACCTTTATTTTTTTAGATTTTACTTTATATAATTATTTATTGCTAACTGATATTTAAACATTGTTTTTTAGTGGGTTAATATATTTTCATAAATATAATTTTTACCCGATTATAAATTAAAGAGAAAATCACCACCAATCTCTCGTTTTAGGTGTAAATAAAGAAGAAAATTGATTATTCTCAATTTTAATCCTTTTTATGAAAATATTTTTGAAAATTCTTTAAAGTATCTGAAAATTTTTTATAAAAATTAAAAGTAAGTAAAAATAAAAAATAGTTAATTTTTAAATTTGAAAAAAAAATTACATATCTTTTTTTTCACAAGAATATTTGGAAATCATTAAACAACGCGAATGTATGCGCAAAATCTTAAACTATTAAATGATATGCATGTATTTAATATAAAATCTCTAAGAATTAAAAAATTGTTTTATAAAACATTAAATCTCAACCAAAAATTTGTTTTTAGTTAAAATGTTATAGCGCTTTTCTATTTTTGAAAATTATTGAAGCTAATTATTTTTAGTGCAATGCAAAACTTAATACTCTTCTTCGAACCTAACAACATTAATTAACCTTTCGCGCCCCTTTGCCATACGAGTAATATTTTCTATTACTTCATTCCACCTGAACAAATCACTGAAAGGAGAGTATCCTCTATGAGGGGATAAGATAATGTTATCAAGCGTATGAAAAGGAAATTTATAAGGGCGCTTAACGCCGTCTTTATCTGGATTTGGATGATAATCATACCATACATCTATGGCTGCTCCCGATATTATTCTATTTTTCAAAGCATTATAAAGATCTTTTTGGTTAATAATTTCTCCTCTTGCAACATTGACAATCAGTCCATTTGGTTCTAATAAACTTATTTCTTTGGCTTTTATTAATCCAGATGTTAAAGAAGTTACTGGAACAGCTATTATTAAAATATCTATTTCTTTCAAAAATTCATAAAGTTGGTTATATTTATATTTCTTTGCTGGAGTTGGTAAATCATCCTTTTGTTTATTCCAATTATTTCTTAAGATATGGAATTTTACATCGAAACCCGAGAGAAATCGATGTACCTTCCGATTAATCGCACCATAACCTAAAAGTCCTATTTCCCTAAAACGCAGGGGAATTGACGTCGCATCATCATCACCAGTCCGCCATCTTCCTTTTTTCATCCAATTATGATGGGGGACTGTTTTATTCATAAGAGTTAAAAGTAAAGCAACAGCATGTTGAGCGACAAGATAGGAATTTCCATGGCCATTAATCAGTGATATTTTTCTTGTTTTATTTAAGTCATTAAATAAATCTAAAAGATGGTTTACACCAGCACCAGGATTAATGAATACTTTTAGATTAGTTGCGTGATTTAAAATTTTTTTCGAAGGTCTCCATCCAATTAGAACTTCCGCGTCTGGAACTATTTTTTCTAAATATTCTTCGGAAGTATTTTTAGGAAATATAATCTTAACATTTAAAAGGTTTTTTAAATTCTCTGTTAAGTAATTTTGAACTTCTTCAGATACGTTAGAAATAAAACAGACAGTAATATTATTTGCATTCAATTAATCTTCACATTAATCTTAAATTAATGATTTGTAATAACTACTAGTGAAATGACTATGTTTTAAATAAATTTTTATATTCATTTCGTTGATATATTTATAGAAGAATTTTATCAAAATAGGTAGGTTTAGAAATTGTCTGAAATAAAATTGTTTGAAATCTTTGTAAATAGCCTTAACTTCGATGTGAGCGAATATTTAGTCGAAGAACTTACAGAACTTCAAAAAAAAATCGTTGACGATGCAAGTTTCATTCTAAAAGAAAACATCGTAGGAGATATCATTTCATTTGGAGGTTCTGTTAAAAAAAATGAGGAAAAGTTCAAGGAATTAATGAAACAAGCTGAACTAGAACTAGAGAAAGATAAGTACAAAGATATTAAGAAGAATTTAAAGGATTACCTTAAAAAACTATCAGAATTAATTATTAAAACCTGTGTTGCAATCATTCCAGTAAAAGAATTGCCATGGGGCGATGTTGTTTTTCGAACTATTCCACGGATTACATTCGATGACAAAATTCACTTCTTAGATAACGCAATTGCCTACTATGGAGAAATTAATTGTTTCATTGGTAGAACAACTATCTTTGGAAAGATGAAAGATCCTTCTAGTGAACCGCTCTTTGCCCCTTTTATGGGAAATCTTGATTTAGGAGGATATAAATTAGAAGAATCTCAAGATAAGCCTAAGTCTCAAGTGTTTTCTTATGTCAACGCTATAATTAATTCATTAGATTCCGCAATAACTAAAAGCCAATTAGTTAAGTATCACGAAGGATACCAAAGACATGGAGATCCAATATGCGATTTCTTAATGAAAGATGATGAATTGCTTGCTTCCATGGGAAAAATTACTACTGCTTTAGAATCAGAAAGAAGTAAGTCAGATATCGCAGTATGCAGCATTGCTGTTCCTTTACCCTCCGATAAGAGAAGTTTAATTATTACTACTGAAGAAGGTCAGGGAGATAGTCGATTTGGTAATTGTTTCGAAGCTTTGTTAAAATTTTCCGCTGCAAGTTGTCAAGTGCCTTCACCAAGCCAAGAAGCTACGCCTCAAGCGGGTTCTACCCCTGGACAAACAGAAGGGCCGGTTAGAACCCCTGGAGGACAAGAATTAAAAGTTTGGACGGCAGAAGACCTCGCTAATGAAGCTCAAAAAAGGTTAGCGACGCAACCAAATATCCCTTCCTGGTCAGAAGAAGAATTAACTAAATTTGCTGATAGTCGTGGATCCGGAATTCCTGAAGGTATGGAAGTTTGGAAAGAAGATGAGTTGGTAGAGTTAGCCGAAAAAAGACGAAGCGGAGGATTGAATATACCTGAATGGCAACCCGACCAAGACATGACAGAATGTTCTAACTGTGGATATAGTTTGAGACCTGGTTGGGCGAAATGTCCTGTTTGCGATACTCCTGTTGGAGAAAAACCTTCTGAACAAGTTAAAGAGGAACTAGAGGAACTAGAGGAACCAGAGGAACTAGAGGAACTAGAGGGACCATCGGATGAAAATCAAACCGAAGATAAAAACCAAGAACCAGAGACTAAGGAAGATGATCCCGATCTATAAATATTTCCTTAAAATAATATAAATTATTATAAAATACTTTTTTCTGTCTATTTATTAAGGGCTTAAAAGGATAAAGTTTATAAGAAAGGATATCCGCTTAATTCCAAACTTTTTTTAAGCATTTTTTATTAACATAATTAATTTAATCCTTAAATAAATGATTAGGAAGATTTTTTGCTATCTAAAATATTTTTGTTAAAACGTAAAAATTCCCATGATCTAAATCGTTTCGATATTTTTAGCTATCCAGAAGATATCGTGAAAAAAGATAACAAAGATATCGTTTCAAAAATCATCTATGGTCACGATCACGGCTCTCTAGTAGAACCTTGTAGTGAAAGCATTAAAAAATTAGATGACTCTAATGGTATAAACAAAAGTTCTAAACCGTTTGAAATTGGCAGCCCTGTTCCGCAAATTATTGGCGACCAGAACATATATACTATTTGTATTAATTCAGAAATGCTAATTGGATTAATGTTTGAAAAAGAAGATAACCCTTTTGATTACAAAGAAATTTTTGAAGATTTGTCAAATGAGTTATTAAATACGGAGAAAAGTTGCTCTTTCGAAGATGATATGGAAATTGAGAATTTTTTGATAACACTATTCATCGATATAAAAAGATACGGAGATGAAATTCTTGAAAAAGTTACAGAAACTTCCTTCCGACCGGCAGGATTATTTACAAAAGTATTCCTATTTGGAATTGACGAAGTCGGAAAAACTTCCTTAACAAGGAGATTAAAAACCGGTCAATTTAACGATAATTTTTTTACTCCAACAAGAAAGTTCAATATAGAATACCTTCAAAAAAAGCAAGGTTCGATGTCTTGGTGGGATATGCCTGGACAATCTTTATTCAGAAAAAGATGGCTAATTGGCCTACAAGACTCAAATATCATCGTTTACATGATAGATATAGCAAATCAATTGCGATTTGAGGAGTCTAAAAAAGAATTTTGGAACATTATAACGCGAAATGGAATAAAAGACATCCCACTCTTGATTTTAGGCAATAAAGTCGATTTAATTAATAACCTGAATCAAGAAAAGAAAGAACCGCTTGAGAGGACAAAGAAAGAAATTATTGAATTTTTTGAGTTTGATAAATTTGCTAATAGAAAGTGGGAATTTTTATTTACTTCTGTTAAAACAAATTATAATATTGAAAAATTAATAAATTCAATTTTCACCTTAATTTCACCTTAATTAATCTAATTGTATCATCATTAAATTTATAACTTAACCAAATAAATTTCTATTATATTAAATATATAAGATATTGTAATTTTATTACAATAAACTATTGATTATATCGAGTAGGTAAAATTATGTTCAAGCGACTAAAAAAAGAGCTCGAAATTAATGTTGAAGAAAAAGACGGACAGTTATTTTTAGGCGAAAAAAATAAAGACATGCGTTTAGTAATGCTACGTCCAAACGAAATCATGGAATTCTGTGAATTTGCCGGAACAAATGCGGACGACATCCTAATTTGGACCGGAAAGTCTTTAGGTAAATTATTTATGGAAAAGTTCTTCTATCATAAAGATTGGACCAAAGAAATAATGGCTACTAAAAAAGAAGTAGTTTTTGGCACTCTTGAAGCATTGATGCTCATGGGATATGGTGGGTTAGCTGGTATGTTTAAAAAAGATTATATTATTATAAACGCGTACGAATCTTTAGCCGTTCAAGAAAAAGATAATATTATGGCGAAAAATTTGTGTCTACTTTATCTCGGAATATTCAGCGGCATTCTTGAAGAGTTAGGTATCGATGTTGATGGCAAAGAGGTAGAATGTGTTCTGACTGGGGGAAAAAAATGTTCTTTTAGATTCGATTTACTCACAGAAGAAATAGAGGCCCGCTTAGTAGATGCAGATCTTTCTGATGAGACAGTATCAGAATTTTTAGCCTCATTGTAATAAAATAACTTTTCAAACTCAATTACTTTACTTAATTGAAGTGAATTATCTCACTAAATGGAATTTCACACTAATTTTTTGAAATCAATTAACCAATTTCTATTTTACAATCTTCTAAATACCTTTAAATTCACTAAATTATTCTCTCAATAGAAAATATAAATTTTAAAATAATACCAAATATAATTTTATTTATCATTAGAATAAATAATTATTCAAAAAAAAATATTGCAAAAATAAGTGAAAAATATGAGTAGGAAAGGCGCAAAATTAAAGATTGATAGCTACTCGGGTCCACTCGGGCAAATAAAAGGATTTGAATTGACTACGGGTAGAGTATCTTACGGTGATGAGACGGAGTGGGAACCAGAAGGCCCTCACATGAAGCCTCACATTCCCACGCTTAGAAGCTGGTTCTTTAAACTCATGGAAAGGTATAAGCCTTTTTACATGCCGATTTGTGATATGTGTTGCTTATGCACATTCGGTAAGTGTAATCTTTCCAAGGGCCGAACTGGGGCTTGTGGAATTAATATGGAAGGAGCATGTGCAAAGATTGTAGAAATTGCTTGCTGCATAGGCGCTAGTTGCCATTCTGCACACGGAGACCATCTACTTCATTGGCTAAAAGAAAAGTTTGGTAACGTTCCAATAGATTTCGGGAACAATATCGCACTTGAAATGCCTATGACCCGATTAATCGTTGGAATGAAGCCAGAAACTTTAGAAGACTTAGAAGAGGCTATGAAATGGGTTCAATTTAATATTACACATCTTCTAGCATCGGGGCACACAGGCCAAGAAGCTTCTTACTTAGACTACGAATCAAAATCTTTTCTAGCTGGTCTTTGCGACAATGTAGGAATGGAAATAAGCGATGCCGTTCAAATTGCTGCTTATGGATTTCCTTGCGGAGATCCTGATGTCCCAATCGTCGAACTAGGCATGGGTACAATGGATTTCGAAAACAAGGCAACTATCTTGTTGATTGGGCACAATGTAGCTCCAGGGATTGAATTAGTCGATTATTTAAGAGAAAAAGGTTTACAAGATAAAGTGGATGTAGGAGCAATTTGTTGCACAGCGATCGATTTAACAAGGTATTACAGCGGTGCAAAAATCGTTGGTTCGCTTTCCCGCCAGATGTTTTACATCCGTTCGGGCTTAGCCGATGTTGTAGTTGTAGATGAACAGTGCGTACATCTTCGCGCTTTTGAGCAAGCAAAACTTGTTGGTGCTCCCTTTATTGCCACGAATGAAAAGATAATGGCAGGTTTACCGGACAGAACTGATGATCCCGCAGAAGAAATTATTGACGATTTAGTTAGTGGTAAAGCCCCTGGCGTATTAATTTTAGACCCAATAAAAGCAGGAAAAGTTATTGCTGAAGTTGCGGTTAAAGTAAGGCCTATAAGAAAAGGTAGAAGTGCGGTTCCAGACGAAGACGGTTGTATAACTATGGCGATGAATTGCAACGGGTGCGGAAATTGTCAACGAAACTGTCCCAACGATTTACCCTTAGTAGAAGGTGTAAGATTAGCCAAAGAAGGAGACTTTTCTGTATTAGCAGAGCAATGTTATGACTCATGCTTGGATTGTGGTCGATGTGAGGCTGACTGTATGAAAAATGTGTCACCTCTCACTCTAATAATGTATGCTGGACGAGATAAAATCAGAAATGAGAAATATAACATGAGAGCAGGGCGAGGACCAATTCAAGATACTGAAATCCGTAATGTTGGTGCTCCAATAGTGCTTGGTGAAATTCCAGGAATCGTTGCTATTATTGGTTGTGCAAATTACGGTAAAGAAATTCAGGAATTGTATCTACTTGCTGAAGAATTCTGTGTGAGAGGTTATATCGTAGTTGTTTCTGGGTGTGCTGCGATGGATATAGGGCTCGTTAAAGACGAAGAAGGACAAACTTTATATGACAGATTCCCAGGCGATTTCGATCGTGGCGGTCTAGTAAATGTAGGAAGTTGCGTTTCGAACCCTCACATAACAGGAGCGGCAGTTAAAGTAGCTAGTATTTTCGCACGTCGTCCAATTAGAGGCAACTTTGAAGAAATTGCTGATTACGTCTTAAATAGAGTTGGAGCTGTCGGAGTAGCTTGGGGTGCAATGAGTCAGAAAGCCGCAAGTATTGCAAGTAGTGCTAATGGGATTGGAATTCCAGCAATTGTTGGACCTCACGCAGCGGAATATCGTCGTATGTATATAGGACGATCTGACGACGAAGATACTTGGAAAGTCTATAACGCAAGAGACGGTACTGGCGACCATTTGATTGGACCAGGACCAGAACATTTGCTCACACCCGCAGAAACCATAGAGCAAGCAATTTGCTTGGTTGCAAAATTAGCTTTAAGACCTGCGGACAACTCAAAAGGAAGGATGATTAAACTATCTCATTGGATTGACCTTGAACGAAAATATAAGGGCGTACAATTTCCAAACGATTTAGAAAGATTTATTCGAGTAGAAACGGACATTCCAATCAGTATGAAAACAGAAATTCAGGAATTTCTTAAGGAGAAAGGTTGGCAACCAAGAGAGATTGTTGATCCTACCTTACTAAAGCGATTATGTAGAGAGTAATTTAATTTTTATTTTTTTTTATCTCTTTTTTTTAATTTATTAAAAATTTAGAACACAGAATTTAAAATTGCATATTAATTTTTATTGATTAATTAAATTATAAATTGAATCTAATTGATTGATTTCAGGCTTAAAAAATATGGTTGATAAACAATTATTAAAGCTTTCAAAATTATGCGAGCATTGGGCAAATCACAACGAATCTCATAAAGAAAGTTTTGTAAAATGGAGAGACATCGCAAAGGAAAAAAATCTAACTTCAGTTGTTGAAAATTTAAACAACGCGATTGAAATGATGGACAAATGCACCGAATACTTACTTTCGGCAAAAGAAGCTACTTCTTTAAAAGAATTTTAATTTTCTAACTTTTTTTATTTTTCAAACTTAAGGAATTCGTTATTTAATCGTTAGAATTAAAAAGAAAAATAATTAAAGGAATAAGTTAATTAAGGGTAAGAGTTGTTGCTTGAAGTAATCGATTTTTTCGTAAAGAAGCTCGACATTTTCAGATAAAATCCATAAATAAACGGGGATGTTCAATTCTGAATATTCAAATAGTTTTTCTCCTCGAATAGTAAACCCATTTAGTGGAAAATTAAGCGTCATCGAAGGCTCTCTAATTAATCCTACTGAATTGTGGAAGTTTGAGAGAGTTTGCATAATTAAAGCGGTATTATTTAACAATGCTTTGTCAATCTCTGAGTCTGTGAAGTTTCCAAAAATTAATCCATCCATGGAAATCAAAGTTGCAGCTTTGCCTTCAATTATCTGGGCGAAATCTTCGAGGATGTTTTCGATAATTTCAGATGTTTCAGAGACCTTTTTTAACGCCTCACTAAACATCTGCATTATCGTTTCTTTCTGATATATTGTTGTATCTGAATAGCTAACAGAGAATTTCTCAAATTCCCCAACAATGTGATTAAATTTAGATTTTATAGTAGATACATTATTCTGCCATTCGAGCGAGGTGCGAACATCCTGATCGCTTTTTGAAAGTACAATTAAAATGGGGGGAAACTCATTTAATTGTTTTAAAGCTTTCAATACTTGACGGAAGTAATTAGCTGATTCTGTAAATCGTTCAGTCTCTTGGGTGTCGACAACGTACAAAATTAAATCAGCTTCAGTAAAAAATAACTCAGGTTTATTAAAGTATAGTTTCTCTCTATACTGAACTTGACCACCTAAATCCCATGAAAGTATTGGATAACCGAAAAAATCTAATTTTTCGCGTTTGACCCCTCTTGTTGGCATCAAAGACTTAATTATAGAATACTTATCCTGAAGCACTGCCAAAATACTGGTCTTCCCGCCATTATCGAGCCCAATCATTAATAATTTTTTATGAGTTTTTAACTTTTCTCTAATCGCTTTCTCTAACACTTGAGCTATCTTGACCCATTTTGTAAGAATGTTTATAGGAATTTCTTCTATTTTGGGAAGATTTTCTAATTGAACTTTGGCTAACGCTTCAATATTTTTTATATTATGTTCAATTAATTTTTCGCTAGAAATCTGATCAATCCCAATAAGACTATTTGGCTTGAACTTCAATGCTTCATCTAGTTCATTAATAATAATAGAACTTTTAAAGAAGTCTTTAATTACAACCTTTCTTGGCTCCTCTTCAGACATTTTTTGTCAACGAATCTAATATCAATTATGCTTTTTAATAGTAAAAGATATTTTTATAGTAAAAGATCTAATTAATAAAACTTTAGTTTTGTGAAAAACACATAAAACACATAAATATTTATTCTTATTGTTTCATATAAAGTTTAGAAAGTAATTAAGGGTATATCTACAAGTAGTAAGGGTATTTAAACATTGTCTGAACGAACTCCTGAGAACATTGTTATTTGTATTGATACTTCTAGATCTATGTATCGAACAGATTATCAACCAAACCGAATGAAATGTAGCATTGATGCCATAAAGAAGCTAATCAGCGAAAGGTTTGCTGAAGATACTTCGAGTGCCTTCGCGATTATTGCTTTTTCTGATAAACCAAAGAAAATAATTGATTTTACAAACATTAAGGGTCAACTCTTTGACGCTTTAGATTCTTTAGAACTTTCAGGTAAGTCATCAATGGGAGAAGCTTTAGGTCTTTCAATAAAACTTATTATTTCAGAATTACGTAAAATAGCAGCTAAAATTCCTCGAATCCTTGTTATTTCTGACGGAAACTACACAAAAATGTCAATAGATCCTTTGAAAATGGCTCGCCTTGCTCAAGGATTAACCATTAAAATAGATTCCTTTCGTTTAGGAGAGCTCTCTACTCTTAACGTTTTAAAAAGAATGTCAGACATAACTGGTGGTAATTATTACTACAATAACGATGCTCAAACTTTATTGCAATCAGCTCACGATCTAGCGAGTTCTAACGTCAAAACTTATGGTGGTGGAGATAGTTCGCTGATTGAAAATCCGGCATTTCTAAGGAAAATAGCTGCTGATTTATTAAGAGTTCAAGATTTAACGAAAGATCAAGAACAGCGATTATTGCAAATCAGGGGTTTAGGAGATTATAAGAAATGTTCGATTTGTTTTTCCGACACAAACCCATATACAAAAAGTTCATTTTACATTAGTGGACGATATTGCCCTAACTGTCAGACACCGTTTCATATTCATTGTTTAAATTCATGGGCAGACGCACAAAAAGATAAAAAAATGAGACTGGCCGGGACCGTACGGTGTCCACATTGTTATTATCTATTAAAAATTCCTACTGAAGTATCTCAGGCTCAAAAATTAACTTCTTTGATTAAACCACGAATAAAACAAAAATCTGCTCCTGAAGAACCAGAAATATCTCACGCAGACAAAGTGCATTTTAAGGATTTAGATTCTGACGAAATGTTTAACTCGTGCCCCGTATGTAATTTCATATTTGAAGAAGGACAAGAAATTTTAAGGTGTGACAACTGTAAAACCTTGTACCATGAAAAATGCTTTAAAGATTTAAGAAATAATCGATGTAAAAATTGTGGTGTAAAATTACATCTTTACTGATTAAATCTATCTTACTTAATTATATTTCTATAAATATTAATTTTAAATAGTGTTAGTGTTATAAAAGATATTATCTTATTATTAAATTTTTAAAATGATCCAAATATGCCGCAAGAATATTTTTCATATGGTGATATCAAATTAGGTTATGGTGGTTATGATTTACCGCCCATAATGATTGGAACGATGTTTTATCAAAGTCAAACTTTGGTTGATCGTAAAAACGAAGAAAATTTTGACGAAGAAAAAGCTGCTAAAAGAATTAACACTCAAAAAGATTTAGCCAAAAAATATAAAATTCCTGATTTGGTTGA